>JAESFK010000107.1_pt1 | contig 72195 bp, 72 predicted proteins | sample 9269391 | NCBI WGS metagenome assembly JAESFK01 (sample SAMN14506231, study PRJNA617097) | algae metagenome | isolation source: Drouetiella hepatica UHER 2000/2452 and co-occurring heterotrophs from... | place: Slovakia: Slovak Paradise National Park, Hrabusice, Kosice Region | collected 2000-01-01
ATCATGACCGAGGCCGACGCGAGCGAAAAGCGCCAGCGCGAATTCGTCGAACGCTCGACGATGTTCCAGGAAGAACTGGACGTCGACGAAACGCTGGCACAGCTGCTCGTCGCCGAGGGCTTCACCGAACTCGAAGAAGTCGCCTATGTCGGCATCGAAGAACTCGCCGGGATCGAAGGGTTTGACGAGGAACTGGCTCAGGAACTGCAGAGCCGCGCGCTCGAAGGGCTGGAGCGCCGCGAAGAAGCATCGCGCGCCGAACGCCGCGAGTTGGGCGTCGAAGACGATCTGGCGGCGATCCCGCATCTGACCGAAGCGATGCTGGTCGTGCTGGGCAAGGCGGGCATCAAGACGCTCGACGACCTCGCCGACCTGGCGACCGACGAGCTGATCGCCAAGAAGCGCACCGACAACCGCCGCGGCCCGCCGCGCAGCGAGCGCGCCGAGGACAAGGGCGGCGTGCTGGGCGAATATGGCCTGAGCGAAGAGCAGGGCAACGAGATCATCATGGCGGCGCGCGCCCACTGGTTCGACGACGAAGAGTCGGCCGAGCCCGTGGACGCTGCACCGCAAGCCGGGGAGGCCGCTGATGCGGACCCCGCACAATGATCAGCTGAGCGAACCAGACCGCGCTGGTCGGCGCGGCCAGCATGTGCCTGAACGGCGCTGCGTCATCACCGGCGAGGTTTCGCCGGCCGAAAGGCTTGTGCGCCTGGCGCTCAGCCCCGACGGCGATATTGCGCCCGACGTGCTGGGCAAGGCGCCTGGGCGCGGGGCGTGGATCGGTGTCGATCGTGCGGCGCTGGAAGCGGCGCAGGCGAAGGGCAAGCTGAAAGGCGGGCTGGCGCGGGCGTTGCAGGACAGCAATTTCACCATCCCCGACGATCTGGGCGCGCGGATCGAAACGCAGCTGGCGCGCGCGACGCTCGACCGGCTGGGGCTGGAGTCGCGATCGGGCACCTTGCTGAGCGGCAACGAGAAAATCGAGACCGCGGCGCGCAAGGGGCAGGTGCGCTTGCTCCTCCACGCCAGCGATGCGGGCGAGGACGGGCGCAAGAAACTGGCGCAGGCGTGGCGTGTCGGCGAGGATGCCGAAGGGTCGGGGCGCGAGGGACTGGTCTTGCCGGTGGACCGCAGCACCCTATCTATGGCATTGGGCCGCGAGAATGCGGTGCATCTGGCGTTGACCGACGCCCGCGCTGCGGCGCGGGTGCTGGCGCATTTGAGCCGCTGGCAGTTTTTTACAGGATGGAGTAGGGACGCGGCCAACCGCGATTCCGACCCGCACGCCCCGCCGCTTGCTGGCGAGGACAAAATTGGGGCGGCGCCGACAGGCTCTGCCGCTTCGGACGCGTTTTGAAGGAATGATGAGTTTCGATGAGTGACGAACAGGACAAACCGACCCTGACCCGCAAGCCCCTGGGGCTGAAGCGGACGGTCGAGGCCGGACAGGTGCAGCAGCAATTCAGCCACGGCCGCCGCAATACGGTGGTGGTCGAGGTGAAGCGTCGCCGCGTACTCGGTCGTCCCGGTGATCCCGCGCCCGAACCGGTGGTCGAAGAGGTCGAGGCCGCTCCGGCGCCCGCGCCCGTTGCTGCGCCCGCGCCCGCGCCGAAACCCGCTGCGCCGCGCGCGAGCGAGAATGACAGCCTGATGTCGCGTCAGGAACGCCAGGTGCAGTTGCTGCGCGAGGCCGAAGAAGCGCGCATGTCGTCGCTCGAGGACAATCGCCGCCGCGAAGAGGCTGCGCGCGCCCGCGCCGCCGAAGAGGAAAAGCAGCGCGCCGAACAGACTTCGGCCAAGCCCGCCGAGCCCGCGCCTGCCCCGACGCCGGTGGCCGCCGAGACGGCCGCCGAAGCCCCCGCCGTAGAAGCGCCGCAAGCCGAGGCCGCCGCGCCGCGCGCCGCGCCCAGCGCTGCCCCAGCGCCGCGTCGTTTTACCCCGGTCGAGGCGCCCAAGCGTCCCGAACCCAAGCGCCCCGAGCCGAAGGCAACCCGCGGCGGCGACGCGCGCCGCCAGTCGGGCAAGCTGACCGTCACGCGCGCGCTGAACGAAGATGAAGGCGCCCGCGCCCGCAGCCTTGCGGCGCTGAAGCGCGCCCGCGAAAAGGAAAAGCGTTCGCACACCGCATCGTCGGGTCCGCGCGAGAAGCAGGTCCGCGAAGTCGTCGTGCCCGAAAGCATCACGGTCGCCGAACTCGCGAACCGCATGGCCGAAAAGACCGGCGACCTGGTCAAGGCGCTGTTCAGGCTGGGCAGCCCGTCGGCGAGCACCGACACGATCGATCAGGACATTGCCGAACTGTTGGTCACCGAATTCGGGCACGAGATCATTCGCGTCAGCGAAGGCGATGTCGACATTCGTCACGATGAAGACATCGACGACGCCGAACATCTGAAGCCCCGCGCACCTGTGGTCACGATCATGGGCCATGTCGATCACGGCAAGACCAGCCTGCTCGACGCGCTGCGCGGTGCCAATGTCGTTGCGGGCGAGGCCGGCGGCATCACCCAGCATATCGGCGCCTATCAGGTGAAGACCCCCGATGGCTCGCTCGTAACCTTCCTCGATACGCCGGGCCACGAAGCCTTTACCGAGATGCGCCAGCGCGGTGCCAATGTCACCGACATCGTCATTCTGGTGGTGGCGGCCGACGACGGGCTGAAGCCGCAGTCGATCGAGGCGATTGCCCATGCCAAGGCGGCGGGCGTGCCGATCATCGTGGCGATCAACAAGATCGACAAGGAAGGCGCCAATCCGCAGCGCGTCCGCGAACGCCTGCTCGAACATGAGCTGGTGGTCGAGGAAATGGGCGGCGACGTGCAGAATGTCGAAGTGTCGGCGCTCAAGAAAACCGGCCTCGACAAATTGCTGGGCGCCATCGCGGTGCAGGCCGAAATCATGGAGCTGAAAGCCAACCCCGACCGCGCCGCCGAAGGCACGGTGGTCGAGGCGAAGCTGGACAAGGGCCGCGGTCCGGTGGCGACGATCCTCGTTCGTCGTGGTACGTTGAAGGTCGGCGACATCTTTGTCTGCGGCGCCGAAAGCGGCCGCGTCCGCGCGCTGATCGACGATCAGGGCAAGCAGATCAAGTCGGCGACCCCGTCGATGCCGGTCGAAGTGCTGGGTCTGGGCGGCGTCCCGATGGCGGGCGATACGCTCACCGTCGTCGAGAACGAAGCGCGTGCCCGCGAAGTCGCAACCTATCGTCAGGAACAGGCGACGCGCAAGCGCACCGTGCAGGCGCCGGTCAGCCTGGAAGGCATGTTCGAGGCGCTGGCCGACAAGACCAACGTCATCCAGTTCCCGGTCATCATCAAGGGCGATGTACAGGGGTCGGTCGAAGCGATCGTCAACGCCCTGAACAAGCTGTCGACCGACGAGATCCGCGTCCGCGTGCTCCAGTCGGGCGCCGGGGCGATCACCGAAAGCGATGTCACGCTGGCGGCGGCGACCAAGGCACCGATCATCGGCTTCAACGTCCGTCCCAATCCGAAGGCGCGCGAGATCGCGAAGCGCGAAAATGTGCGCTTCATGTATCATGACGTGATCTATCACCTGACCGACGAAATCCGCAAAGAGATGGCGGGCGAGCTGGGTCCGGAGCGGATCGAAACCGTGGTTGGCCGTGCCGAGGTCAAGGACGTCTTCCCGGCCGGCAAGCGCGACAAGGCCGCGGGTCTGCTCGTGCTCGAAGGCATCATCCGCAAGGGGCTGCACGCACGCCTTACCCGCGACGATGTCATCGTGTCGGCGACGACCATCGCGTCGCTGCGCCGCTTCAAGGACGACGTCGCCGAAGTGCGCGCCGGTCTGGAATGCGGTGTCGTGCTGTCGGATACCAACGACATCAAGGCGGGCGACAATCTGGAAGTCTTCGAAGTCGAAATGCGCGAACGGACGCTGTAACAGGCGTCCGCCGCGCGCGGATCAGGAGGCGTCTGCATGGCTCGCTATGTGGCCCTATTCGGCAGCATCAACGTCGGCGGCAACCGGCTGACGATGGCTGACCTCCGCGCGGCGTTCGAGGCGGAGGGGTTTGCCGACGTCGAAACCGTCGTGGCCAGCGGCAATGTCATCTTCTCGCACCCCGCGCGGCCGACGCGCGGGCTGGAGGAAAAGCTGACTTTGATGGTCGATGACCGGTTCGACATGCAGTGCGCGGCGCTGGTGCGCGATCGGGATGAGTTGGTGGCGGCGATTGCCGACAATCCGTTTGCGGGAACCAATGAGGATAAATTCGTCCACACGATGTTCCTCGACGGTCAGCCGACGCAGACGCAATTTGACGCACTGGCGGCCGACAAGTGGATCAAGCCGAACGAGCGGCTCGCGCTCGGTAACCGCGCGCTCTATATCGATTATGGCGACGGCGTGGGCGAGAGCAAATTGACCGCGCGGCTGATCGAGCGGCGGCTGGAGCATAAGGGTACGGCGCGCAACATGCGTTCGATCGCGCGGATCGTCGCGAAGCTGGATGAATTGGAGAAGGGCGCGGCATGAAAGCGGCAGACACCAAAGGCCCCACAGTCCGCGCGCTGCGCGTCGGCGAACAGGTGCGCCATATCCTGTCGGAGATTCTCGCGCGCGGTGACGTGCATGACGATTTGCTGAGCAAGCATCCGGTGAGCGTGACCGAAGTGCGCATGTCGTCGGACCTGCGCCACGCGACGGTGTTCGTGAAGTCGTTGCTGGGCAAGGAAGAGGAAGCGGTGCTGAAGGCGCTGCGCACCAACACCGCCTGGCTGCAAAAGAGTGTCGCCGAACGGATGGCGATGAAATATGCCGCAAAGCTGAAATTCCTGTCGGATGAGAGCTTTGACGAGGCGAGCCATATCGAAAAATTGCTGCGCGATCCGAAGGTGGCGCGCGATCTGGCGGGCGGCGAGGGCGAGTAGAGTTTCGTACCCCGAATAAATCGAGATAACCATATAGGTTATTTCAGTTGACATCGTAACGCTGATATGGCACAAGTGTCGCGATTATGTACTTTACACACCCACGGCTAAGTGGTAGATAATGCTCATCAACGGAGCATATCACCATGTCGGTTCTTTCTTCCGCCTACTTCCACGACGAAGCCAAGGCTTTCGAGCATCTGGAGAGCATCGTTTGGGCTGACGGCGTCGTCTGCCCGCATTGCGGTGTGATCGGTGGTCGGGTCTATGACCTGTCGGGCGTTCGCGGCAAGCCGACCCTGAAAACGCCGGAAGGCGCGCTGCGTCACGGCCTCAAGAAATGTGGCGAGTGCCGTAAGCAGTTCACCGTGAAGGTCGGCACGGTCTTTGAACATGCCCGTATGCCGCTCCACAAGATGTTGCAGGCCGTTCACCTGATCGCTTCGAGCAAGAAGGGCATCAGCGCCCACCAGCTCGGTCGCATCCTTGAGGTCCAGTACAAGACGGCTTGGTTCCTCGCCCACCGTATCCGCGAAGCCATGCGTTCGGGCGATCTTGCTGCCCCGTTCGGTTCGGGCGGCGGCGCTGTCGAGGTCGATGAAACCTATTTCGGCACCAAGGAAGGTCGTCGCGGCGCGAAGGCTGGCACGGCTCACAAGTTCGGCGTTCTGGCGCTGGTGGACCGCGAAACCGGCACCATGCGTTCGTTCACCTTCGACAAGTTCCGCGCCGACGAGGTTCACCCCATCGTCCTCAACAACATTGCCCGCGAAGCTCGTTTGATGACGGACGAAGCCAAGATGTACAAAAAGATCGGTCGCGAGTTTGCCGAGCATGGCACGACGCTCCACGGCGCTCGCCAGTACGTCGATTACAAGGACCGCACGATCCACACGAACACCGTCGAAGGCGCGTTCTCGATTTTCAAGCGCGGCATGAAGGGCGTCTATCAGCATTGCGGCGAGCAGCATCTGGACCGCTATCTGGCTGAATTTGAGTTCCGCTATAACACCCGTCAGGCCAACGGCATTGATGATCGAGGTCGGGCTGTTGCTGCGGTTCGCGGTATCGTTGGCAAGCGCCTTACCTACGCGAGGCCTAACCTCGAAGCCTAAGGGCAGTCCGCCGGAACCAGCGAAGGGGTCGAAACCGTCGCAACGCTGGCGTGCCAAGCCCCGTCGAAGGCTAAATTTTGACGATGCTAACGTTTACGCCTATATAGACAGCACAACGGCGCGCCGCCGGGTGGATTGGAAGCGCGCCGTTGCTCTTACCCCTTGTGGAAGGGGGCAGGGTGGAGATGGGACGGCAAGCCGCCCTCACTTATCTCCTACAGATTGGTCGCCAGATCATCTGACCCTCCTCTCGTTCGCTGTGGTGGCCCGCACGGTCCTTTGGCGAGGTTGGCGTGCGGTGCCGGAATACGGAGCGACTGATCACTGATCAGTCGCTCTTGTTCATTGTGCCCTTCATAAACTGATCAAAGCCCTCGAACCATTTTGCCTTGATCTCATCGGGCCAAGAGGGGTCGAAATCCGGAAACTTTTTCAGAAGTTCTGACGCGATCCCGGTGTTCTTTTGCGTCACGACATCGGCTTGCCCTGCCCCGTTGCCAGAGCCGCCTTCATCCTTGGGGGTGGCGGGCTTCTTCCGTTTGCGAGTGCCGTCGCTCGGGGCGCGGGGCACCGACCCGGTGGCAATACGATTCCCCAAGGGCACCCCCGCTGCTTTCGCCGCGTGCAAAAAGAAGGTCCGACATTTTCGGGAAACATCCTCTTTCGCACCCGTCGCCTTGAAAGCATCCGCGAACATGGTGGGCGTGGCCGTCATAAGATCGATGGCAAACACGTAAGGATAGGTGCGCTCCAGCAGGGTTTTAAGCATCGGGTTAAAGGCATCGGTTTCGAGGGCGTCCACCAGCGCGGCCAAATCCTTCGTCGGCTGGTTTTCGTCCATCAAGCCCATCGACTTCAATGCGACTTTAAGCTGGCCCTGTGTCCCGGCGGAGAACTTTGACAAGACGGATTTGTCAATTTGCGGCGGCAAACCGTCAGTCTTAAGCTGTTTCAAAAGGGTCAGGAACGTCTGGAACGGGATATAGGGCGGGATGGGGTGCGTGCCCCCACCGCCGATCAAGCTTTCAAAATCGTCGTCCATCTCTCGCATCCCTAGTTCGTATTCCATCCGGCATAAGGCATGTGCCTAAAGTAGATCAAGCGTTCTTTTATGGCACAAGTTGGCACAAGAGGCACAATTGCGTTGTGGCACAACCTCGTTCTTGCATAATGGAGCAATCAAGGGATCACGCGGAGAATATAAATGCTAGTAATTGCAAAGGGATATGGAGGACGGCCATACGTTCGTGAGATTGTGAGCGAAGCCGGTTCCAGCTACATTCTGGCTAACCCGGATTGTGATAGTGCCACCCGAACGATGCTCGCCCCAGGGGTGGGATTCCCTAAGTCGTGCGTTTTCGAGTTTGATTCCAAGCTCCGGGAATCACTTGAAGCCGCTTGGGCGAGCCATGACGATGGCGCGTTGATTGAGCTTTGGGATGCGGCGCTTCCGGTCCATTAGTTTCCACTGTGCAGCACTGATGCTAGGATCGCGCCATGACGGACGAGAAGAAGCAACTCGACAAGTTCAAGGAAGCCGCGCGCGACCTCGAAACCGACGACGATCCGAAGCGCTTTGACGAGCGCCTAGGGAAGCTGGTGAAGCATAAGCCGGTGCCGGAGAAGGGAAAGCAGGAATGAGCGCATTTCATTCCTCGTATATTTTTTGACGCTGGCGCTGTCGGCGTGGGCGGCGTTCGCGATAATGAAACGCCTCCGCAACCGCCCGTAGTTTAAAATAGGACGCGCTGCGGCTTTCCTACAAAATCCCGGCCTGTCACACCGACCGGATGAACCACGAACCAAATTGGAAAGATCGCGCGGAAGCGGCCAATTACTGGCTGCTAACCGCTGTTGTCGCTGGCGCCTTCGTTGCGGGGCTGATTTCCGCCGTTCCTTATATCGCGGGCGGGTGAGTGGGTTTGCAAACTACATAAACGCCACAAGTGTCACATCATGAAGAATTGCGAGTCGGGCCGGTGGCCTTCCGTTTGGCGGGAGGCTGTTACGGCCCGACTGGCGTTTGGGGAGGATGGTCCATGGCGCAGATCGGCAAGGCAGCGACCCGGGATGCGCGCAGCGTGCGTCCCGGGGCGGCGCAGATGACGCAGTTTCTGGAATCGCTGGCGGAGTCGTCGAACGTCGCGGCGTCGGCGCGCGCGGCGGGGGTGATCGCGTCGGCGGTCGGGCCGGGATCGGCGAGCGGGTTTCGCGGGCTGGCCTATGTGGTGTTCGAGGAGCTGGAGCTGGGCGCGTTTGGCAACCGCATCCCGTCGCTGACCTTTGAGGTCGAGGCGGATGCGGGGAGCTTCGATGCTGGGGTGATCGGCAATGCGCTGCTTGGCGAGGCGGGACGCTGTGTCGGGGAATGGCCGTTTGTCGGCTATGCGGCGTCGGGCGATCGGGCGCGCGAGGCGCTGGCGCCGCTGTTCGAGGTCGATGGTGCGCGCGCCGTGAGCGGGCCGGATGGCTGGCGACTGTCGCCCGCGGCGTTGGCAGGGGCGCCGCTGGCGCTGAGCAGCTTTCGTGAGGAGCGGCGCGCGGAGACCGGGCGCGACGCTATTGAGCGTCAACGGGCGCCGCTGGCGTCGCTGCCGGGGACGATCCGGCTGCGGCACTATGAACCCGAACGCGACTATCAGCTGGGGCAGCAGAGTGCCGCCGTTGCGGGTGGCGGGGTGCGCGACGAGCGGATCGATCTGCCTGCGGTGCTGCCGGCATCTTCTGCGCGGGCGCTGGCGCAGCGGTTGGCCGCCGCCGCGGCCGATGGGCGCGAGACGTTGGTCTGGCAGGGCGACCTGGCGGCGTTGGCGCTGCCGGTCGGGCGGATCGTGACGCTGGCCGACGGCAGCGTGTGGCGGCTGGCGGCGCGCAATGTGCGGGCGACCGACATTTTGCTCGAGCTTAGGCGATATCAGCCGGTACCTTCCGTTGATCTACCCGCCGAACCGGGGGTTCCGGTGCGCCCGCCTGACTGGCCCGACGCGACCGGTACGGTGCATCTGTTCGACTTGCCCAATTTGGGCATTCCGGGCGCGGCGGCGGCGCGGATATTGATCGCCGCCGCGGGGAGCAACGATGGCTGGCGCGGTGCCGATTGTTGGTTTGTTCCCACTGCGGATGCCGAGCCGATTGCGCTTGGCACGGTGCGTCCGGCGGGAGCCTTGGGCCATTTGGCGGAACCGCTGGCGCGGGGCAGCGAATATCTGATCGATGGCGCCAACACGGCGCTGGTGACGCTGGTCGATCTGTCGATGACGCTGGAATCGGTCGATGACGCCGCGCTGCTGGGCGGCGCCAACCGGGCGATGTTGGGAGGCGAGCTGCTGCAATTCGCGACCGCCGAGCCAGTCGGGGCGGATGTGTGGCGGCTGTCGCGGTTGCTGCGCAGGCGGGCGGGAACCGGCGGAGCGATGGCCCATTCGGTCGGGGCGCCGTTCGTACTGCTTGACGATAGTGCGCCGATCCTGCTGCCGGAGGCGCTGGCGATTGCGGCGGAGGGTGGCGTCGCACGGTTGCAGTGGGCGCCGCGCGGCGGGACGACGATGACCGAGGTGGCGGTTACTGCCACTGGGGCGGCGCTATTGCCGCTGGCGCCAATACACGGACGGATATCGCCTTATGGCGAGGGGGACGTGTTCGTTTCCTGGCGGCGGCGCAGTCGTGTCGATACTGGCTGGCGTGACCATGTCGACCTGCCGATCGGCGAGGACCAGGAGGCGTGGCGGATTACCTTGTCACCGCCGGTTCCCGGTATTGTGCCTTGGGAACGCACGACTCCGGATCTTCATATCGCGGCTGCTGTAATGGCGGCGCTGCCGCCTGAAACAATGATGGAGATTCGTCAGGTCGGCGATTTTGCGCTGTCGCCGCCTTTATCATTGCCGCTGACATAAGAGGATGAAACCATGAGCGAAATGCCGATGACGCCGCGCTTTGCCTTACCGCTATTGGGGGTGGCGCAGGCACAGAAAGAGGTCACGCACAATGAGGCGCTGACGCTGATCGATGCGCTTGTTCATGCCGCGGTCGAAGCCGGACCGCTGAACGAGCCGCCCGCCGAACCGGAAGCGGGGGAATGTTGGCTGATCGGTACGGCACCGACGGGCGATTGGGCAGGGCAGGGGAATGCGATCGCGATCTGGACTGTCGGTGGCTGGCGATTTGCCCCGCCGCGGGCGGGGATGGCGGTAGTGCGGCTGGCCGATGGGGCGCAGCTCCGATTCGACGGTGCCGGATGGGCCGCGCCAACAACTGTCGTCGCCCCATCTGGCGGCTCGACAATCGATGTCGAAGCGCGTAGCGCGCTGGGTGCGTTGATCGTGCACCTTGAGGCGCAGGGTCTTCTGATTTCAGGCTGAATTTCCTCTCGTTGGTTTTAAAAGTGCGACTTTTTGGCAACAGATTGACGATTTGTTCACTTGCACGGAACCAAAGCGGCGAGTAGGACGTCTGCCGAGACGTATATCTCAATTTGAAAGGGGAATTACTATGAGGAAGCTTGCCGTCGCTATGGCATTGGCCTCCACCGCCCTGGCATCGCCTGCTCTAGCGCGCGACGACTCCTGGTACGTGGGTGTTGGTGCTGGCGTAATGATCGTCGAAGACATCGATCTCGACATCGGTGCCACAAACAATGCCGGAAGTCTCGACCATCGCTATGGTTCGGACTTCGAAGGTACTGTTGGTTATGACTTTGGCGGTTTCCGTGCCGAAGTCGAAGTTGGTTTTCGCGAAGCCGACATCAAGTCTGGCCGCTTTGGCGTTCCGGGCATTCCCCAGTCGGCTAGCGGTGCTGGTGCCCTGTACACCGGTTCGACCGCGCTGAACGGCGACACGAATGCGCTGAGCTTCATGGTCAACGGCATGCTCGACTTCGGTGACGACGACGGGCTTCAGGGCTTTATCGGCGGTGGTGCCGGTGTGGCTCGCGTCTCGGTTGAACCGGTATTCGCCGGTGCGTTTCTGGATGATTCGGACACGGGCTTTGCCTGGCAGGCAATCGCCGGCGTTCGCGCTCCGCTCAGCGACACCATCGACGTTGGCCTGAAGTATCGCTTCTTCAACGTCGACAATGTCGACCTAGTCGATCAGATCGGTCGCGACGTTTCGACGCGCTTCCGTTCGCACTCGATCCTGGGTACGCTGACGTTCAACTTCGGTGGTGCACCGGAGCCGGTTGTGGCACCGCCGCCGCCGCCTCCCCCGCCGCCGCCGCCGCCGCCTCCCCCGCCCCCGCCGCCGCCGCCGGTGGTGTGTGAGCCCGGACCGTACATCGTGTACTTCGATTGGGATCAGTCGAACATCACGCCGGAAGCGGCTTCGACGCTCGACAACGCGATCAGCGCCTACAACCGTGGTTGCACGGGTACGCAGGTCATGCTCGCCGGTCACGCTGACCGTTCGGGTTCGGCCACGTACAACGTCGGTCTGTCGGAACGCCGTAACACCGCGGTTCGTAGCTACCTGACCGCTCGCGGTATCGGCGATACGTCGATCAGCACCGAAGCGTTCGGTGAATCGCGTCCGGCCGTTGCTACCGCCGATGGCGTCCGCAACGACCAGAACCGTCGCGTGGAAATCACTTACGGTCCGAACTCGGGCATGTAAGACCGGTTTCCATTCCCGATCGGGACTGGAAGAAATAAGTGAGGGCGGTACCGCAAGGCGCCGCCCTTTCTTTTTGGGAGTGCCGGACGTCGGTGTGGAGCGTCGCTATCGGTTTTTGTTGCGCTATCAAATAAATGGTATATCATCACATCATAGTTCGGCGCGCGATGCCGCGAAATTCAGATGTCGGACCATGATGTGTGCAGTCCACTGTCGGACGAAGCGACGAATGCGGCTGCCCAAATGGGGAGAGAGCCAATGCGTCGACGCCGCAGCCTGTTTCATCGCAGCATTTTCAGGGCCGATCCCAATGGCGACCCCGACATCAACACTACCCCGTTGATCGACGTGATGCTGGTCATGCTGGTGATGTTCATCATCACCATCCCGCCGCCGACGCACAGCGTCGATGTGACCTTGCCCGCCGACGGCATCGGGATTCCGATCGCGGACGAGAACCGCGTGACGATCGACACCGCCGACGTGATCCGCTGGAACAACGAGGCGGTCGATCTGGCGCAGCTGGGGATGCTGGTCAAAGCGGCGGGCGACCGTCCCGAGCCGGCAGCAATCTTGCTCGAGCCCGATGCGCGGGCGCGCTATCTGCGCGTCGATGAGGCTATCGGGGCGATCCGGCGCAACGGCGGGTCGAAACTCGCCTTTCCCGGAATCCGCCAATATGCCGGGCTGATCTGACCGGGGTTAAGCTGTCGGCGCCGTGCCCGGGCGGAGATATGCCAGCATATACCCGACGTAGTCGGCCTTGCCGAGCGGGACGCCCATGTGGCGCAGGATCGAATAGGCGGCGACGAGATGGAAGTAGAATTGCGGCTGCGCCCAGTCGCGGACATAGACCCGCGCCGTCATGTCGAAGACCATCCCGTTGGGCAGGTCGAAGCCGACAGGCCGGTCGGCGTCGGCGTCCATCGTCGCCGCATCGACGGTGTCGAGCCACGCCAGCGTCGATGCGATCTGTGCCTGCAGCCCTGCAAAGTCCGTGGCGTCGTCGGTTAGCGTGGGGGCACCGGTGGCGCCGAGGCGGGTCGGTGGCTGAATCGCCTGCAGGCAGCTGGAGCGAATTTGCGCCGCGAGCGGGAACATGTCGGGCGCGAGGCGCGCGGCGATGAGTTGCAGTTCGCCGACACCATTGTCGGCGCCCCAGGCGAGCGCCTTGTCGAGCTGCGCGGATAGCGCATGCAGGGCGTTTCTATAGGCCGGAACGGTCATTTCGTAGAGCATCGTCATATCCTTTGAAGGGCCATGCGGTCAGGCGGGGGCGAGGTTGTCCTGAAATTGCAGGCGCGCGAGGCGGGCATAAAGGCCATCGGCGGCGACGAGCGTGTCGTGTTTGCCCTCCTCGACGATGCGGCCATTATCCATGACGATGATCCGATCGGCGGCGCGGACGGTCGCGAGCCGGTGCGCGATGACGATTGTGGTGCGGTCGTGCATCAAGGTTTCGAGCGCGTCCTGCACCAACTTCTCCGACTCGGCGTCGAGCGCCGAGGTCGCTTCGTCGAGCAGCAGCAGCGGCGAACGGCGCAGCAACGCGCGCGCAATCGCGACGCGCTGGCGCTGGCCGCCCGACAGGCGGGCGCCGCCTTCGCCCATGAAGGTGTCGAGCCCGTCGGGTAGCTTGCGCAGGAATTCCTCGGCATTGGCGGCGCGCGCGGCGTCCCACAATTGCTCGTCGCTGGCGTCCCAATTGCCATAGCGCAGATTGTCGCGCGCCGAGGCCGCGAAGATCACCGTTTCCTGTGGCACCATCGCGATGCGGGCGCGGATGTCGGCGGGGTCGGCATCGGTGAGCGGGACGCCGTCGAGCAGGATCTGTCCGGCCTGTGGGTCGTAGAAACGCTCGGCGAGCTGGAACAGGGTCGATTTGCCGGCGCCCGAGGGACCGACGATGGCGACGGTCTCGCGCGGCTGGATCGCAAGGTTGAAGTCGTGCAGCGCGGGGGCGTCTGGGCGCGTCGGATAATGGAATTCGACATGCGCAAATTCGAGCGTCCCGCGCGGTGGCTCGGGAAAGGCGCGCGGCTGCGCGGGCGGGGCGATGCTCGCCTCGGCATTGAGCAGTTCGCTGAGCCGTTCGGCGGCGCCCGCGGCGCGCAGCAGGTCGCCATAAACTTCGGTGAGCGCGCCGAACGCGCCCGCGACCAGCCCGCCGGTGAGGACGAAGGCAGCGATGGTGCCGCCGGTGATCGTCCCCGCGGCGACGCCCTCGGCCCCGTACCATAACAGGGTGGTGATCGCGCCGAACAACAGGCCGATGACGATCGCGGTCATGATCGCGCGCAGGCGGATACGGCGCTTGGCGGTGGCAAAGGTCGCTTCGACCGCGCTCGCGAAGCGCCCAGCCTCCCGCTCTTCCTGTCCGAACGCCTGGACGATCTTCATCGCGCCGAGCTGTTCGGAGGTGGTCGCGCCGATGTCGGCGACACGGTCCTGGCTGGACCGCGAGACATTCTGAAGGCGGCGGCCAAGCAGGACGATCGGCATAATGATCACGGGGATACCGAGCAATATTCCGCCGGTCAGCTTGGGCGACAGGGTGAAGAGATAGGCGATACCGCCGATCCCCATCACCATGTTACGCAGCGCCACCGACACCGTCGTGCCGACGACCTGTTCGATGATCGTGGTGTCCGAAGTCATCCGCGAGGCGATTTCGGACGGCCGGTTTTCCTCGAAAAAGCCCGGGGCTAGGCGGAGCAGGTTGCGCTGGACTGCCTGACGGATGTCGGCGACGGTGCGTTCGCCGAGCCAGCTGACGAAATAGAAACGCAGCGCGGTGGCGAGCGCGAGGGTCAGGACGATGGCGTAGAACAGGCGGAAATGCGGCGCGACGTCGCCGCCGCCGGCGACAAAACCGCTGTCGATCATTTCCTTGAACTGCCAGGGGATCGCCAAGGTCGCGAGCGCGGCGACGCCAAGCGCGACCGCCGCAATGACCAGTTGCAGCGGGTAAGCGCTGGCATAGTGCCAGATCATCCGCAGGCTGCCGAGCTTGCGGCGGGGTTCGGCGGGGGCTTTCGCAGGGGAAAGTTGGGGGGTGCTGGCCATTGCAGCGGCCCTAGCAGCGGCGACGCCCGCGCTCAACGACGCAGAATGTCTTGGGGCTTCATGGATTATGAAGCGGAGCTGCATAGTTGGCGGCGCGATTTCGGACAAAGATCATAGCAAACCGCGTTTATGATGCATTGCACAATGAAATGGATGCCCTAGACTGGCGCCAACGAACAGACGCCCAAAGAGCGTCGGGGCTTGCCAAGGAACGTATCAAACATGCTGTATCACGCCTTTGAAATGCAAAAGAGCTGGCTGGCGGGCGCAAGCGCGCTGGCAACCGCGGGGGCGCAGGTTATGCAGCACCCCGCGAACCCGCTCGGCTATTTCGGCGGCAGTCCGCAATTTGCGTCGGCGCTGGAAGTGTTCGCGCATGCCGCGGCGCCGCGCGGCAAGCCGGGATTCGAGCTGTACGAAACCGAGGTCGATGGCGAGATTGTGCGGGTGACCGAGGCGATCGAGGCGCGCAAGCCCTTTGGCCAGCTCAAGCATTTCAAGCATAAGGGTGCGAAGGACGCACCCAAGCTCCTGATCGTCGCGCCGATGTCGGGTCATTATGCGACCTTGCTGCGCGGCACAGTTGAGCGGATGCTGCCCGGGCATGACGTGTGGATCACCGACTGGCGCGACGCGCGCAACGTGCCGCTGGAGGCGGGCCAGTTCGATCTCGACGACTATATCGATTATCTGATCGGCTGGATGGAGCATATCGGTCCCGGGGCACATATGCTGGCGGTGTGCCAGCCGTCGGTTCCGGCGCTCGCCGCCGCGGCGATCATGGCCGCCGACAAGAATAAGGCCAGGCCCAAGACGCTGACCATGATGGGCGGCCCGATCGACACGCGCAAGGCGCCGACCGCGGTCAACCAGCATGCGATGACGCGCCCGCACGCGTGGTTCCAGGAAAATGTCATCGCGACGGTCCCGGCCTATTATCCGGGCGCCGGTCGCCGTGTCTATCCGGGGTTTTTGCAGCTCGCGGGCTTCATGTCGATGAACCTGGGCAACCACATGATGAGCCACTGGTCGATGTTCAAACATCTGGTCGACGGCGACGGCGAAGAGGCCGACAAGACCAAAGAATTTTACGACGAATATCGCTCGGTGTGCGACATGACCGCCGAATTCTATCTGCAAACCGTCGATGTCGTGTTCCAGCGTCACGCGCTGCCGAAAGGTGAGATGCTGCATCGCGGCAAGCCGGTCGACCTGAACGCAATCGAGGATATCGCGATCCTGGCGATCGAGGGTGAGCGCGACGATATTTCGGGGATTGGCCAGACCAAGGCGGCGTTGACGTTGACCAAATCGCTACCCGCCGAGAAGAAGAAATATCTGATGGCCAAGACCGTCGGCCATTATGGCATCTTCAACGGCCGCAAATGGCGCGAGGATATTGCGCCGGTGGTCGAGGGCTGGATCCGCAGCAACGGGGGTTGAGGGTCTTTGTCCGTCATCCCGGCGAAGGCCGGGATCTCACCCTCTCAACAATAACCACCGGTGAGATCCCGGCCTTCGCCGGGATGACGATGTACAGAGGGCGGTTAGCTCAATGCATCGGCGACGTGCGCACCGCCCAATAGCCCAGATAGAGCAACCCCGCCCACAGCAGCAGGATGATCGCCATCCCAACGCGGCTCGACGGGCGTTCGCTGGCCGCTTCGGCGGCGGCGTGGAGCTCGCTCCACAGCGGGGCAGGGATCAGGCGGCGGACCGCCCACAGACCCAGCGGGACGATCAACAGGTCGTCGAGCCAACCGAGCACCGGAATAAAATCGGGGATCAGGTCGATTGGCGACAGCGCGTAGGCAGCCACCGCGATCGCGAGCAACCGCGCGAGCAATGGCACGCGCGGGTCGCGCGCGGCAAGCCACGCAGCGTGCGCTTCGACCGCGAGACGGTGGCCAAGGTCGCCGATGCGTTCGGAAAGGGATTTGCCGGTCATCGCGATCTACACTAGCCTTCCTGCATGGCGATCCAACTGAAAAGCGCGCGGGTTGAGCGTTGGGCGGTGGCAGGGTCGTTTGTCATCGCGCGCGGCGCCAACACTTTTGTCGATGTCGTGGTCGCCGAGGTTGAGGGCGAAGGAGCGATCGGGCGCGGCGAGGGTACGCCGGTCTATTATCTGGGCGAGAATGCTGCGGGGTGCCGCGATGCGATCCTGCGCACTGCCCCCCATATCGCCGACATGGGCGCGGCCGAAGGGCGAGCCGCGGTACAGGAACTGATGGCGCCGGGCGCCGCGCGCAACGCCATCGACTGCGCGCTGTGGGATCTGGAGGCGAAGCAGCGCGGGCTGCGGCTCTGGCAGGTGGCGGGCTGCGATGGCGCGCCGACCGCGCGGGTCACCGCCTTTACCATCTCGCTGGGGTCGCCGGGGGCGATGGCCGAACAGGCGGCGACCGCAGAAGCAGACGGCTATCGTTTGCTCAAAATCAAGCTGACCGGCGAAGATGATCGGCTGCGCGTTGCCGCGGTGCGCACGGGCGCGCCCGAGGCGCGGCTGATCGTCGATGCCAATGAAAGCTGGGGCGAGATCGATATTTTGAGTGAGGCCGAGGCGCTCGCCGACTTCGGCGTCGAGATGATCGAGCAGCCGGTCGCGGTCGGCGCCGATGCACTGCTCGACCCGATTTACGCGCCGATCCCGTTCGTTGCCGACGAAAGCTGCCAGACCGCCGCCGATGTCGCGCGGATCGGGGCGTTTTACGACGGGGTGAATATCAAGCTCGACAAGGCGGGCGGGCTGACCGAGGCGCTGCGGATCGCCGATGCCGCCGACGCGGCGGGGCTGGCGATCATGGTCGGGTGTATGTTGTCGACCAGCCTGGCGATCGCGCCCGCGTTCGTGTTGGCGCAGCGCGCGCGGTGGGTTGATCTTGACGGTCCCGCGCTATTGGCGCGGGACCGGGAGGGTGGGTTCGAGTTTCGTGAGGGGCGGATCGGGCCGCCGGTCGTTTGATAAATCCTCCCCGTCGCGCAGCGATGGGAAGGGGACCGCTTGCGAAGCAAGTGGTGGAGCGGCAATAACGTCGCGCCAAAGCCCCTCCGTCAGCGCTTCGCGCTGCCACCTCCCCATGCCTGCGGCACAGGGAGGATTTGCAACTACAGCGCTACTTCGGCGTGCTGGCCGAGTTCGCCTTCCTTCATCGTCATGCCGGTCATCAGCTTGAAGATACCCTTGATCCCGGGGTCGGCGGTCCAGATTTCGGCGTCGGCCAGATCGAACCGTAGCAGCACCAGCTTGGGATCGTCCTTGCCGCCTTCGTACCAGGCCGCGACACCGTTGCTCCACAATTTGTCGAGCACCGCGCGGTCGCTTTCATGGACCAGCGTCCCCGAAATGCACGCAAACAGGTCGTGCCCCTTCGACGCGAATTGCGCCATCGCGGGGCCGCCACCCGACAGGCGGTTGTCGGTCGAGGTGAAGAACCAGAAGGCGCTGTCTGCATCCTTATCGAGTTGGGCATTCATCGGGATATGATGCTCGCGCTCGCCGGTGGCGCCGATCATCACATAGGGGCTGTCGGCCAAGGCTTTCCAGAACTGCTTTTTGATGTCGTCTCTCATTGAGGGCTCCTTTTGTGCGTCAATGACAGCTCAACGCACCGCGGCCCTCAATGTTGCGCTGCTCAGCCCCCGCGGGAGTCAATTTGGCGTTTGATGCCGTCGGGTTTGGCGAGGCTGTCCAGCGCCGTCTGGATGATGGTCGCCTCGCTCGCGCCGTCGCTTACGACGATATCGGGCTGCACAGGTGCGACGCGTCGGTCGCCGCTCGGCCGGATGAAATCGCGGGTGGCGATGAACGCGGTGAAACCCGTCGCGGGGAGGCGCGTCGGCATCATGTTGCCGGTCTGGTTGGCAAAGCCCCCGGTTGGCCGCCCGACCAGCGTAGCGAGCCCCCGGTCCTGCGTCGTGGTGGCGAACAATATCCCCGCCGAATAGGTCAACTCGTCGATCAGCACCGCGACGCGGCCCTTGAACCGCGCGTCGGCGGGCGCGGGCTGAATTAATTCGTCGTCGACGACAAATTCGCGCATCGACCCGGCTGGGCCGCGATAACCAAGCACGCTGCTGTTCTCATCGTTCATCCGCTCGCGCGCCCGCGATACCTGCGCGGCGGGGCGATCCAGGACATATTGGATGACCCGCGCGCCTGCGTCGCTCTGGCCACCGGTGTTGCCGCGCACGTCGATGATCAGCCGCGATACGCCGCGTGCGTTGATCGAGGCGAAGGCGTGATCGATCGCGCGGTTGTACGCCTCGGGGTCTTCGTCAACATCAAAGGTCGGTACGCGCAGCAGCGCCGCATCGGCGCCGAGCCATTCGATGCGCGGCATTTCCGCCGCTTTGCTGTTTTCGACCGGCTTCCACGGAGCGCCTTTGGCCCATTGCAGCGTTGTCGGCGCCGTCGCACCGGCCAGGGTGATCGCAAAGCGGTCGCGCCACCCCATCACCGCGTCGAGCCAGCCGGGCAGCATCACGCCCAGCATATGTATCCGCAGCTTGGCAGTTTCGCCGTGGCTGTATGCGACGAGGCGCGCGAGCAGGTCGGGGGTCGCGACGCCGTTGATCGCGAGGATTTCCGTCTCCCTCGCCAGCGTTTCGCCCGATGTTTCATTGCGCCAGCTGCTCCGCAGCCGCAGCCGCTCATCGGGCGCGATGGCGGCGCCGAAAGGAAACTGGCTCGCACGCTCGGCGTCTCCCGGTTCTTCACCCGATAACCACGGCAGCAGCAGCGTGTGGGCATCGCGAAAGGTCGGGTTGATCCGTCCGAAGATCCGAAATGCCTGCGCGTGCGTCAGCGCGCCTTCGATCGACGCAGCGGCGGCGGCGAACGCGGCCTCGACCGGCGCCTCTAGCATCGTCTGGCCATGGTAGCGCGGGTGACGATCGAGCACCGCGCGGCGCCACACGGTCAGATCGGCTTTCAACGCGGCCATCGGCAGCAGGTTCGAAGGCGGCGCAGGCGACGGTTCGGCGGCAAAGCCGACAAAGCTCGCTGTCCCGGCGGCGGCCACGCCTGCCGCACCCGCCAAGGCCTGACGGCGCGACAGCGTTGGCATTACTTCGCGTCCGCCAGCTTGCCGCGCGCCTCGGCAATTGCCGCGACCAGCCGCGGCTCGTCATAATGCGGCAGGGCGACTTCCATCGCGGTGATCGCGCCTTCGATCATCTTGCGATCGGCGCCCGGCGTTTTTGATCGGTACAGCCCCCACGCGGCGATCAGGGGAACGTCATAATGCGCGGGGTTCGCCTTGAGCGCCTGACGCGCTTCGGCAACCTCCCCCGCCAGTATCCGCCCGATCAGCGCGATGCTGCGCTCGTCGGCGAAGGGTTCGCGCGGAGCCAGTTTTCGATCCATCGCCCGGACCACCGCCTCGGCGGCGTCCGACGTCGAATAGGGGTTCTGCCCGGTGACGATGCGATTGTCCGACACGACATGGCTCAGCATCATCGGCGCTTCGCTGAACCGTGCCCCGGCGCCGCGCAGGCCGTCTTCGAGCAGGACGGGGAAGGCCGCGACCCAGCGCTTGCCGAACAGCAATTCTTCCTCGTTCGAAAAGCCGGTGACGGCGCGTCCGGCGATCAGCGACGTGCCGTTCTTCAGCGGCACGTTCATCAGCGCCGCGGGACCGTGGCAGACCGCGCCTATCACGCCGCCCGCTTCATAAGTTTGCGCGAGCAGCGTCTTAAGGTCGAAGTTGACCGGCAGATCGAACATCGCGCCCTTGCCGCCGATGATGAACACCGCGCCGTAATCTTCGCGGGCGGCTTTGGCCAAAGCAAGGGTCGAGGCGAGCTTGGCGCTGGCCGCGGAGTCGGCGATGAAGCGGCTGTTATAGGGCTTTTTAGGATCGAATTCGTCGGCGACGACGACGCCCCCGGCCGGGCTCGCGATGTCGACGGTCAGCCCATTGTCGGCGAACACGGCATAAGCCTGCGACAGTTCGTCCATTTCAAAGCCGGGGCGGGTCTTGCCGCCGTCGGCGCCATGGCTGCTGACGACGAGCAATACGCGATCCGACTTGGTCGTGACGTCGCCCTGCGCCTGGGCGGGCAGGGGGGCGGCGATCAACAGGCCGACCGCCCACATCGCCAAATTCTTCTTCGGTTTCTGCATCGTCTTGCTCCACATTGTGTCAGGATGCCGCCGGTCTGGCAGATCCGACGTCAGACCGATGTGAAAGCCGTTTTGACGCTATTTTGACCGGGCATCGCCAAGACTTTGCGACGGAACTGGGCACGTGTGGTAAGGGACATGGCTTGAACAAGGCATTCGACATCTTGCTGGTCGAGGACAACGCCGATCTGGCGGGCAACGTCATCGATTTTCTCGAGGCGCTCGGGCATCGGCTCCACTATGCCGCCGATGGTGAGGCGGGGGTCCGCGAGGCCTTGGCGCGCCCCGTCGATGTCGTGCTGCTCGACCTCGCACTGCCGCGCCGCGACGGGCTCAGCGTATGCGCCGAAATCCGCCGCCGTGCCGATCACCGGATACCCATCCTCATGCTCACCGCGCGTGACACGCTCGATGACAAGCTCGCGGGCTTTGGCAGCGGCGCCGATGATTATCTGGTCAAACCCTTTTCGCTCGCCGAACTTGCCGCGCGGATCGGCGCGCTGGTGCAGCGGCCGCAGCTGGGACAGCCACACAGCATCGCCGTCGGGCCGCTGACCATCGACCGCCAGCTGCGAACTGCGACGCGCGCGGGTCAACCGCTCCGCCTGTCGCCGCTGCTCTGGGACATCTTGCTGTTGCTCGCCGAAGCGTCGCCGCAGCCGGTCGCGCGCGCCGAGATCGCGCGCAAGCTGTGGGGCGACGAGCCGCCATCGTCGGATGCGCTGCGCAGCCACATCCACCTGCTGCGGCAGATCGTCGACAAGCCGTTCGGCGCGCCGATGATCGAAACCGTCCACAGCATCGGCTTCCGCCTGATCGAGCCGCAATGAGGCGGCGGTCATACAGTCTGCGCCGCCGCGTTATCGCCGCGCTGGTCGCCACGGTGCTGGCAACCAGCGCGGTGTTCGGCCTGACGACCTTCATCTTCGCCTATACGCTTGAGGATCGCCTGTTCAGCACCGCAATAGACGGCGAAATTGCGCGGCAGCAGCAAAGCTGGCGCCGCGAGGGCTCCTTGGCAACGCCCGAAGTCGCCTACATCAAAATCTATCCTGGAAAGGCTGGCTTGCCCGCCGATCTGGCGCCGCAGGTTGCGGCCAGCCCCGAGCAGCGCGAATTCTATGGGGCGGCAGGGCGTCATTACCATATCGCGCATTTCACGCTCGATCGGGGTACCGGTGCGGCGCCGGAAGGAACGCCCGCGGTCGCGGTGGCCGAGGTCAGCCGCTATCTGCTCGTCCGCCCGGTGCGCGATGGGATGATCCGGTTCCTGATCGGGCTCAGCCTGTTCATCGCGCTGGTGATGGCGCTGCTCGGCTGGTGGCTCGCCAATCGCGCGATGCGCCCGCTCAGTCGGCTCGCGAAAGACGTCGCCGATGGGGGCAGCGAAACGGTCCCCGTCGTGCGCGCCGAGGATTATCCGGCGAACGAGATCGGGGTGCTGGCGGGCGGGCTGGCTCAGGCGTTCCAGCGCATCCGCGGCTTCGTCGATCGCGAGCGTAGCTTCACTCGCGATGCCAGCCACGAACTGCGTACCCCGCTGGCGGTCATTCGCGGCGCCGCTGAAGTGATCGCGCAACGCGGCGATCTGCCCGCGCCGATCCCTGAAGCCCTGCGCCGGATCGAAACCGCGACGATCGACATGACGCAAACGCTCGACCTGCTGCTCGCGCTGGCACGCGAGGGCGACGCGCTTCCGGTAGAAAGCATCCAGTTGCGCCCGGTCGTCGACAAGGCGATCGCCGCGGCGGCTGTGCGCTTTCCCTCAGGGCGGCTTGCCGTGTCGAATGACGTTGCGGGGGATGCGACGATCATCGTCGAGCCGACGTCATTGCAGCTCGTCCTCAACAATCTGATCGGTAATGCGTTCCAGCATGCGGCCGCGGCCAATCTGCATATCGAATTGCAGCATGATTGCCTGACGATTTGCGACGACGGCCCCGGTCTCGGGATGGTCGCCGATCCATTCGCACCTTTTGCCAAAGGAGGGGCGAGCGTCGGCAGCGGGCTTGGGCTCGATATTGTGCGACGGTTGTGCGCCGCGGCGGGCATGGACCTGACCAGCGGCGCAGGGCCGACCGGACGAGGCGCCTGCTTCACGCTAAAATTCGCCGATCGATAGAAAAGCGACCCGATATGATCTAATCCCGTCGCCATGGCCGACGAGAAACCCCGCTATCGAACCTACACCAGCCCCGCGGGCGGCTGGGGCGCCGCGGCTGCCACGGCCAAGGTATTGATGGAACAGAGCGTCGTGACCAAGGGATCTCGCGCGCTGCTGGCGATGAACCAGCCCGGCGGGTTCAAATGCCCGAGCTGCGCCTTTCCCGACGCGACCTGCACCAAGAAGCTCGAGTTTTGCGAAAATGGCGCGAAGGCGCTGGCGCATGAAGCGACGAAGTTTCGCGTCACGCGCGACTTTTTCGCGCAGCACAGCGTCACCGAGCTGATGGCGCAGTCGGACTATTGGCTCGAAATGCAGGGACGGCTGACCGAGCCGATGCGGTATGACGCTGCGACGGATCATTATGTGCCGGTCAGCTGGGACGATGCCTTTGCGCTGATCGGGCAGCATCTTTGCGCCCTCGATAGCCCGCATCAGGCCGAATTCTACACCTCGGGCCGCACCGCGAACGAGACGGCGTTCCTCTATTCCATCTTCGTGCGCGAGTATGGGACGAACAATTTCCCCGATTGCTCGAACATGTGCCACGAACCGACAAGCCGCGGTCTGCCGCACTCGATCGGGATCGGCAAGGGAACAGTCGTCCTCGACGATTTCGAACATGCCGAGGCGATCTTCCTGATCGGCCACAACGCCGGCACCAACGCGCCGCGGATGATGACCCCGCTGGTCGAGGCGCGCAAACGCGGGGTGCCGATCGTCGCGGTCAACCCGATGCCCGAACGCGCGCTGGTCCGCTTCACCGAGCCGCAGGACATCGTCCAGATGGCGACCTTCGGATCGACCGAGGTGACCAGTGAGTTTGTCCATATCAAAATTGGCGGCGATCTCGCGCTGATCAAGGGCATGATGAAGGTCATGTTCGAGCGCGACGCGGCGGGTGAGGCGGTGTTCGACCATGATTTCATTGCCGAACACACCGACGGTTTTGCCGCGCTTCGGGCCGACGTAGCCGCACAGGATTGGCCCGCAATCGTTGCGGCATCGGGTCTGGACGAGGCGCAGATCCGCCGCTGCGCCGACATTTACATCCGCTCGAACGCCACGATCATCTGCTATGGCATGGGGGTGACCCAGCATCAGCAGGGATCGCAGCTCGTCCAGCAGATCGCCAATTTGTTGCTGCTCAAGGGCAATTTCGGCAAGCTCGGCGCCGGGATTTCGCCGATCCGCGGCCATTCGAATGTGCAGGGTGACCGCACCGTCGGGATTGATGAAAGGCCGAGCCAGGCCTATCTGGACAAGGTCCGCGAGGTGTTCGGCTTCGAACCGCCGCGCGAAGATGGCCATCATACGGTCGAATCGATCGAGGCGATGCTGGACGGCAGTGCGAAGGTCTTCATCGGCCTCGGCGGCAATTTTGTCCGCGCGGTTCCCGATACCGATCGCTCTTATGACGCGATGCGAAAGCTCGACCTGACCGTCGGCATCGCGACCAAGCTAAACCGCGGCCACCTCGTCCACGGCAAGGACGCGCTGATGCTGCCCGTCATCGCGCGCTCCGAGCGGATCGAAACCGCGGCGGGCGAACAGTTCGTCACCATCGAGGATTCGATGTCGAACGTCACCGCCTCGCGCGGCGTGCTCGACCCGGCGAGCTCACATCTGCTCACCGAAACCGAAATCGTCTGCCGCATGGCGATGGCGACCTTGCCGAACAGCAAGACCGACTGGGCCAGCTATATCGACGATTACAGCCTGATCCGCGACAAGATCGCCGCGGTCTATCCCGCGATTTACGCGGGCTTCTCCGAGCGGATCAAGGCGCCGACGGGCTTCCACCTCGACATCCCGCCGCGCCGCCGCGCATGGGCAACCCCGAACGGCAAGGCGAATTTCCTGATCCTGCCGGGCCTTGCGGTCAATGCGGCGGTCGATGACCCCAGCATGCTGCGCCTCGCCACCGTGCGCTCGCACGATCAGTTCAACACCACGATCTACAGCTACAACGACCGTTATCGCGGCGTGTACAACGACCGCATGGTGCTGTTCATGAACGCCGATGACATCGCCGATCGCGGGCTAGCGGCGGGGACGAAAGTCGCGCTCGAAACGATCGCCGACGATGGCGTCGTCCGCCGGATCGAGGGGCTGACGATCATCGACTATCCGATGTCGCGCGGTTCGGTCGCGGGCTATTATCCCGAACTCAACCCGCTGCTGCCACTCGACCATTATGACAAGACCAGCGGCTGCCCAGCGGCGAAGGCGATCCCCGTGCGCGTCGTTGCGGTCGCCGCCGTTGACTAAGCGCGCCGACATCGCCGTCGGTCACCGCATCGCTCCGGCGCGCTTCCTGATTTTTGCAGGCGCACTCATCGTTGCGGGCGGCGGCGCATCGGCGCTCGGCTGCGATCCGCGCACCGCGCTGCTGATCGGCTTCGACATCGCCACGCTCGTCTTTCTGGCCGCGATTGCGCCCTTGCTCGGCGCCGATGCCGATCGGATGCGGCGAACCGCTGAAAGCAACGACGCCAATCGTGCGGGGCTGCTCGCCATTGCGGTGCTGCTGTCGCTGGTTATCCTGTTCGCGGTGGGCACGCTGATCGCCGGTCCGGGCGCGCTCGACCGCGGCGCGATTGTCTTGATCATCGCAACGCTGGCGCTGGCGTGGCTGTTCGCGAACATGGTGTTCACCCTCCACTATGCGCATCTCTATTATCTGCAGGTCGGCGGGCATGACCAGGGCGGGATCGAAGTGCCGGGGGCCAGCGAACCCGGATACCCGGATTTCCTCTATTTCGCTTTCACGCTGGGGATGACGTTCCAGACGTCGGACGTCACCATATCGGGCGCGCATATGCGCCGCGTCGTGCTCGGCCATTGCATGGCGGCCTTCATCTTCAACATGGGCATTTTGGCGTTCACCGTGAACGCCATCGGTGGGTCATAGATCCCGCAGCCGCTCCAGATCGGCGACGCTGTTGATGTTCGGCGGCACGAAATCGCTCGTCACCGCGCGCGCGCCGATGCGGCGGGCAAAGGCGCAGACGGCCAGGTCGCTGCCGTCGGTGAGAAGCGCTTTCAGGTCGTCGAGCGCCGCGACGGGCCACAGGCCGATCACCGGCTGGGTGGCGAGGAAGGCCGGCGCTGGTTCGAGCAAGGCGCGCAGGCCGGGCGGCAGACGCACGCAATCGACCGACGCGGTCAGCACCTGATCGAAACCGGTTTCGGCCGCATGGATCAGCGCGGCAGCGATACCGCCCAGCGGCCCCATGTCAGGCCGCGGCCAGTCGGCGATTTTCCCTCTGCCGACAACGATCACGGCGTTACAATGCGGGTGCAACGCCGCCAGCGCATGATCCAGCAGCGTCTGCCCGTCCAGCATCGCGACCGCTTTGTCCGAACCGAAGCGACGCGACCGTCCGCCCGCGAGCACCGCGCCCAGCGTCTTCAAGCGATCATCCCCCGCGCATCGTTGATGACCAGCGCCGAGTCCGCGCGCGCCAGCGCGACCAGCGTCAGCCCCGCCTGCACCGCACGCTCCGCCGCCAGGCTGGTCGGCGCCGAAATGGTGACCAGCATCGGGCACCCCGCGCGCACCGTCTTTTCGACCAGCTCATAACTGCACCGCGCCGACAGCAGGATGAAACCGGTCGCGGGGTCGGTCCCTGCGCGCGCCATCGCGCCAATCAGCTTGTCGAGCGCATTGTGCCGCCCGACATCTTCGCGCGCGCACAGGATTTCTCCCGCAGGCGAGCAAAAGGCCGCGGCATGCACCGCGCCGGTGGCGCGCCCGAGCGGCTGGTGATCCGTCAGCGCGGCCAGCGCTGCAGCAATCGCGGCGCGGTCGGTCGCGATGCGCGCGATCAGCGGGGGCAGCGGCCGCAAGACCTGCTCGATATTCTCGATCCCGCACAGCCCGCAGCTGCTCTCGCTCACCCGCTGGCGCGCGCGTTCGAGCGCGATCGCCTTGCGTTCGGGCGGTACCCAGATACGCAGCGCCCAGCCGCCCTCGACCGGATGCACGTCAATGCGCTCTACCTGATCAGCCGTCTCGACCAGCCCTTCGCTCAGCGCGAACCCCAGCGCATAATCCTCCAGATCGGCCGGGGTCGCCATCATCACCGCATAACCAATGCCGCCGACCTCGATCGACACCGGCGCCTCGACGGCGATGCTCCGGACCAGCGCCACGTCGCCGGGTTCGGCAAGGCCCAATCGCTGAACTGTTAGGTCGATCATCGCGTCGTTCATGCCTGCATTCTAGCGCATCGCCGCCCGCTTGTCGCGGCTGCGACGATTGCCATTTCCGGCGCGCAGCTTATCAATCACCGCCATGCAAACCGAAATCCTCGCGGTCCTTTGTGGTCAAGTCCGCCCGTTCCGCGGCGACGATGAACCTAGCGCGATCGGTAAACTGCCCGTCGAACAGGCGGTCGCGGTCGGGCCGATGGGGCTGGCCGGCGACGAGCAGGCGGATCGCACCGTCCATGGCGGCGTCGACAAGGCGATCCATCATTATCCCGCCGATCATTATGCGTGGTGGCGCGGTCATCTGGGCGATGCCCCCTTGCTCGATGCACCCGGCGCATTCGGCGAGAATATTTCCACGACCGGACTCGACGAGACGAATGTCTTCCTCGGCGACCGCTTCCGCCTCGGCACCGCGCTCGTCGAGGTCAGCCAGGCGCGTCAGCCGTGCTGGAAACTCGACCATCGTTTCGGAACGAAGGGGATGATGGCGCAGGTGGTCAAGACCCGGAAAACCGGCTGGTATTACCGCGTCCTCGAGGCGGGGCAGCTCCGCGCGGGCGACAGTCTCGCACTGGTGGAACGTCCCTATCCCGACTGGCCGCTGGCATCGCTGTTCGGGCTGCTGGTCGGCGGCGAGGCCAAGGATCGCCCCGCCGACCTCCGCGCACTACGCGATGTTCCGGTGCTCGCCGAGACGTGGAAGGTCAGGCGCGCCAAGCTGGCGGAGCAATATGGTGTGGATCTTTAGCGATTCCTGACTGAATCGTCATCCCGGCGAAGGCCGGGATCTCACCCGATCGGCTTAACGCACCGGCGAGATCCCGGCCTTCGCCGGGATGACGAGACAAGGAAAGCGGTGCTTCAGCCCAAGGCCATCACGCTTCATGATCTCTGGGTTTCGATTCAAGCCACGCGGCAAGCTTTGCCACATCCTCGGCGCTGAAATGCAGCCCCAGCTTGCTCCGCCGCCACAATATGTCGTCGGTCGTCTGCGCCCATTCCTGCTCGACCAGCCACGCCGCCTCGGCCACGCTCAATCCGTGCGCAATCTCGCCCCCTAGCGCGTCCCAGCCATCGGCATCGCCCAGCCAGCGCCGCGCGTCGGTACCATATGCCTTGACGATGCGATCGACCGTTGCGGCGGTCAGGAAGGGGCGGGCAAGCTTGATCTCAGCCTTGAGTGCCGCGGCGCCGCTGATCGGAAAATCGCCGCCGGGCAGCGCCGCTTTGCCGGTCCAGCGCTTCCCCGTCATCGCAGGCACATGCTCGATCAGTTCATCGACCGCAGCCTCGGCAACATGGCGATAGCTTGTGATCTTGCCGCCATAGATGGTCAGCAGCGGCGCGCCTTCGGCCAGGTCGAGGTCGATGCGGTAGCCGCGCGTCGCCGCTTCGGGCCGCCCCGACCCGTCCTCGATCAGCGGCCGCACCCCCGAATAGGTCCATACGACGTCGGCGGGGGTGATCGGCTCGCGGAAATAAAGGCTGGCGCCTTCGCACAGATAGGCGATCTCGTCGTCGCTCGCCCGCGCCTCGCTCGCGGGGCCGTCATGATCGACGTCGGTGGTACCGATTAGCGTGAAGTCGCGCTCGTAGGGGATCGCGAAAAAGATGCGCCCGTCGGGGAGCTGGAAGAAATAGGCATAGTCGTGCTGGAACAACCGCCGCACGACAATATGCGACCCGCGTACCAGTCGCATCGCATGATCGGGCTCGGCATCGGCGCGCTTCAGTAAGTCGAGCACCGCCGGTCCCGCGGCATTGACGATCGCGCGCCCGGTGAAGCGATAGCTGTGGCCACTGTCGCAGCTCGCCTCGACCACCCACAGCCCGTCTTCGCAGCGCAGCATGTCGGCGCGGGTGCGCGTGCGGACCTTGGCGCCGTGCTCCGCGGCGTCGCGCGCGTTGAGCGCAACCAGCCGCGCGTCATCGACCCAGCCGTCCGAATATTCGAAGCCATGCGTATATTGCGGCTGCAAAGGCTCGCCCGCCGCATGGCGGCGCAGATCGATCGAGCGCGTCGCGGGCAGCTTCTTGCGCCCGCCAATATGGTCATAGAGGAACAGCCCGAGCCGCAGCAGCCAGCGCGGGCGCAGCCCGGGCCGGTGCGGCAGCACGAAACGCAGCGGCCAGATGATATGCGGCGCAATGCCCCACAATGTCTCGCGCTCCTTCAGCGCCTCGCGCACCAGACCGAACTCATAATGCTCCAGATAGCGCAGCCCGCCGTGGACCAGCTTGGTCGACGCCGAAGACGTGCCCTGCGCCAGATCGCCCGCCTCCAGCAGCAACACCCGCGCCCCGCGTCCAGCGGCGTCGCGCGCTACCCCGGCGCCATTGACGCCGCCGCCGATTACAATGACGTCATAAGGTTGGGCGCTGTCGGGCATGGGTTGTCCCTATGGCAGCAATGTTGATTTTGCCAAGGGGTTGAAGAATGTCGGCCTACGTATGCGCGTTGCAATCGCACGCTGGCTCCGCCATTTCCCCTGATGGATATCCAAGGGGATTGGCGTGGGCGTGAAAGTCGAGACATTGGTGCTGTTCGGCGCGACGGGCGACCTCGCGCAGCGCATGCTCTTTCCCTCGCTCTACAATCTGCATCTCGATGGGCTGCTTGCCGATACGCTGACGATCATCGGGTCGGGGCGCTCGAAAATGGATCGAACCGCCTTTCACGCGCAGGTGCGCGCGGCGCTGACCGAGCATCTGCCCGCCGATCGTATCGACGATGCCGGTGTCGCGGCCTTTCTGGACCGCATCGACTATTGCGCGATCAATGCCGGTGCAGGCACCGGCTATGACGAACTCGCCGTTTTGCTAGGCGACCGAATGCAGCGCCCGATCGGTGTCTATCTCTCGACCCCGCCGTCGATGTTTGGACCGATCGCGCAAGGATTGAAGGCCGCGGGTATCGCCTGCGCCAAATGCCGCATCGCGATGGAAAAGCCGATCGGTCACGATCTTGCCTCGTCGCGTGAGGTCAATGAACAGGTCGGCGATGCCTTCGCCGAGGAACATGTGTTCCGTATTGACCATTATCTCGGCAAGGAGACGGTGCAGAATCTGCTCGCGCTGCGCTTTGCCAATATGTTGTTCGAGCCGCTGTGGAATGCGCAGGCGATCGACCATGTTCAGATCACCGTCGCCGAAACTGTCGGGCTGGAGGGCCGCGTGTCTTACTACGACGGCGTGGGCGCGCTCAAGGACATGGTGCAGAACCATATGCTCCAGCTGCTCGCGATCATCGCGATGGAGCCGCCCGCCAGCGTGTCATCGACCGCGGTCCGCGACGAAAAGGTCAAGCTGCTCCGCTCGCTGCGCAAGCTGACCGCCGAAGATGTGAAAGCGCACAGCGTCAAGGGTCAGTACAGCAGCGGCGCGGTCAACGGCGGCGCGGTCACCGGCTATGCCGACGAGCTTGGCCAGCCGTCGAACACCGAGACCTTCGTCGCGATCAAGGCCTTCATCGACAATTGGCGCTGGAAGGGCGTGCCCTTTTACCTCCGCACCGGCAAGCGGATGCCCGAGCGTAAGTCCGAGGTGCTCATCCAGTTCAAGCCGGTTCCGCACAACATCTTCGCCCGCGTCGGCGCGGGCAAGCTCGATGCGAACAGCATGATCATCAACCTCCAGCCCGAGGAGAATATCCGGGTCAAGGTGATGGCAAAGCAGCCCGGGCTCGACCGCGATGGCGTGAAGCTCAAAGAAGTGACGATGGACGTCTCGCTCTCGCACAGCTTCGCGGGCGAGCGGCGGCGTATCGCTTACGAACGCTTGCTGCTCGATTTCATCGAGGGCGACCAGACCTTGTTCGTGCGCCGCGACGAGGTCGAGGCGCAGTGGCAGTGGATCGATTCGATCCGCGACGCCTGGGCCGCGGTCGACATGGCGCCGCAGACTTACACCGCGGGGAGCTGGGGGCCGTCGAGCGCCATCGCGCTGATCGAACGCGACGGGGCGAGCTGGCATGATTGAAGATGTAAAACGTCGCCCCCGCGAAGGCGGGGTCCGCTGTCGGTCTTACTCTTCATCGCTGCGTACACCCTCCAGCGGCCCCCGCCTTCGCGGGGGCGACGAGGAAATATCATGACCCCCCTCCACCCCACCATCGCTACGGTCACCGACCGCATCATCGCCCGCAGCGCCCCGCGCCGCGCCGCGTACCTCGACCTCATGGACCGCCAGCGCGAGGCCGGGACCAACCGCGGCAACCTCTCCTGCGGCAACCTCGCGCATGGCTTCGCCGCCGCGGGCGACGACAAGCCCGCCATCCGCTCCGGCGGCGCGATGAATATCGGCATCGTCACCAGCTACAACGACATGCTGTCGGCGCATCAGCCCTATGGCCGCTACCCCGAACAGATCAAAATCTTCGCCCGCGAAGTCGGCGCCACCGCGCAGGTCGCGGGCGGCGTGCCCGCTATGTGCGACGGCGTGACGCAGGGGCAGGCGGGCATGGACCTGTCGCTGTTCAGCCGCGACAATATCGCGCAGGGCACCGCAATCGCGCTCAGCCACGCGATGTTCGAGAGCGTGTTGCTGCTCGGTATTTGCGACAAGATTGTCCCCGGCCTGCTGATCGGCGCGCTGCGTTTCGGCCATCTGCCGCAGATATTGATCCCCGCCGGGCCGATGCCCTCGGGCCTCGCGAACAAGGAAAAACAGCGCGTCCGCCAGCTTTATGCCGAGGGCAAAGCGACCCGCGACGAACTGCTCGACGCCGAAGCCGCAAGTTATCATGGCGCGGGCACCTGCACCTTCTATGGCACCGCGAACTCGAACCAGATGATGATGGAGTTGATGGGGCTGCACGTCCCCGGCAGCGCCTTCACCAATCCCGGGACGAAATTGCGCCAGGAACTCACCCGCGCCGCGACGCACCGGGTGGCTGCAATCGGCTGGGACGGCGACGACTATCGCCCGCTGGCGCGCTGCGTCGACGAGAAAGCGATCGTCAACGCCGCGATCGGCCTGCTCGCCACCGGCGGATCGACCAACCATGCGATCCATCTGCCCGCGATCGCGCGCGCGGCGGGGATCATCATCGACTGGCAGGATTTCGACGAGCTCAGCCACGCGGTGCCGCTGCTCGCGCGCGTCTATCCGAACGGCGCGGGCGATGTGAACAATTTCCATGCCGCGGGCGGCATCGGCTATGTCGTTCGCGAGCTGCTGGATGCCGGGTTGCTGCACGGCGATGTGCTGACGGCCGGCGGGACGATGGCCGATTATGCAAGCGAGCCGGTGCTGCTCGAGGATGCGCTGCAATGGCAGCCCGCGCCCGCGGCAAGCCGCGACGACACCATGCTGCGCCCTGTCGCCGCGCCCTTCTCGCCCGACGGCGGCATGCGGCTGCTCGCGGGAAATCTCGGCCGTGCGATCATCAAGACCAGCGCGGTCGCCGAAGATCGCTGGACGATCGAAGCGCCGTGCCGGATTTTCGACAATCAGGATGCGGTGCTGGCGGCGTTCAAGGCGGGCGAGCTCGAACAGGACGTCATCGTGGTCGTCCGCTTTCAAGGACCGCGCGCCAATGGCATGCCCGAACTGCACAAGCTGACCCCGGCGCTCGGCGTGTTGCAGGACCGCGGCTTCCGCGTCGCTTTGCTCACAGACGGCCGCATGTCGGGCGCCAGCGGCAAGGTGCCCGCCGTGATCCACCTCTCGCCCGAAGCCTTGCCCGGCGCCGACGGCGTCAGCGGCCCGCTCGCTTATCTTCAGGACGGCGACGTCGTGCGCGTCTGCGCGGTGAACGGCCAAGTAACAGTGCTGGTCGATGAGGCCATTTGGACCGCGCGCACCCCCGCCATCGCCCCGCCGCCCGCGCTCGGCGTCGGCCGCGAACTCTTCGCCCTGTTCCGCCATCATGCCGACGAAGCCGAAAAGGGCGGTTCGGCCGTCCTTGCTGCCATGGAGGCGGTGACGGGTTAACCCCTCATCCGTTCGTGCTGAGCTTGTCGAAGCACCGTCCTTTTCTTGGCGACGCTTGAAAGAAAGAACGGCCCTTCGACAAGCTCAGGGCGAACGGGGTTTAAGATTTCGAACGGAGTTTTTATGTCAGACCAATCCATCGACCAGATCATGCGCCTCGCGCCCGTCATCCCGGTAATCGTCATCGACCGGGTCGAGGATGCGGTGCCGATGGCCGAAGCGCTCGTCGCGGGCGGGTTGACGGTGCTCGAAGTCACCCTGCGCACCCCCGCCGCACTCGACGCGATCACCGCGATGAAGGCCGTGAAAGGCGCGGTCGTCGGCGCGGGTACCGTGCTCAACCCCGCGATGCTGGCGGGCGCGATCCACGCGGGCGCCGAATTCATCGTCTCGCCCGGCCTCACCGACAATCTCGGCAAAGCCGCCGTCGCGAGCGGCATTCCCTTCCTGCCCGGCACCGCCAACGCGGGCGACATCATGCGCGGCATGGACCTCGGCCTCGACCGCTTCAAATTCTTCCCCGCGGCGACCAGCGGCGGTATCCCGGCGCTCAAGGCGCTCGCCGGTCCGTTCGGACAGGCGCGGTTCTGTCCGACCGGCGGCATCAGCCTCGGAACCGCACCCGACTGGCTCGCGCTCGAAGCGGTGCTGTGCGTCGGTGGCAGCTGGGTCGTCCCGTCAGGCCCGCTCGACCCGGCGAAAATCGAGACACTCGCGCGCGAAGCCGCAGCCCTTTCGCGCCATTGATAAACGCCATCTTTACTGCCACTGTGCCTAGGTAAAACGGCATGATAGCCGTTGGTGGGGAGACAGGCGTGGCGAGGCCGCAACCGCATTTGGACGAAGTTCTGGCATCGGAGCCGGGGTCGCATATCGCCGCGCTGTTCGATTTCGACGGCACCATCATCTCGGGCTACTCCGCGACCGCGATGCTGCGCGAGAAATTCCAGCGCCGCGAAATGTCGATGGAGGAAATTGCCGAGACCGCGCAGGTCATCGCGCAGCATAGCCTCGGCACCATCGGATTTTCCGGTCTGATGTCGGGCGCCGCGAAATTCATGAAGGGCGTCGACGAGCAAAGCTTCATCGATTTCGGCGAAGAGCTCTACAAAAAGCATATCGCGCGCAAGATTTACCCCGAAACCCGCGCGATCATCGAGGCGCATCAGGCAAAGGGTCACCGCGTCGCGATCATCTCGTCGGCGACAATCTACCAGATCGAACCGACCGCGCGCGACCTCGGCATCACCGACATCAAATGCTCGGCCTATGAAATTGAGGATGGGGTGTTCACCGGCGACATCATCCGCCCGCTCTGTTTCGGCGAAGGCAAGGTGCTCGCCGCGGAGGAGCTGGCGGCAGAATATGGCCTCGATCTCGACCAGAGCTTTTTCTATTCGGACAGCGACGATGATATCGAATTGCTCGAACGCGTCGGCAAACCGCGCCCGCTCAACCCGAACCTCAAACTGAAAGCGATCGCCGAAGAGAACGGCTGGCCGGTGCAGCGTTTCGGCAGCCGCGGCACGCCGTCGTGGGTTGATTACACCCGCACCATCTACGCCACCGGCTCGCTCGTCGGCGCCTTTGCTGCGGGTCTGCCGATCTGGGCGCTCACCCGCTCACAGCGCGAGGCGGCGAATTTTTCGATCGGCCTGTTCGGCGATTTCGCCACCGCGATCACCGGGGTCGAGCTCGAGGTCGAGGACGAGAAGAACCTCTGGTCCTCGCGCCCCTGCGTCTTCATCTTCAACCACCAGAGCAAGGCGGACGTCATGATCCTCGCCAAGCTCATCCGCCGTGACATGGGCGGGGTGGGCAAGAAGGAAATCAAGAACATCCCCATCCTCGGCAAGCTGATGGAATGGGGCGGCACCGTGTTCGTCGACCGCGCCGACGGCAAGAGCGCGATCAAGGCGATGGAGCCGCTGGTCGATGCCATCAAGATCGAGGGCAAGTCGATCTGCATCTCGCCCGAAGGCACGCGCAGCCTGACCCCGAAGTTGGAGCCGTTCAAAAAGGGCGCGTTCCACCTGGCGATGCAGGCCGGGGTACCGATCGTCCCGATCGTGATCCATAACGCGACCGACGTCGCGCCCAAGAACGAGTTTGTGATGCGCCCGGCGACGGTTCGCGTCACCGTGCTGCCGCCGGTCGACACATCGGGGTGGACACCGCGGACGATCAACAACCATGTCCGCGACGTGCGGAACATGTTCTTGCGGACCTTGGGCCAACCCGAGGAGAGCGTGGCGGAGTCGGTGGCGAAGGAACCTGTGGCGGAGGCTGCTGCCCCCGAGGTGAAGGCCGAAAAAGCCAAGCCCAAGAAGGCGGTGGCGAAGAAACCCGCCGCGAAGAAACCGGCAAAAAAGCCTTCGAGCAAATGACGACTGTCACCCGACATCTGCTTCCCGTTCGTGTCGAGCGAAGTCGAGACACCCGGGGGGACAGCGCCATGCCGACGGGCATCTCGACTTCGCTCGATGCGAACGGAATTAGGGGACATGCTCCCCTTCTTTCCAACGCGGCGGGGCGTTATTGAACAGTGGCCGACGGAACCGCCCGCACTCCCATCATAACAGAGGACGCGGCCGATCGGCTCTATATCATCGATGCGCGCAACGGCGTCGAGCGGCAGTTGTTGCTCGATTGGGTCCACGCCACCGCAGGCGACAAAGACCCGCAATGGACCAGCCTCGCAATCGCCGACGACGATCACGCCCTCCCGCTCGAAACCCTCCGCGCGCGGCTCGATGGGCAACCGTCGCGGCAGGTGGTGCCGCTGCGCGTCGCGTGGCGCATCCCGGGGTTCGAGCGCGACCGCGCGCTCAAATTCCGCCACATCCTGTTCGGCGACCCGCGCCACCCCGGCTCGCTGCGCGCGCGGCTGATCCTGCTCCGCGACCGCCGACGGGCGCAGATCTTGGTCGGCGAAGCGGCAACGCTCGACGCACTGCGCCAGCGCTTTGCGGCGCAGACCGGCGGCGGCGATGCGGCCGGCCCCGACGACGCCGAGTTTGCCGGTTTCGTCGCTCGGCAGGCGGGACTCGCGCTCGACGTCGCCGAACGCGGCATCCGCGGCACCCGCTACAAGGTGCCACGCTTCGTCGCCGACGGCCTGCGCACCAGCCCCAAATTCCGCGCCGCACTCGCCGAGCTGTCCGAGGCAACCGGCCGACCCGTCGCAGAACTTTTCCGTGAAGCCCGCCCGCTGATGAAAGAGGTCATCGCGCGGCCCAGCGCGCTCTTCCTCGATCTGCGGGCCCGGCTCGACCGCATGATGTTCGGCGGCTACGCGCCCGAGATGGAGGTCGACGCCGCCGAACTCGCGCGGCTGCGCGCGATCCTGCGCGAGCATCCCACCGCAATCCTCTTCACCCACAAAACCTATATCGACGGCGCCACCCCCAGCCGCCTCACTTATGAAAACGACATGCCGATGCTGCACAGCTTCGGCGGCGCCAACCTCGACTTCGCGGTGATGGGCGAGTTTTTCCGCCGCTCGGGGATGATCTTCATCCGCCGCAGCTTTCAGGATCAGCCGGTTTATAAGCTCGTCCTGCGCCACTATATCGCGTGGCTGCTTGCCAAGCGTTTCCCTTTGAGCTGGGCGTTTGAAGGCACGCGCTCGCGGCTCGGCAAACTGATGCCGCCCAAATATGGCCTGATGAAATATGTCCTCGACGCCGCCCATGCGACGGGGACGCAGGGCGTGCATTTCGTGCCCTTTGTCACCAGCTTCGACCTGATCCTCGATGTCGAGGAATATGCTGCGGAACAGACGGGCCGCGTGAAGAAAGCGGAAAACCTCGGGTGGTTCGTCGGCTACTTGCGCAATCTCAAGAAGCCGTCGGGCCGTATCCGGCTCGACATCGGCCAACCAATTGTAATCGACGAAGCCCCAGAGCCGAACGACAAGCGCGCGCTCGAGAAGATCGCTTTTTCGGTTGCTGTCGAAGCCAATCGGGTAACGCCGCTCACCGTGTCTTCGGTGATGTGCCTGATCCTGCTCGGCATGGCACCACGCGGTGCGACCGCCGCTGAACTGCTCGGCGCGATCGGCGCGGTGACCGACTGGGCGCGGGCGCGCGGGATCCGGATCAGCAGCGAACTCGAAAGCGCCGATGATAGCGCGCTGTCGGCCACCGTCGATACACTGGTCGAGAGTGGCCTGCTTACCCGCTACGAGGCGGGCAGCGAAAATATCTATTCGATCGACCCCGCCAAACATCCGATGGCGAGCTATTATCGCAACATCATCGCGCATCATTTCCTCGACCGCGCGATGATCGAACTGGTGCTGTTCGAATTGCGCGATGCCGACAGCGGCGACGCGACCGCGGCCTTCTGGGACAAGATCGATCGCCTCCGCGACCTGTTCAAATTCGAATTCTTCTATCCGCCGCGCGACGAGCATATGGCCGCGTTGCGCGCCGAACTCGAACGCATCGACCCGGTGTGGGACCGCCGCCTCGCCAGCGGCGACCGCGGCATTGCGCAGTTGCTGCGCCGCTGCCAGCCCGTCGTCGGCCACGCTATCCTGCTGCCCTTTGCCGAAGCCTATTCGGTCGTCGCCGACCTGCTCGCGCGCGCGCGGCCGGGTGACGCGGTCGATGAAAAGGTGCTGCTCGACGCTGCGCTTACCGAGGGCAAACAGGCCTATCTGCTCCGCCGGATCAGCAGCGAGGCGGCGATCGGCAAATTGCTGTTCGCCAACGGCCTGTCGCTGATGCGCCATATGGGGCTCGCCGAGGAGGCGACGCCGGTGAACCTCGCCGCGCGCCGCGCGCTGCTGGTGGAACTGCGCGGGCTGGCGAACGTGATGGAAACGATGCGACTGTCGACGGTGGCGCTGGCGGATCGGCTGGTGGGAGGTACTGATGCTTAAGCTGTCTCCCCATTTCCGTCATCCCGGCGAAGGCCGGGATCTCGCCGTGGCAGTAAAACGCGAGGGCGGGATCCCGGCCTTCGCCGGGATGACGATCTAAGGAACCTAAAATGCTCAAACAGCTCAGCGCGCAGGACGCCCAGTTCCTCTACACCCAGACCGCGAACAACCTGACCCACATCATGGGGGTCTATATCTATGACCCCTCGACCGCGCCCGGCGGCTTCGTGCGCTTCAAGGACATCATCCGCCACGTCGAAAGCCGCGTCCACACCTCGCCTTTGTTCAAGCGCCGCCTCCACCGCCTGCCGTTCGACATGGATCATCCCTATTGGGTCGAGGACGAACATTTTGATGTCGAGGCGCATATGAGCCATGCGCGGCTGCCCGAACCCGGCGACTGGCGGCAATTCTGCATCGCGGTGGCGCGCTATTTTTCCAAACCGATGGATATGAACCGCCCGCTGTGGGACATTTATATCATCGAGGGGCTGGACCGGATCCCGGGCATTCCCAAGGGCAGCTTCGCGATGCTTCACCGCGTTCACCACGCCGCGGTCGATGGCGCGTCGGGGGCGCATGCCTTCATCGCGATGAGCGACATCGATGCCAAGGGCACCCCCGCGATTGCCGAACCGCCGCCGGTCGAGGATCTGGGCGATCCGCCGTCGAGCGCCGAAACGCTGTCGCGCGCCTGGTCGGCGTCGCTGCAATCGCCGGTCAAGTTCATGAACGCGCTGATGAAAATGTCGCCCGCGATCATCTCGTCGGCGCGCAAGGCGATGGCCGAAGGCGGCATGACCGCGGGGGTGCCCGAGACGCGCTTCAACGTCCCCGTCGGCCCGCACAAGATGTTCGACGGGACATCGGTCGCGCTCGCCGATGTCGCGCTGGTTCGCAAAAAAGTGCCGGGCGCGACGGTCAACGATGTTGTGCTGACCACCGTCGGCGGCGCGCTGCGCAAATATCTCGCCAAGCACAAGGAATTGCCAAAGGACAGCCTAGTCGCGGTCGCCCCGATCAATCTGCGCGGCAAGGACAAGGGGGCGGGGAAGGCCTCGACCCCCGGCAATCAGGTGTCTGCGATGAGCGTCCCGGTGCGCAGCGACATCGCCGACCCGCTTGCGCGCCTCGCCGCGATCCGCGACTATACGGTTCAGGCGAAGGAAGCCAAAGCAGGCGTCAGCGCGCGGATCATGACCGACCTGTCGCAGCATATTCCCGGCGCGACGATGGCGGCGGTCGCGCGGCTGGTGACCAGCGAGCGTTTTGCGGTGCGCGGCACCAACCTGTTCATCTCGAACGTCCCCGGCGCGCAGGTGCCGCTCTATCTGGCGGGCGCGCAACTCGTCATGCAGCACGGCATGGCGCCGCTCGCGAACAATATGGGGCTGTTCGTCGCGACCCCCAGCTACAACGGCCGCATCGCCTTTTCGATCATCTGCGAGCGCGCGATCATGCCCGACATCGCCTTTTTCAGGGAGTGTATCGAGGAAAGTTTCGCCGATCTGATGGCGGCGGTGCCGAAAGCCGAAAAGCCCAAAGCCGCTACGGCAACGCCGAAACCGGCGGCCAAAGCAGCGCCAAAACCCAAGGCGAAAGCGAAAGCCGTCCCGAAACCTGCCGCCAAACCGCGGGCGAAACCGGTTGCCAAAGGCAACGCAACCCGCAAGACTCCGAAAAGATAAACCATGTCTCGCAGGAACACTGAATGCTTTTCACCCCGACGCTCAGCGCCGACCGCGATCTCGTGACCGCACCCGACTACATCGCCTGGGCCAAGGCCGCGCGCGAGCATGACAAGAAATCGGGGCTCCAGACGTGGCGCGACGCCGACGAAAGCAAACATTTCGATTATAAGGCGATCCGCGCCCGGCTCGAACGGCTGCGCAAGCTATCGGCGGCGGGTGACGTCAAGGGGCTGCTGTTCGTCCTCAACGAAGGCATCCACGGCAATATCGACGGCATGGGGCACGAACGCCTTTATCAAAAAGCCCGTTTCGGCACGAAGGCGCTGATCGAGGATTATGTCGCCGAGGTTGTCGCTTCGCTCGACAAGATCGCCGCCGCGCGCAGTATCGGGAAAGAGGAAAAGCGCGACTTCTTCCGCCGCGCCCAGCATTGCTACGGCCGCTCGGCGCTGCTGCTCTCGGGCTCGGGGAGTTTCCTGTTCTTCCACATCGGCGTCGTCAAAGCCTTGTGGTCCGAAGGCGTGCTCCCCGCGATCATGTCGGGCGCCAGCGGCGGATCGATCGTCGCCGCGGTCGTCTGCACGCGCAAGGACAACGAGATCGGCGCACTGCTCGAAAGCGAGCGCCTCGCCAATCCCGCACGCGATCCCAAACAAAAACGCCTGGCTTCGGACGAGGTGCGCGACCGGCTTGCCGACCTGATTCCCGACCTGACCTTTCAGGAAGCGTTCGAGATCAGCGGCCGCCATCTCAACGTCTCGGTCGCCCCCGCCGAAAAGCATCAGAACGGCCGCCTGCTCAACGCGATCACCGCGCCGAACGTGCTGATCCGCGAAGCCGTGCTCGCATCCTGCGCCGTTCCCGGGGTCTTCCCCCCGGTGATGCTGATGGCGCGCGACGATGCGGGCAACCGTATCCCGTACCAGCCCGACCGGCGCTGGGTCGACGGATCGGTGACGCACGACATCCCGACCAAGCGGCTCGAACGGCTGTACGGGGTCAACCACCATATCGTCAGCCAAGCGAACCCGATCGCGCTGCCCTTCGCCACCGACACGCGCAAGCAGATGGCGCCGATCGAGGCCATTCAACATGCGTCGATGGCGACCTTCAAGGCGTGGCTGAACGCCAATATGATCATCTTCCAGAAACCGCTCGAATGGGTGCCGCCCTTGAACAGCCTCGCCAATGTGGCGCGGTCGGTGATCAACCAGGAATATACCGGCGACATCAACATCATCCGCCCGCCCAAATTCTGGTCGCCCGCGAAAATCCTGTCCGATCTGGGCCAGGAGGATATCGACGAGCTGATCGACACCGGCGAGCGCACCGCGTGGCCGAAGGTCGAAATGGTCCGCACCCAGACCGCAATCAGTCGCGCGCTCGAAGGCATTTTGGCGCGCATCGACAAGGCGGGCGACGACGGCCCCGGCCACCGCAGCACCGCGGCGCTGAAGAAGGCGGTTCGCTGACATGGCGACGGGCACGATCCAGCTGCCCGCCGAATCCGCCGGCGCCGGGGCCAAGCTCCACGTCACCCACTGGCTGCCCGACGGCCTGCCCAAAGCCGTGGTGCTGCTCGCGCACGGTTATGCCGAACATGCGGGGCGCTACGGCCATGTCGCGAAGCGGCTGACCGATGCGGGTTACGCGGTCTATGCGATCGACCATTGGGGGCACGGTCTGTCCGACGGCGACGGGGGTTTTGTGCCGCGCTTTTCGGCCTTCACCGACGGCATGGCCGAACTGCTGACTTTGGTCGAGGTCAACCACGGCGACACCCCGCGCCTGCTCCTCGGCCACAGCATGGGCGGGCTGATTTCGACCTTGTTCCTGATCGAACGCCAGCAGGCGTTCGCTGCCGCCGCGCTCTCCGGCCCCGCGATCGTCCCCGCCGCGCCGCCGTCGCGCTTCACCGTCTGGATCAGCCGCTTCCTGTCGCGCTTCTTCCCGCGCCTCGGCGTGCTGTCGCTCGACGCCAACGGCGTCAGCCGCGATCCCGCGGTGGTCGCCGCCTATCTCGCCGACCCGCTCGTTTACACCGGCAAGATCGGCGCGCGGCTGGGCAAGGAATTCATGGACGCGATGGCCGCGGCGCAGGCGGGCGCGCCGCGCATCACGCTGCCGATCCTGTTCCAGCATGGTTCGGAAGACAGCTTGGCATCGGTGGCGGGCTCGCAATATTTGTTCGACCATGTTGCCTCGGCCGACAAGACGCTGAAAATCTATCCCGGCCTGTTCCACGAAATTTACAACGAGCCGGAACGCGATGAGGTGCTGGACGATTTGATCGCCTGGTTCGACGCGCGCGTGGCGCAAAAACAGATTTAGGACTAAGTTAGAAACCGATGAAAATCCTCCTCATCCTCCTCTTCGCCCCGCTCATCGCGCTGGCGCTGATGTATTTCGTCTTCCCCGGCCGCCTCGTGGCGCTCGGGCGCGCGCTGCTGCGCCAGCGCGGGCGGATGGTGCAGAAAAGCGTTACCGTCGACGGCCGCAACTGGCCCTATCTGGAGGGCGGCGACCCCGCGAAACCCTTGCTACTGCTCGTCCACGGCTTTGCCGGCGACAAGGACAATTGGTCGATGATCGCGCCGCACCTCACGCGCGACTATCATGTCATCGCCCCTGACCTCCCCGGCTTCGGCGAAAATGAGCGCAACCCCGACCTCGCCTATGATCTCGGCGCGCAGACCGCGCGGCTCAAGCAATTCGCCGACACCCTCAGCCTCGACCGCCCGCATGTCGGCGGCAACAGCATGGGCGGCTGGATCGCGCTGCGCTACGCGATCGACTATCCCGATGCGCTTGCCAGCCTGATCCTGCTCAACAACGCCGGGGTCAACGGCGCCAACGAAAGCGACCTGCAGAAACAGGCGGCGAACGAAGATTATAACCCGCTCGTCCTCGCGGGGCTGGAGGACGCCGACCGGCTGGTCGGCATGGTCGTCCATAAACCGCCCTATATCCCGGCGCGGCTGAAACCCGTGCTCTACGCCGACGCGCTCAAATATCGCGACCAGCTCGACGGCATTTTCTGGGTCATCGCCAACGAAGGCCGCGACCATCCGCTCAACGACCGGCTGGGCGAGGTCGAGGCGCCGACTTTGATCATCTGGGGCCGCCACGACCGCCTGCTCGACGTCAGCTGCGTCGCGGTGCTCGAAGCGGGCATCGCGGGCAGCCAGAGCCATATCTTCGAACATGTCGGCCATGTCCCGATGATCGAGGATCCCGAGGCGACGGCCGCGGTGATGAAGGCGTTTCTGGCCAAGCACTAATCCTCCCCGTGGCGAAGCCATGGGGAGGGGGACCGCTTGCGAAGCAAGTGGTGGAGGGGCGGCGACGGTAGCGCCAAAGCCCCTCCGTCAGCCCTGCGGGCTGCCACCTCCCCATCGCTGCGCGACAGGGAGGATCGTAAGCTTGCCAACCCGCCATTCCCCCGCCACTCTCCCCACAAAACAGGGGAGAGAGATATGCGCCTGAAGGTCGGCCTGCTCGGTGGGGGCAGCTGGGGGACGACGGTTGCGGCGGTGGTGTCGCGCAACGCCCCGATCACCCTGTGGGCGCGCGATGCCGAGACGGTCGAGAGCATCAACCGCGACAACGAGAACCGCAAATATCTGCCCGGCATCAAGCTGCCAACGGCGCTGCGCGCGACCAGCGACATGGCCGAAGTCGTCGCCGGTGCCGACGTGCTCATCATGGGCGTCCCCTCGCACAGCTTCCGCGCGGTGCTTCAGGAAGCGCGCCAGCACCTCCGCCCATGGGTGCCCGTCATTAGCTTGACCAAAGGCCTTGAACTCTCCTCGGGCAAGCGGATGACCGAGCTGATCGAGGAAGTGCTCCCCGGCCACCCCGTCGGCGTCCTCACCGGCCCCAACCTCGCGCGCGAGATCATGACCGGGCAGGCGGCGGCGAGCGTGTTGTCGATGGAGGACGAGATCGTCGTCCGCGCGCTCCAGCCGGTGTTCCACTCGGGCCTGTTCCGCGTATATACCAACACCGACCTGCTCGGCTGCGAGCTCGGCGGGGTGCTCAAGAATATCATTGCGATCGCGGTCGGCATGGGCGACGGGCTGGGGGCGGGCGACAACACCCGCTCGGCGCTGATGACGCGCGGGCTCGCCGAGATCACGCGGCTGGGCGTCGCGATGGGCGGCCGCCCCGAAACCTTTTCGGGCCTCACCGGCATGGGCGACCTGATCGCGACCTGCACCAGTCCCTTGAGCCGCAACCGCCATGTCGGGGTCGAACTCGGCAAAGGGCGCCCGATCGACGAGATCATCGCGGGCATGAACATGGTCGCCGAGGGGGTGAAGAGCGCTCCGACCGTCATCGCGCTCGCCGAACGCTACAATCTCGACATGCCGATCGCGCGCGACGTGTATGACGTGACGCGGGGCAAACGCAGCGCGCAGGACGTGTTTCGCGGGCTGCTCCGCTCGGCGGTCGGCGACGAAGCGCATCCGGGCTGACCCGTCGGCGCCAAATCCACCGCCAGCCGTGCCGAATCTCCGTTTAGCCGGGAAGAAAATCGCCGCCTGCTTCGTTGACTCCCCTGACCGCCCGGCAACGGACGGACAATCAGGAGATGGACGATGAAAAAATGGACCACCCTCGCAGTCATTCTGGCGCTCCCCGCCACCGCCGCGGTTGCCGCGGTGCCCTATAAATCGATGCCGCCGGGGTTCGAAGCGCCGCCCATTCGCGAGCGGCCGATCGCGGGCGTCGTCAACCAGCAATGGTATAATTACAAAACCGACATTCTCGAGGCGGAAAAGGAGCTGACCAGCGACCTGCGCCGCGCCACCGACCGCGAAGACCGCTGGGACGCGTGGGATGAGTGGGAAACCGAGGTCATCGACGCCGACAAGGATTATGTGAAGGAAATGCGCGAGAAAGGCTATCGCACCGGCCGCGTGACCGTCGGCGGCTAAGTTTCCCCGGAGCTTGCTCTGGGTCGCAAGGGAAGGGCGGGCGTCATGGGGCGTCCGCCCTTTTCGCGATCCTCCCTGTGGCGAAGCCATGGGGAGGGGGACCGCTCGCGAAGCGAGGGGTGGAGGGGCAGCGACGGTGGCGCCAAAGCCCCTCCGTCAGCCACTTCGAGGCTGCCACCACCCCATCGCTACGCGACAGGGAGGACTAATTGCCCTCCGCCAGTAACGCCTTGGCCTCATCCCCCTGCCAATCAATCGCGCCGACAACCCGCCACAACTCGCGCCCCTCGGCATCATAAAAAATGCTCGTCGGCAACGCGCTGTTCGCCGCATCGAGCAACCCATTCTCGGGATCGAGATACGGCTGCAACGCCTTCAGCCCCGCCTTCTGGAACCACGGATCGACGACCTCGGCGCCTTGCAGATCCTGCGCCACCGCGATCACCGTCATCGCCGCGCCGCTCTTGGCTGCCAAGGCATCAAGGGTTGGCATCTCCGCCACGCACGGCGCGCACCAGGTCGCCCACAGATTGACGAGCAGCGGTTTGCCGCGGAACGCTGCCAGCGTCACCGGCGCATCGTCGGGGCCGGTGAACGCCGCGGTCGGGGCCGCTTCGCCCTTGTGGCTGCGGTCGATCATATATTCGAACTGGCCGACGCCCTTCGCTTGGCCCGCCGAAATATTTGCTTGGCCGTCTGCGGCTTGCCCGCCGCCTGCCTTTTCCCTATCGCAGCCCGCGATTGATCCGGCCAGCAGCAGGCCAAGGATCGCTAGATACGGGTTTGGGACGCGGCGAATGACGGATACTCCGGACAAGAGCAGCATGTGGGGTGGCCGCTTCGGTGGCGGTCCCGCCGCGATCATGCAAGAAATTAATGCCTCGATCCCGATCGACAAGCGCCTGTGGGAAGAGGATATTGCCGCCAGCCGCGCGCATGCCGCGATGCTCGGCGCTGCGGGCATCATTGGCGCCGACGACGCGGTCCAGATCGATCGCGGCCTTGCCCAGATTGCCGATGAATTCGCCGCGAACGGCGTCCCCGTCGACCTCGCGCTCGAAGACATTCACATGACCGTCGAATCGCGGCTGAAGGACATCGTCGGCGAAGCCGCAGGACGCCTCCACACCGCGCGCTCGCGCAACGACCAGGTCGCGACCGATTTCCGCCTGTGGACGCGCACCGCGTGCGAGCGGATCGACGCCGGGCTCGCCGCAATGCAGGCGGCGCTGCTCGTGCGCGCCGACGAACATGCGGACAGCATCATGCCCGGCTTCACGCATCTGCAGGTCGCGCAGCCGGTGACGCTCAGTCATCATTTGCTCGCCTATGTCGAGATGCTCGGCCGCGACCGCAGCCGCTTTGCCGACGCGCGCCGCCGCCTCAACGAATCGCCGCTCGGCGCCGCTGCGCTCGCGGGCACCGGCTTTCCAATCGACCGTGCCGCGACCGCCGCGGCGCTCGGCTTCGAGCGACCGATGGCGAACAGCATCGATGCGGTGTCGGACCGCGACTTCGCGCTCGAATTCTGCGCCTCCGCCTCGATCGCCGCGATCCACCTGTCGCGCCTCGCCGAAGAAATCGTCATCTGGGCCAGCCAGCCCTTCGGTTTCATCAGCCTGCCCGATGCCTGGTCGACGGGCAGCTCGATCATGCCGCAAAAACGCAACCCCGACGCCGCCGAACTGGTGCGCGGGCGCGCCGGGCTATTGCTCGGCGCGTTTCAGCGGCTCGCGGTGATCGTCAAGGGCCTGCCGCTGACCTATTCGAAGGATCTGCAGGACGACAAGGAAACCGTGTTCGGTGCTTTCGACGCGCTCGCGCTGTCGCTCGCCGCGATGACCGGCATGGTCGAAACCCTGACCTTCCGTACCGACCGCATGCGCGCGCTCGCCGCGTCGGGCTATTCGACCGCGACCGATCTCGCCGACTGGCTGGTGCGCGAGAACGGGCTGCCGTTCCGCGACGCGCATCATGTCGTCGGCGCCTGCGTCAAGCGTGCCGAGGAACTGGGCGTCGAACTGTCGGCATTGCCCGCCGCCGATGCCGCCGCGATCCACCCCGCGGTGACGTCCGACTTGCTCGCCGCGCTGACCGTCGAGGCATCTGTTGCCAGTCGCACCAGCTATGGCGGCACCGCCCCCGAACGGGTAAGGCAGGCGATCGCTGCGGCCCGCGCCGCGCTGAAAGGACATAATTGATGGCGACGAAGCGCCTCATCATTGCAACCCTCGCTGCTACCGCGCTGCTCGGCGCGTGCGGCAGCAAGGAAGATCTGAAGCCGGTGGCGGGCCAGCCCGCCCCGGTCGTTCCCGTCGGCGCGCCCCGCGCCCCGACTACCGAGGAGCTTACGACGCCCGACGCGCAGGCCCGCCCCGCGCGCAGCGACGAACTTCTCAAACGGTCCGAACAACGCGAACCCGATGATTTCGACTTGCCGCCTCCGGGCTGAGCCTCAGGACTAAAATAATGGATCAATTTGCACTTCGTGACGGCGTCCTTCACGCCGAAGACATTCCGCTGCCCCGTATCGCCGAAGAAGTCGGCACCCCCGTCTATGTTTATTCGCGCGCGATGCTCGAACGCCATGCGCAGGAATTTCGCGACGGGTTGAAGGACGTGCCGCGCAAGCACCTTGCCTTTGCGATCAAGAGCAACCCCAACCTCGGCGTGCTGCGGGTGCTGGCGCGGCAGGGCTATGGCGCCGACGTCGTGTCGGGCGGCGAGCTCGAACGCGCGCTCGCCGCGGGCATGGCGCCCGACGACATCGTCTTTTCGGGCGTCGGCAAGACCCGCGCCGAGCTGGCGCAGGGGCTCGACCGCGGCATCGGCCAGTTCAACATCGAACATGAACCCGAAGGCATCGCGCTCGCCGAAATCGCGCTGGCGAAGGAAATGACCGCGCGCGCGGTGCTGCGCGTCAATCCCGACGTCGATGCGGGGACGCACGCCAAGATTTCGACCGGCAAAGCCGACAACAAGTTCGGCGTCGGCATCGACGTCGCGCCGGCGATGTTCGACCGCCTCGCGGCGCTGCCGGGGCTGCAGATGCGCGGCATCGCCGTCCACATCGGCAGCCAGCTGACCAGCCTCGACCCGCTCGAAGCCGCGTTCACCCGCGTTGGCCGCCTCGTCGCCGACCTCCGCGCCGCCGGACACAGCATCACCCATGTCGATCTCGGCGGCGGGCTGGGCGTATCGTACAAGGCCGACGACAATCCGCCGAGCATGGCCGACTATGGCGCGATGGTCGCGCGCGTGACCAAGGATTGGGACGTCACGCTGATGTTCGAACCCGGCCGCGTCATCGCGGGCAACACCGGGGTGCTGCTGACCGAGGTGCTGTGGGTCAAGCCCGGTGCGACCAACCCCTTCGTCATCGTCGACGCCGCAATGAACGACCTCGCGCGCCCGGCGCTTTACGATGCCTATCATGACTTCGTCGCGGTCCAGCCGACCGGCGAAAAGATGACCGCGTCGATCGTCGGCCCGGTGTGCGAAACCGGCGACACCTTCGCGCGCGACCGCGTCACCGACAAGGTCGAATCGGGCGACCTCGCGGTGTTCCGCACCGCGGGTGCTTATGGTGCGACGATGGCGTCGACCTACAACAGCCGCAGCCTGGTCCCCGAAGTGCTCGTCGACGGCGATCGCTACATAAAAGTCGCCGACCGCATCGCCGCCAGCACGATCATGGCTGCCGAGCGCGTGCCGGACTGGATTGATTGAGGCGATCTTCCCCGGAACGGGGAGGGGCACCATCGAAGATGGTGGAGGGGCACGTGCAGTCGAATGCAACGCTTGACCTCCTGTGCCCCTCCACCACCCTCCGGGTGGTCCCCCTCCCCCGGCGGGGGAGGATCTGCTAGGATCGTCCAATGCACCAACTCCCCATCTTCCTGAACCTCACCGGCCGCACCGTCGTGCTGGTCGGCGAGGGGGAAGCCGCGGACGCCAAGGCGCGCCTGATCGAGCGGGCCGGTGGGCGCATCGTCCCGGCATGGGAGCAAGGCGCCACCATCGCCTTCGTCGCGCTCGACGACGAAGCCGAAGCGCGCGCCGCCGCCACCACCCTCCGCGCCCACGGCCTGCTCGTCAACGTCGTCGACCGCCCAGATCTGTGCGATTTCACCACCCCCGCGATCGTCGACCGCGCCCCCGTCACCATCGCCATCGGCACCGGCGGCGCGTCGGCGGGGCTGGCGAAGGCGGTGCGCCAACGCATCGAGGCACTGCTCCCCGCCCGCCTCGGCGCACTGGCGTCGGCGCTCTACGCGGCGCGCGACGCGATGAAAGCCTGCTGGCCCACCCCCGCCGACCGCCGCCGCGCCATCGACGCCGCGCTGGCTAGTGGCGGCGCCCTCGACCCGCTCGACGCGGCCGCGGCGGACAAGGTTGATACCTGGCTGGCGAGCGATGCCACCACTCAGCCCTCGCGTCTCGAAACCATCCATCTGACCAGCCCCGACCCCGACGACCTCACCCTTCGCGCCGCGCGCCTGCTCGGCGAGGCCGACCACATCTTCCACCCCGCCGACATCCCCCCCGCCATCCTCGCCCGCGCCCGCGCCGATGCGGTGCGGCATGTCGTGGAAGCGCCGCCGCGGGAGGCTCCGGCAGGTTTGTCGCTCTGGTTGGAGATGCGGGAAGACCGCTAGGACCGTAAGACGAAATCAATCCTCCATGTGGCGCAGCCAAGGGGAGGTGGCAGCGCGAAGCGCTGACGGAGGGGCGATGACACTACCGTCGCTGCCCCTCCACCACTTGCTTCGCAAGCGGTCCCCCTCCCCATCGCTTCGCGACAGGGAGGATTTTCTCCTCATCGTCATCCCGGACTCGATCCGGGATCCACGACGACAGGGCAGCTATGGATCCCGGATCGAGTCCGGGATGACGAAGCTGGCAAACGTCCGCCCCCCACTCCAAAGCGGCCTAAGGCGCAATCGCCAGCCCATCCCCCTGCTTGCCCGCCGCGATCCGGCGCAGCACTTTGCCGCTCGCCACATCGATCTCCGCCACCTTGTCGACCCCCGTCTCCGCCGCATACAGCCGCTGCGAATCGGGGCCGAACAGCAAGGTCACCTGCCGCGCCGCGTCGCCCTCCGACACTTGGATCGTCCGCACCGCTGCCCGCGTCTCCGCGTCGAACAGGCTGATCGTCCCCGCGCCGATATTGCTCGTCGCGATCAGTCTGCCGTCGGGGCTCGCCAGCACGCGGATCGCCACCGGATCGACCGCTTTCTCATCGACCTTCGCGCCGGTCGCCACATCCCACACCGACACCCGCGGCGCCGCTAGGTCGCCGACCCACAGCTCGCGCCCGCCCTTCGCCAGCGCCAGCCCCTCGGGCCGCCCGCCGACCGCCAGATCGCGCAGCTTCGTCCCCGCGTTCAGATCCAGCACGCTCACCGTCCCCGACGCGATATTGGCGACATAAGCGGTGCGGTTGTCGGGCGCGACGACGACCATGTGCGACCCCTGCTGCCCCGTCGCGATCGACGTCAGCTTGCCATCCGCCGCCACCACCGCGACCGACTGGCTGCCCTCGGTCGTCGCGACCAGCCGCCCGTCGGACAGCCAGAGCAGCCCGTGCGGCCGCTGGTTCGGGCTGAGGTCGATGGTCTTCAGCTTCTTGCGCGCCGTGACATCGAACACGTCGATCGTCGTCGCGCCATAAGCGACCACCGCCGCCTGCTTGCCATCGGGCGACACCGCGATTTCGTGCGGCATCTTACCCGTCGGCAGCCGCGCCAGCTCCTCGCCTGACGCCAGCGCCACCAAACTCAATGTGTCCTCGCCCTTGTTACCGATCAGCAGCGTTTCGGCCGCGGCGGGCGCCGACAGCAGCAGGGCGAGGGCGGTGGCAATCATGCGGCGCATGGCAATTCTCCCGGTTCGTTTCCGCGCATCCTATGCCGCGCCGCCGCCGGGGCAAGCCACCTTCGACCAGCGACATTACGCGAAGTTAACTGGCGCCCCGCGCGCCGTCACCTAGCCTCGACCCCCGGCGGCAGGTCGCGTCGCCGGTCACATCAGGAGGGGAATATGGGTCTGCCAGCCATCGACATCGACGCGCTGCCACTGCTCGACACCGCGGTCGGGCTGTTCGGTTCGCTCGTCGGGGCGAGCGCGGCGTCGGGGCCGTCGGTGTTCGAGATCGCGGTCACCATCGCGCTGATCATCCACGACTGACCGAGCGGCGGGAAGGGGCAGGGGGTTCGCCGCCCGCCCTTTCCCGCCCATCGCCCCGTCACTCCTGCTAAGATGCCCGCCAGCCCATCGCGCCACAATCATTTCCCCCGCGCCGATGTCGCGCGCCGCACCGCGATCCGCGCCGCGGTGAGCGCCCTCGACGCGAAGTGGACCGCCGCCGACACCGCCCCCGACGGCCTGCTCACCGCTATCGACGCGCAGGCCGACGCCCTCGCCGACGCCGCGATCGCCGCGCTGCTCCCGTGGCTCGCCGACCCAAGCTGGCTGCGTGACCGGCTTGCCAGCGCCCTCACGCTCCTCCGCACCGATCCTTTCGCCCGCCCGCCACTCCGTCCCGTCGGCGGCGCAGACGGCGCCCCCGGCGGGCTCGTGCTCGCTGAGCGCGGCACAATCCGCCTGACCCTCCGCCTCTGGCCCTTCGCGACGCACACCCCGGCCCCCGCGCCCGCCGTCTTTGTCCCCGGCCGCGCCGCGCTCCACATCCTCGCCAGCGGCGGCGCGCAGCTGTGCCAGCACCAGGTCGCGGTCACCCCCGCCGAGGAGGCCGGCGCCTTCACCGCCCGCGCCGCCGCGCCGTGCCACAGCGCTCCGCCGCGCCCGCTCCACACCGGCGAGACGCTCCACCTCGACACCGCGCGGCAAAGCGTCTCCCTCATCCCCGGCGCGCACGACACGCTCGTCCTCGAACTCACCGTCCAGCCGCCATCGCCGCTGCCGATCCGCAGCTACGACCCCGCCACCGGCCAGCTCCTCCACGTCAGCGCCTCGCGCCGCGACAGCAGCTTTCGCGCCATGGCGATGACCCTGCTCCGTCACCTCGATCGCCCCGACGCAGCGCCCTTGTTCGTCGCCGAGACCCACAGCCCCGATTTCGCCGCGCGTTGGCACGCGATGCGCGAACTCATCGCGCTAGCCCCCACCACCGCCCACGCCCCGCTCGCCGCGATGGCGGCGACCGACCCGCACCCGGAGGTGCGCGCCGCCGCCCAAGCCACGCTCGCGCTGTACAGCCCGGCGCAGTCGGTCCGCACAGCGACCTCAACAGGACACCCGATTCCCCGAGCGAAGACGAGGGGCTCGTTCGAGCGCAGCGAGAACCGCGGGCATACAGGCCTCGACTTCGCTCGGCAGAGCCCCTCGTCTTCGCTCGGGGAATCGGAGTGACCCCGAACCGCTCCCAATCCCGCACACAGGAACCCCCATGCCCCGCGCCATAACCCCACCCCCCGGCCCCCCGCTCACCCTCACCGAAGTCACCGCCGCCCTCGACCAGCGCGGCGTCGACCTCACCGACGAGGCCAGCATCCACAGCTGCGCCGCCCTCCTCGCCGGCCTCCAGCGCAACCGCGACTTCCTCGCCGACCACCTCATCGCGGCGCTCCAATCCGACACCAACGACCCACAGCCCGCGAACCGCTATTCGGCGCAGGTCATCCTCCTCCACCGCAGCCCGCGCGGCTGGTATCTGCGCGCGAATATCTGGCCCGCCGCGACCGACGCCGCCTATCGGGCCAGCGGCGCCGCCGCCTTCTCCTACGGCGTCGCGCACGATCATAATTTCAACTTCCTCACCATCGGCTATTTCGGCCCCGGCTATGTCAGCGATGATTGGGAGGTCGATCCCGAAGCCATCGACGGCCGCCAGGGCGAGCCACTAAACCTGACCTTCACCGGGCGCAGCCAGCTTGGCGAAGGCCAAATGCTCCTCTATCGCGCCCACCGCGACATCCACTGCCAGCGGCCCCCCGCCACCCTGTCGGTCAGCCTGAACATCATGGACGAGGGTGATCATGTCCCCTGGCGCGACCAATATATCGTCGACCTGGGCCGGGCAGCCGGCGAGCGCGCGGGCCAGCCCCCCACCATCGCCCGCCGCCCGACGCTGACCAGCGGCGAACTGCTCCTCCGCTGCGCCGTCCACCTGAGCGCCGAGGCGCAGGGCATCGCCGCCCATATCGCCCAGACGCACCCCGTCCCGAGAGTCCGCGCGGGCGCCATCGCCGCGCTGGCGGCGGTGGAGGAGGGGGCGGGCAGGGCGGCGGTGCTGGAGCGGGGGATGCGGGACAGCGATGCGCGGGTCAGGGACGATTGCGCGTGGTTGCTAACGCAATAATCCTCCCTGTGGCGAAGACATGGGGAGGTGGCAGCGCGAAGCGCTGACGGAGGGGCGATGACACTACCGTCGCGGCCCCTCCACCACCCTTCGGGCGGTCCCCCTCCCCATCGCTACGCGACAGGGAGGACCAACCCCTTCTCCCCCAGCGGAAGAGTTTAAGGGACGGCCTATTCCCTAACCGCGCTTGCCCTCGACCAGCGCGCGTTCCGCCGCCGACAGGTTGAACAGCGCGCAAGTCATCTCGTGCAGTTGCGCCTCGTCGTCGCGGATCACGCTGTCCAGCGCCGCCAGCTCTTTGCCGATCGCGATGATCTGCTCGGCGACCGCGGGTTCGGCACGCGTTGCGACGCGGCGCAACCGCTGGATCAGCCGCTTGGCGTCGCCCTTGCCGGTGGGCTTGGTGTCGATCGCGATACAACGCCACTGCGCCTCGACCAGCGCCGCCTCGGCTTCCGTCACATAGACGCGCGCCGCTTCCTGTTCGTCGATTGTCAGCGCTAATTTGCCGCCGTCCAAAATAACCGCAAATTCGGAATCGAGGCGGATGATGCCGTCGATCCGCGCCAGCGCGGCTTCCTCGTCGGCCGTGCGTTCGGTATCGACCCACGCTTTCTGCTCGCTAGCCGGGACGCTTTTCGGGGCGGCCGCAGTGATGTCGTTCACCGATTGAACCTCGGGCAACAGCTTTTCCAGTGGCCAGTTCTCGCGCGCCGTGGCGGCAAGGCGTTCTTCCAGGCTAGCGCGCTTATTCATCTGCATCGTTCGCCGTTCCTGCATGGCTTTTGCAAGTGCCGACAGCGAAGCGCGACTGGTGCGGTCGCCTTTCGGGATCGGTAAAGGCGCAATGAACTGCTTGTTGGCCGATTTATAATCGCCGCGAAATGGCTTAGACAGCCATTCGAAAATCATGTTCGTGACCGGCGCGTTGATAATCCCCGCCAATAACCAGATATCACCAACCCGTTGTGGTACGACGCCGCCGACATCGACATTGTCACAATAGAAGCGCCCGCGATCATCGACGAAGCAGCCAAGTCTGGCGACGAGACGCGGCACGAGGATCTTGGGCACCTCCTGCTTGTCCAGATTCTGGTTCCGTCCCATCCGGTACCAACCATCATCGTCGAACTTCCCGCCTTCGCGGGCGCGCAATTCGGTCTCGAACGTCCGCAAATATGTCCAGGCTTTCGGGAATTGATCGGCCATCGCTTCGGCACTCAACAGGCGCGCGCCGCTCGCATCGACGGCATAGGGGAACAGCAGAAAAGTGTCGGTGCGGGGCTCGATAAAGCGTTTGGCCTCGGCGCCCGACACCAGCGGCTTCATCATGGCATCTTCGATATCGACGACCACGGGCGCCAGTTTTTTGCTGCCTTGCCGCGGGACATAGCTGTACCGGTCGCGGCCCAATCGCTGCAGATGGAAGATGTGATCGGCGCTGGTCTGGACACCAACGATGATCCCTTTGACATTTTCTGGCTGATCGAGCCGCAACGCTTCCCGGTCCAGCCGCGCCACCATCGCCCGCACCGGCATCGGTGCCAACAGCCACGGGTCGCTTGCCAGCGCGTCGGGCATGTCGGCATAGGGCAGGCGGTGACTGGCATCGCTCCAGTCAACGCGGCTGACGTCGCCGTCGGGGGCAAAGGCCAGCTGGATCGCATCGACCGGCGCTTTCGAAAAAATCTGGATGGCGGTGTAAACCGTGGCTTCCTCGAACACCTGATGCGATCGGAAATCCAGCCATTTTTCCAGATGGCGCCCGCCATGAACCAGCGCGCGCAACCCCGCGCCATATTCAAGCGTCGGCCACAGGTTCGGCGCGATATAACCCATCCGCCCACCGTCGTTCAGCAGCGCCAGACCCTTTTCGATAAAGGGCAGATACAGGTCGAAATTGCCCGTCCCCGTCGACACATATGGTCCGACGCCGCTCGATCCCGACACCAGCCACGCGGCCATGTCGGCATGGACCTTCACAAAATTCTGCAACTTCACATAGGGCGGGTTTCCAATGACGGCATCGAAACTGCCCAGTGCGAAATCACCCTCCCACTCGAATGTGTTGATCCGGTCGCGTTCGTCGGCGTCCAATATGTCGCGCTTGTTGTAAAACCGCTTGTCGACCAGACTGTTTCCGCACTGGATATTGTCGTCCAGCCCCGACAGCGGCTTGTTCGGCATCGCGGTGTGCAGCCACAAAGACAGCTTGGTGATTTCGACCGATGCCGGGTTGATGTCGACCCCGAACAAATTGTTTGCCAGAATCTGGCTCGTGATTTCACCTTGGTCGGGCAGGCGCTCTATCGCGCCGGTCTGGCGCGCAATCGCCGCCGCGGCGGCGAATTCGCTTTCCAGATGTTTCAGCGCGACGATCAGAAAGGCGCCCGATCCGCACGCGGGGTCAAGGATGCGGATTTTTTGCAACCGCTCCCAATAGGCGGCTGCCGCCTCGCGCGATGGGTCGCCCGTCGTCGGCCATCCGGCCTCGGCCTTCCACGCCGCGAACAGCGGATCGACCGTCTCTTCGATGATCCGCCGGACCGCCCATTCGGGCGTGTAATAAACGCCGTCGCGTTTTCGCTTGGTCACATCGGTCAGCGAGGTCCGACCCTCGGCATCGGCCTCCAGCTTTTCCAGTTCGACGATCGACTGCTCGAAAATATGGCCCAGCGTGTACAGGCCGATGCTGTTCTTCGCATCGCCTTCGCGCGCGAAATTATAGGTCGCCGACAGGAAGAACAGCGTTTCCTTATGCTCGGCGATCTTGGCGTCGTTCTGCCCCTGTCCGCGCGTGACGAAAATATGATTGGGCAGGCTCAGCCCGTCGATCGCCGCGTCTTCGGCGAACAGCCCGCCGTTGAACCGGTGGATGCGGTGGCCGCCCAGATCGCCGCCGGTGTTCATCCGGTTGAAAATCTGCAGCAATCGCCCGCCAGACCTCGTCACCTTCGGGTTCAAGAAACGCGTCTTCGGAAAAGCGCTTGAGCTGTTGCTGCAGTTCGCCCGCCGGAAATCCGACCCGTTGTCCCATATCCTCGGCAAACATGATGAAGATCAACCGGTCGAGCAGCTTTTGCCCCAGCCGGACGACACCGCCCTTGGTCAAGCCTTGAGGCGGACGCGTCTCCAGTTGTCGGATCAGCACTTCGCGATAGGCGCGATAATGACGATAGAAATCGCCTTCTAGTTTCTCTTCGGCCTTGCCCTGCTTCTGGATCAGTCGCTCAAGCCGGGTGCGTCCGGCGCCGCTGAGCAGCATGTCGGGCTGGAACAGGCGCCAGAACAGGAAACGGTCGAACGCACTGTCCTCATTGTCGCCGAGCAGGGTCGCCGGATTGAACAGGTCGCCGCCATCGATCTTGAACCGCAGATAGCGGTCGGGAAAATGGTCCCACCAGTACAGGCGGAACTCGTTCATGTCGGTGACGATGGCAAAGCGCGGCTGGACGGGTTCGTTGCCGAACAGCCCGCGCCGCGCGTTCCACAGATAATCCTTCGCTTGCTGGACCGGCGACCGGTTGTTGCCCTTGCGGTTCTGCGGCTTGTCGAGGCCCGATTTGACGTCCTTGAATTCGCACACGACTTGCGGAATCTCGGGACGGGTGCCGCCGAAATGCCCGATCGCCAGATCGGCCTCGCCGCGATTTCCGGTCTGTCCGGCGCCCGCGATCGCGAATTTGGGCCGCAGGTGGAAACTGTCGGCGCCGGTGCCGTCTTCGCGATAGGCCCAGGTTTCGACGAAAAAGCGCTGGATGAACGAGGCTTCGGCCTTGGTCTCTTTTTTCTCGGTCCGCTTGTGCCAGTCGGCGACACGCGCTTTCAGGACATCGTCCTGCCCGTTGGCCAGAAAATCGCGAAACTCGTAATGCAGCTCGGCCTTCAGAAATTCACGGTCGAGCAGGGGTTTGAAGCGTTCTTGGGCCATAGCGTGACCGTCTGCCGCAACCCGCGCCGAATTGCCACACCAGACCGCGCGAAAATGGTGTTCCATCGTCCCGCTCGCCTTTGCAGGCGGGCAATTTCGGTGTATCGATTCCCGCGATGACCCAGGAACAATTCGACCTCGGCTTTTCTGAAACGCCCGTCGCCGATCGCACCGAGCCCGATCTTGGCGAAGTCCGTGAAGACGCATTCGCCCTGATCGCCGCGGCGCGCGATGTGTCCGCCGATGCCCCTTGGGACGCGGCAAAGCTTCGCTACAATCGCCTGATCTTTCCGCATCTGGTCAGCTGGCTCCCAAGCGACGAAGCAGCGCAGCTCTGTTTCGAGTTCGAGGCAGCGGCGCAAAGGATCGAACAACTGCTCGCGGCCTGAACTCCGCGCCTCCGCGCGAAAAACCGCTTTCCTACATTATCCCGCCATGCCAGCCTCGCGGTCTGGCTCTTTGACTCGTCCGAACCCGCTGCTCCACCGCGTACCAAACATCGCGGCCGCGCGCGACCTTTGCGATCTTTCGCCCGCGCGCATTGTGGGTGACCTTTGCGACCTTCGACGGCGCTTGAGGGTGCATCATTGGGCTGACTTTCCCTGAACTTTGTCCGCGCTTCGCTCGAAAAGCGCGCCGACCGGGTGGGACCGTCCGCTCCCTGCTGACAGCGCGCATTTCCCCTGCTAACGCGCCCGCATGACCACGCCCATGTCCCACATCCGTAACTTCTCCATCATCGCGCATATCGATCATGGCAAATCGACGCTCGCCGACCGGTTGATCCAGTTCACCGGCGGGCTGACCGCGCGCGAAATGTCGGCGCAGGTGCTCGACAATATGGACATCGAAAAAGAGCGCGGGATCACCATCAAGGCGCAGACGGTGCGCCTGAAATATAAAGCGCATGATGGCGAGACCTATGAGCTCAACCTGATGGACACCCCGGGCCATGTCGACTTCGCCTATGAAGTGTCGCGGTCGCTGGCGGCGTGCGAGGGCGCGTTGCTGGTCGTCGACGCGGCGCAGGGGGTCGAGGCGCAGACGCTGGCCAACGTCTATCAGTCGATCGAGCATGATCATGAAATCGTGCCGGTGATCAACAAGATCGACCTGCCCGCCGCCGACGTCGATAAGGTGAAGGCCGAGATCGAGGATATCATCGGGCTGCCCGCCGACAATGCCGTGCTCGCCTCGGCCAAGTCAGGAATCGGGATCGAGGAAGCGCTCGAGGCGATCGTCACGCGCATCCCGCCGCCCAAGGGCGACGCGAATGCGCCGCTGACCGCGATGCTCGTCGACAGCTGGTACGACCCCTATCTCGGCGTCGTCATCCTGATCCGCGTCATCGACGGAGTGCTGAAAAAAGGCCAGCAGATCAAGTTCATGCAGGCGGGTACCACCCACCTGATCGACCGTGTCGGCTGTTTCACGCCCAAGATCGAGCAGCTTGCCGAGCTTGGCCCCGGCGAGATCGGCTTCATCACCGCGCAGATCAAGGACGTCGCGCAGGCGCGTGTCGGCGACACCGTGACCGATGCGAAAAAGCCCGCGGCGCAGGCGCTGCCGGGGTTCAAGGAAGTTCAACCGGTCGTTTTCTGCGGCATGTTCCCGACCGACGCCAACGACTTCGAGAAGCTGCGCGAGAGCATCCAGAAGCTCCGCCTCAACGACGCGTCGTTCAGCTTCGAGATGGAAAGCAGCGCCGCGCTCGGTTTCGGTTTCCGCTGCGGCTTCCTCGGCCTGCTCCACCTCGAGATCATCCAGGAGCGGTTGACCCGCGAGTACGACCTCGACCTGATCACCACCGCGCCGTCGGTGGTGTACAAGCTCAAGCTCGGCCATACCAAGAACGAGGCGGCGAAGGAGATTGAGCTCCACAACCCCGCCGACATGCCCGACCCCAACCGCATCGACGAGATCGAGGAGCCGTGGATCGAGGCGGTGATCTATGTCCCCGACGAATATCTGGGGTCGATTCTGAAGCTGTGCCAGGACCGGCGTGGGGTGCAGAAGAACCTGACCTACGTCGGCGGCCGCGCCCAGATCACCTACGAACTGCCGCTCAACGAAGTCGTGTTCGATTTCTATGACCGGTTGAAGAGCATCAGCCGCGGTTATGCGTCGTTCGACTATCACCAGATCGGCCACCGCCCCGGCGACCTCGTCAAGATGAGCATCCTCGTCAACAACGAGCCGGTCGATGCGCTGTCGATGATCGTCCACCGCGGCACCGCCGAAACCCGCGGCCGCGGCATGTGCGAGCGGCTCAAAGACCTGATCCCGCGCCACATGTTCAAGATCCCGATCCAGGCCGCGATCGGCGGCAAGGTGATCGCCCGCGAAACCATCGCCGCGCTGCGCAAGGACGTCACCGCCAAATGCTATGGCGGCGACGCGACCCGCAAGAAAAAGCTGCTCGAAAAGCAGAAAGAGGGCAAAAAGCGGATGCGCGAATATGGCAACGTCAACATCCCGCAGGAGGCGTTCATCGCCGCGCTGCGGATGGGCGACGACGCCTGATCGGGCGTGGCAAAAGCGCGGTGGCCGGGCTGGCGCTGCTGCTCGCGGCTTGCGCCCCCGCGTCGGTCGGGCAGGTGAGTGGGAAGCGGGCAGTGAACGACAAACCCATCATGACCTGGCCCGACCTGCTGACCCGCGCCAAACCAGTCGCCGATGCGACGGTGCGCTATGGTGACGACGCGTTGCAACTGGTCGATGTGTGGGTGCCGAAGGGGAAGGGACCGCACCCTGCGGTGATCATGATCCACGGCGGCTGCTGGCAGACAGCGGTGGCCGAGCGTGACATCATGAACTGGATCGCCGATGACCTGCGCGCGCAGGGCGTCGGGGTGTGGAACATCGAATATCGCGGCGTCGACCGTGGCGGCGGGATGCCGGGAACCTATGAAGACGTCGCCCGCGCCGCCGACCTGTTCGCTGCTGAAGGCGCGAAGCATGGCCTCGACACCGGCGGCACCCGAATTGCCATCGGCCATAGCGCCGGCGGGCATCTGGCGCTGTGGCTGGCGCGGCGCCCGGCGCTGGCAGCGGACGATGCGCTGCGCGGCACCGATCCGATCCGCATCGACCTTGCGATCAGCCAGGGCGGGCTGCCCGACCTGCGCGCCGGCGCGGCAAGCGTGGGCCACGCATGCGGCGCCGACGCCCCCGCGGCGATGGCGCGCGGCAACTATGCCCGCACCTCGCCGCCAGAAATGCCGCTGGGCACCGCGCGCGAGGTCCAGTTCAACAACGACCGCGATCGTATCACCCCGCCCGCAACGGGCGCCGCCTACAGCGCAGCAATGGCAAATCATGGTGTCACGGTGCCGATGGAGATTACCCCGGGCGAGGGTCATGTCGAGTTGATCGCGCCCGACAGCGCCAGTTGGGCCAAACAACGTGCGGCGATCCTGACGGCGCTGGGACGACCGGCAACCGCGCCTACATCTCGATAACGATCCGCACCTTAGACGGGGTGGTACCCGCGGTGCGCGCGATCTCGGCGCGCGTGCGCGTGATTAGATCGGCGAGACTCTGTCGTCCCGTAACGCTGTCATCGCTCAGCAAGTCGGCGGTCGATACGTCCAATAGCTGCGACAGCGCCTGCAAGCGCGCCGCCTTCGGTCGCGATCGATCCTGTTCCCAATGGCAGATCGCGGTGATGCTGATCCCCAATTGGTCGGCGATATCGGTTTTGCTCAGCCCCTGCATCCGCCGCAGCCGCGCCAGCCGTGTGACAAGCGTTTCAATCGCTGGCGCGTCTTCGATCAGGCTATCGATCGGCGTGTGGATCAAAAATCGCTCCTTTATCGGCTTGCTTTGACGGCCCTGATCATAAAAGTTCACAAGCCAAACCGCTTTCAACATCTCACCAATCGGGCGGCTCTGCATCGAAGGGGATTTGCCAGCCGGGCGTGCGGTGCTTACCATAGCCGGATTGGGAGGCCGCGATGATCGCGACGGACGGACAGGCGCCACGACGACCAAAGACGATCGCGGACATCGCGGTCCATAGCGCGCTGAACGACGGCACAATCATATGCCTGCGCACCATCACTCCCGACGACGAGCAGTTGCTGCGCGACGGGATCGCTCAGTTATCCGCGGAGTCGCGCTATCTGCGCTTTTTCTCGCCGGTGGCCGTTTTGCCGGATGCCGTGATCGAGCGGCTGGTCGATGTCGATGGCCACGATCATATCGCGTGGGGGGCGATTTGCACCGAATGCGAAGGGCAACCGGCGATCGGCGCGGTTCATGCGGTGCGCTATGACGACGGCGGCCGCGCGGGTGAGTTTTCGGTCGCGGTGGTCGATGCATTCCAGGGGCAGGGGCTGGCGCGGATGATGACCGCGGCGCTGCTCGTCCACTGTCTGTCGGAGGGTCTCTCTGTGCTCGACGTACACATATTGTCCGAAAATGCCGCCGCGAAACGACTGGTCAAATCGCTTAATGCCGAATGGACCGGAGAATCGGCCGGGGTGGCCGAATATCGGCTTGACGTGGCGGCCGGGCTGGCGGCGCTCCGCGCCGATACCGAAGCGCCCGGGGTGCAGGATGTCCTGCGCGCGTTCGACCGCGGTACGAGAGGGTTGGCCTAGTCCCTCCCGCCGCCGGGGGTCGCTACCGGCGGCGGGAGGGTAGGCCGTGGCGCATAGCGCCAAAACGCTCCGTCCACACAGCCCCATAGCGGCGATAGGATTACAAAGTGGTGACGCGTGTCACACGTCGCCAATAGTTGCTGCGCACGACAAAGGGCGCCGGAACCATGTTCCAGCGCCCTTCACCCTGCCTGTTTAGGGACGGCAGTATTATTTCTTCTGCGTGTCGCCGACGCCGGTTTCCGACGGAGCGATTTCGCCGTTATCGTCCATGGCGTTCGCCTTTTCTTCGCCCATTTCTTCGACGACGTCAGCCTTGTTTTCCATGGCTTCCTTGGCTGCGCCTTCGGGCATGGCGTCAGCCTGATCGTCGATCACTTCAGCCTGCGCTTCGGCCTGATCTTCGACTTTGTCGGCAGCGGGGCTCTGGCAAGCGCCAAGAGCGAGAGCCGAAGTGGCGGCGAGGGTAATGAACATCTTACGCATAATCGAGTGACTCCCAAAGTTGACTCCGGGGCTTAACGCGGGGTGAACGATAGGGTTGCAATGAAAACGTCAAATAGCCGAAATCGTTCGGAACTACCGGTGGTCGCTGCCCGATCTTGGGTGGAGCGCCAAAAAAAGAGGGCGCCGAAAGCGCCCTCTTCTGTCTAGGTTTGCTCGCGCGATCAGAAGCGCTGTTGGCGCTCGTATAGATCGCGGTAGTGCTGGATACGCGTCACGCGCAGCCCGGGCATGCCGCTGCGATCGATCGAACGCTGCCAGCTGGCAAATTCCTCGAGCGTCAGGCTGTAGCGTTCGCACGCCTCGTCAACGCTGAGCAGTCCACCGTTGACCGCGGCGACAACCTCGGCCTTGCGGCGCACAACCCAGCGCGTCGTCGACGGCGGCGGCAGCGAGTCGATCGTCAGCGGTTCGCCAAGGGGGCCGATGACCTGAGCCGGCCGGATTTTCTGATTCTCGATCATATTCATTCCATGGTTTCTACGTCGGGGGGGATTTGGTCCGACGCATTTGTCTCTAAATCAGAGGGACTCAACATCGGCTGAAATCCTCTGGTAAACAGGCTGTTCATAGTTTCGGGCAAGGCGTTCACCCTGTCCGACAGGTCGAAGAAACGAACGATATGCGGCGCCTTTTGTTCCGGTGAACCGCGCCCTCCACCCAGCATTTGCCGCAGTGCGTTAAGCCGGGCGGCATGCGTCCGGCGAGTCGCGTCGGCTTGCAGCAACCTGACGGTCGGCTGCGCCGCCTGCCGCGCACTCGAAACGGCCAGAATGATGTCAAAGGCGGGCTTCGACAGTCTGGTCGCACCGGCAAGGCGCGGAAATTCGGACGGGGCGATATTCATGACGCTGGTCTAGCGCGCACCACCTAAGGTCACGTAAATGCCCATTTCATGCCTTGTTAGCGAAGCTTAACCCCCGTCAATATCTTGACACGAGCGGCGGAAAAGCTGGCTTTTTTGGGCTGGCATCCCTAGATGGCGCGCATCATGGCGACGATGATTTCCCCTGCCGGGCTTGCCCAGCCCGACTTTCAGCTGGCGATGCCGCTGAAAGATCGGCGAATCGTCGTCGCGATGTCGGGCGGAGTCGACTCGAGCGTCGTCGCCGCGCTCGCGGCGCGATCGGGCGCCGAAGTCATCGGCGTGACGCTGCAACTCTACGATCATGGTGCGCAGGCAAAGCGTGTCGGCGCCTGCTGCGCGGGACAAGACATCAAGGACGCGCGCGCGGTCGCCGACCGGCTGGGCTTTGCGCATCACGTCTATGACCATGAAAGCCGGTTTCGCGACACGGTGATCGATCAGTTTGCTGACGAATATCTGAACGGGCGGACGCCGATCCCGTGCGTGCGCTGCAACATGGGGGTCAAGTTCACCGACCTGTTTGCACTGGCCAAGGAATTGGGCGCCGATTGCCTGGCGACCGGTCACTATGTCCGGCGTATGATGGGGCCGAACGGCGCCGAACTGCATCGCGCGGTCGATCCGGCGCGCGACCAGAGCTATTTCCTGTTCGCGACGACGCAGGACCAGCTCGATTTCCTGCGGTTTCCTTTGGGAGGTCTGGAAAAGAGCGTCGTTCGTGAAATCGCGCGCGACCTCGGCCTCGGCGTTGCGGGCAAGCCCGACAGCCAGGACATTTGTTTTGTCCCCGACGGCGATTACGCGAAGCTGGTGCGCAAGCTGCGCCCCGAGGCCGACGATCATGGCGAGATCGTCCATGTCAACGGCACCGTGCTGGGCGTACACAAGGGGCTGATCCATTACACCGTCGGCCAGCGCCGCGGAATTGAGATCGGCGGACAGGCTGAGCCGCTGTACGTGGTGCGCCTTGACGCCCCCGCAAAGCAGGTGGTTGTCGGGCCGCGACGCGCGCTGGCTGTGTCGGCGGCGCGGTTGGGCGAAGCGAATTGGCTGGGCGCGGTCGACGGCCGCGAGGTGCTCGCCAAGGTACGCAGCATGGCGCGACCGGTCGCTGCGTATGTCGCTGGTGACCGGCTGATTTTTGCCACGCCCGAATATGGCGTCGCGCCGGGGCAGGCGGCGGTGCTTTACGACGCTGCGGACGCGAGCCGCGTGCTGGGGGGCGGCTGGATCGAAGAGACCTTTGCCGCCGACGCCGCATAAGCCGGTGCAACCATTGACATTCCTGCCTGTTGGTTCAGCTTGGACGATAACAACGGGGAGATGATGATGACCAACTGGATCTGGCGCGGCGCGGTGCTGCTGTGGGCTGCATTTTTTGCGATCGTTGGTTTGCGGGGGTTATTTGATCCGGCGAGCTATTCTGAGACCTTTAACTTCTCCATCACCGGGGTCGCGATCAATACGCTGCGCGCCGATTTGTCGGCCTTCTTCATCGTTGCATCGGGCGCGGCGGTGCTGGGCGCGCTGGTTCCCGGCTGGGTGCGCGCCGTGCTGGTACCGGCGGCGCTGTTTGGCACCGCGTTCGCCGGCCGCCTGATCGGGGCTGCCATGGGCGATCCGACCAATTGGGGCATCATTCAGGCGATGATCGTCGAGGCGTTGACTGTGGTGCTGATGGTCGCAAGTTGGTGGGCGCTGTCGCGTCCCGCCGCCATTCCGAACCTAGCAGTAAATGTTGGCGATCCCGACAATATTGCCGGATAGTGGGCCGCTAGCGGCGCGTCGAAAGGGCGCTGTTCTTGTCTTTTTAGTCATTTTGTGATCACATGCATGCCGGGTCGCTTCTTTTTCCTTTAGTGATGGAGGGGAGCGTATGGCAGCGGACGACGACAAGCGGGCACCTTCGGACAGGCGGTCGACCGATAGACGCGTGACCGACGATGCCGGCTATAAGGGACCGGAGCGTCGTAAGGACGACCGGCGCACGGGCAAGGATCGCCGGTCACCCGACGAAGCGTGACGGGCAGGAGACTTGCGGTGGCTGAACTGAACATTCCTAGGCTGAGCGTCGACATCGTGTCCGACGTCATGTGCCCTTGGTGCATCATCGGCTGGCTGAAGTTTCAGACTGTGATGACGCATTTCGAAGGTCGGCTGGACTTTCGCGTCCAGTGGCACCCGTTCGAGCTGAACCCCGATATGCCTCCCAAAGGCGAGGATGCCGCCGAGCATGTGATGCGCAAATATGGCATTACCGCCGAACAGAGCCGCGCGAACAGCGGCAAGATGGCGGGCGTCGCGGCCGACCTCGGCTTTGCATTCAACCGCGGCCCGGACTTTCGGATGCGCAACAGTTTCGCCGCGCACCGGCTGCTGACGTGGGCGGGCGCGCTGGAAGAGCCCGAGCAGGCGGCGGCGACCGGGGTGCAGACCGCGCTGAAGCTGGCGCTGTTCGCGGCGCATTTCACCGACAATCGCGATGTCAGCGATCATGCGGTGCTTGCCGACGTCGCCGCTTCGGTCGGCCTAGACCGCGCCCGCGCCGCGTCGATCCTGGCATCGGGCGAGTTTGGCGATATGGTGCGCACCGAGGAAGCCTATTGGGCCGACCAGAATATCACGGGCGTGCCTGCCTTCATCTTGGGCGGGCGGATGCTGATCCCCGGCGCGCAGGATCCTGAGGTGTTCATTCGCGTCATCCAGAACAAGGTGCTCGCCGCCGCGGCCTGATGCCGGTGCCAGCCAAGGAACGGGTCGGTGCAGCGGCGCGTTTCCCTGATCGTCCCCCCTTTCAAGGAGCCGATTATGGCCGATAGCCCGCGCAATCCCGATACCGAAGCCCCCGAAGCGATCAACCGCGAGCAGGACGATGAAGAGGCGCAGGCGCAAACTGTGGCGGAAGCGGCACGGCACGAACGCCCGCTGGCGGACAGCGTGAAGGCCAACTCAGGCGACCCCAGCGACGATGTCCAGGATCTGGTCGATCATATGACGCAGATGGAGCGTTCGGGTCAGATCGACATGGATGCCTATCGCGGCGAGCGCAGTGACGACGACGAGGACGGCGAGCTTGGCCCCGGCGGCATCGAGGATGACGAGCCGCGCGGGGCGCCGTGATTACATAGCGTCGGGGTTTAGCCCTGATCGGTTGAGTCTAGCGCTTCGCCGGGCGCTGGCGGGAATTCCTCGCGCAGCGGCGCATTCGGTCCGGCGAGCTGGCGGGCGATGTCGGCGGCGATCAGCTGGGCCACCGGATTGTCGCGCTCGGCGGCATGTTCGTCGCGGCGGGCGGTCAGGTAAGCGGTGCGGTCACTGGCGGGCAGTGCCGCGGCTTCGGCATAGAGGCGCACGACTTGCAGCCACGGTGCGTCGTCAGTCAGCACATCTTCGGCCCAGCGGCTGAACGGTCCGCCCGCGGCGCGCCAGTGGTCGCTTTCCCATTTGAGGAAGAACAGGACGCGCGAGCCGCGCGGGAAGCTCATTCGGTTGCAAGCCCCCGCCAGGCTTTGCGGATGCGCGTCTTTCAGCTCGTAAGGATTGCTGAGCACCGCTTCGGCGCCGCTTGCAATCCATCCCGGCATTGCGAGTGGGGCGGCGGGTAGCTCGCCCTTGATCGCGGCTATCGGTTCGACGGTGATCCGCTGTTCGGGGATGGCGTCGGGCGCGAGGTTGCCGTCCGTCACGGTCGCGAGCAGGATCAGGTCGGCGTCGGCGACCAGCTCGACGTTGGTCGGCACGCGGTATCCCGGCGCCACCGAACAGGCGATGGCGGGCAGCGGCACGGTCAGCGACAGGATGGCGACAAAGGCAGCAAGAAAGCGCATGATGCGCAGGCTAGGCCTTTGCGCGGCGCTTGGGAAGCAGCCGCGGCTTTGGGGCGGCTCGTCCGCGGTGCGGGATCGAACGCGGCCGCCGGGCGTATCAGGCAAGACCTTCGCGGGCTGTCCCGCAAAGCGGCAAGGAGAATGACGATGGCTGAGCATGACCATAGCGCGATCAAGGAACATATGAATATCATCGGCGCCGACGGCGTCCATGTCGGGACGGTCGATCATCTCGACGGCGAACGGATCAAGATGGCAAAGAGCGACAGCGTCGACGGCAAGCATCATTACCTGCCCGCCGGATTGGTCGCGACCGTCGAAGGCGACACGATCCGCCTGTCGGCGACCGGCGCGACCGCGGTCGACCTGTTCGAAGAAGCCGAGTAACCCGCACGATCATCCGGGGCTGGGTGTGCGATAGCGCGCCCCGGTCCCGAAACTGGCCCGCTCCCGGTGTCCCTTGGAGCGGGCCATTTTCGTGCGCGGTACAGGCCGCGACTGGCGCTGCGCCGCGGCGATGCTTATATGCGCGGCGATGGCGCGGTGGGACCACAGGATAGTCGTGATCGGGCGGTTACAGGCGAAGCCGCTGGCGGCGGGGCAATTGCTGTGCGCGCTGGCGCTGGTCGGGCTGCTGATCCGCCAGGCGCAGGGCGAGGGCGCGGCGGAGATCATTCGCCACATATTGTTCGGCAACCTGATGGTGACCGCGCTGATCGGCGTGGCGATGCTGGGGCTGGTGCATTTCCACCGGCTGTGGCGCCAGCGCGAGGCCTATATCTTTCACGACGGCGCGCGGCTGTACCGCGGTAGTTCGGACAGCTGGCCGCTGAGCCTGATCCGCGATGTCGTGATCTCGCGCAACGAAATCGGCATCGAATCGCTGCGGCTGGTGGTCGACGACGACAGCGAAGTGACGCGCGAGCTGGTCAAGCTGGCGCTGCTGGAGGATCCGCCCGAGGCGGTGCGCGGCGGGGTGATGTTCGCGGTCGCGGGGGTGCGCGGGTTTCCGGGCGGATCGGTGCTGAATTAGGCGGGGTGCGCCCCAAAGTTCAGCGAAGTTCAGCCCAACGGCGCGGCGCGCTGGTCAAAGTTCAGGGAAGTTCAGCCTCATCCCACGCCGCCACCACGGGCGGGGTCACGGGCGGCACCAGCGTTTTGTCCGCATCGTCGCGATACCAGCGCGGCAGTTCGCCGTCGCACAGATCGGCAACCTCGAGCGCCACCGCGAGATCGTCCGGCGCCATCAGCGCCGCGGGCGCGGCGGGCGGTTTGGGGTGGAGGTGGACCAGCGCCTCGGCGACCGGGGTCGCGGCGGGGGTATGCGCCGCGGCGCCCTCACGAAAGCGGTCGGGGCCATAGGCGCGGATCAGGAACATCAGCAACCGGTCGCTGTGGCGCAGGCGGCGGCCGACGCGGTTGCCCTCGCGATCGAACACCGGCTCTTCGCTGCCGACCAGCGCGCGTTCGAACGCGGCGTCGAGCAATTTCTTCGATGCCGCATCGATCGCCGCGCCCCAAGCGCGGTCGAACGCCTCGGCATCGGGCGAGCGGCGCAGGCGATAGGCGGAGGATTCGGACATGCCGACGCGCTGCGCCGCGGTGGCGACCGAGCCGCTGTCGGCCAGCGCCTCGACAAAGGCGCGCTGCTTGTCGGGCGACCAGCCGTCATGGCGGCGCTTTTTCAGGACCGGGATCCAGTCGTAAGCGGCGGGGTCGTGGCCGTGCGCGTCTAGCGCGGGGGTGGGATCGGGGACGGCGGCGGGGGCCGCGTCGGGCGAAGGGATGGGGGCGATGTGGCTCATCTGCCAGTTTGGAGCATATGGGAATAATGTAGGAAAGGGGTTTTTGGGGTGGGGTGTGCGAAATAGGATTTGGACCTACGTCTTGTAGACGTTTTCCCGGTGCCACGCGAGGAAACTGGGGTGTGGGCGGAGTGCCGGATCCAGGGGTTCGATCGCTTTGCCATCGGGCCGCAGCAGCCGGTCGAGGCTGTCGCGATCATTGACGTGGCGCGAGACGAGGACGGAGAGGTCGTCGCCAAGCGAGACCAGTCCGCGATCAAACATCCAGTGCGCCGTACCTGAGAGGGCGAGGCCGTTGTTCACGCTGTCGGGGCCGTTCGCCGCGACGGGGCGGATATGCGCGGCGGCGACTTCGGCGCGGCCGCCGCCGTTGATGAATTTAAGACCGGTGATCGCGCAGCGCTTGTCGTAAGCGGCGAGCACGGCGGTACGGAAGACGCGGTCACGGACGATGCGCGAGGTCAGGCTTTCGGTGCGAATACGCTCTTGTTCGAAGCGGAATGGACGCTGGTTGTCGCTGACGGAGGGTGCCAGCGGCGTGACGGGATCGCCAACGCGCGGAAGGGCGCTTTCGTCATCGCCGAGGCCGAGATTGATGATGCGGACAAAGTCCTGGGCGCTGAGGGGGCGCACCGCAGCCTGCGCATTGGCGAGGCCGCTTTCGACAAGCTCGCTGTTGATTATTCGCGGGACGTTGTGCGCGAAATCGAGATAGGTGTCGGGTTTGATCAGTGCGAGATAATGGCCCGCGCGCGTCGGATCGGGAACGATCTTCTCGACCCAGGCGACGGCGTAAAAGCCTCTGCCGCCAGCCTTTACCGGCTCATAATAGACCGCCCAATCGCCTTCGAACTGGCTGGCACGCGATAGATAGGGTTTCGGAAATTGGTACTGCCGATAGGGTTCGTCGGCATAGTGCGTATCGCGGCGATGGACGAAGACCCCGGGCATTAAGCGTGGCTAGCCGATGAGCTTCGGCTAAGCGACGGCTAATTGGGGGTTGTTGCACCCGTCATCTCAATTCATTTGAGGATCTATCAAACGGTCACCGCAATTTTACGTCGTACTGATAGCAATATCATTGGAGATGTCGGTTGGCGAAGGCCAAACCTCAGTTTCATCATCACGGAACGCGCTGGGTCTGAAACTTGGCCTCAGAATCGTGTTTTCCCAATGATCGTCATCGTCGTGACGGGAGCAATTATGGAGTAAGCTATACTTCTCTACGAGAGCTTTGAATTTTTCTCGCCCCTTTCCAACGGAGCAGTTGTACATTAAAAGTATTTGCTCTGAATCGGAAAGTTGAGCTCTTAAGAAATTAGAATAAAAATTCTTTTCTTTTTGATTTGATCTATCAATAAATGAAACAATCTGATATATAGTTCTAAAATAATGAGCTAAATCATTTTTATATCTGTCGTAAAATTTTTTATAACTATCAACTGTTTTATCAATTTCATTACTTCTTTTGGTCGCGGCAGTCGTTGATCTGAGAGAAGTTACCATGCGCTTGAATGCATCTCGGCCAACATAAAGGTCAGTGTTTACTGATTTTCTGTTTCCATTTTCGTCCGAAACGCTCTTTTTCCCCTGAATGTCCGTGCCAGAAACGAGTTCATTCAAGTGGTTAAGCAAATTATAAAAAGTATGCTCGAATGCTTGGGCGCGTGACAACGCGACAGCTCGCCACGCACCGGCGGCCGCAAGCGAAGCCATGAACGCGCTTAGAGAACCAAAGGAATCACCAAACTGCCCAGAGGTTTGGTAGTCTGATCGATATACGCCGAAAAGGGCACCAATATTGATACCATTTCCATGCAGTATAACAGCAACCAGCCAGATTACCCAAATGAGCAATATGCATATCGGCAGCGCCCACGGGCGAATCCAACGCCAAAATTTTGCTGTAGAGCCTTCATTCTTTCGAAGCATATAGGCAGCTTTATAAGATATCGATGGTCCCTGCGACCAGGGCGTAGATACCATACCCCAAGGTAGCAAGGCCTGTCAAAATCAGTAGCAGCGCTGTTATATTAAACCAGTTTGGAAGCACGCGCTGATGCATAACAGGAACCATCTTCGCGGGACCTTCAATGGACCTAATCGTATCGATTAAAGGACCGTTTAAAATCTGCACGGTAATAGTTTCTGTGGGTCCTAGATATGGGATTTCCAATATCCATTCCCCTCTGGCGCCGGTGCGGACCGAATGGTCTATGCTAGGGAATATCGTGTAACCCCAGGGATGGGGGCCGGGTTGTGTTGTAAGCTGGAGACAGTTTGCACTTTTTCGGCCGTTGTTTTGGACGATTATTTGGCCAGCTTTGATAGCAAAGGGCTGCGGATTCTCTGGCGTCGGCGTTAGCTCGAACCAGGCAGAATTTGGGCTGAAAGCCACAAGGCGAGGCTTGCCGACCAGCCAGTAAGCGAAATAGGCTCCCCCCAACGTGATCAAGGCGGTAATAATAACCGTCCAGAAATCGACCATCCACTGTCCTACTCAGTAGAGTTATACGCCTATGTGATATTTCTACATCTGATCTGGAATATTCACTTCAAACCGAAAACCCACCCGCATTCCGCCGGTTCGAGCTCGCCGCCAGCACCTTCTTGCCCTGCGGGGTCAGCGCCCATTTGGCGCCCTGTTTCACCACCAGCCCCAGCGTGACGAGTTCGTCGCGGATCGGGTCGGTGGGGAGTTGGGGGCGGCGGTTCGACAGGCCTTCGAGCGTCGAACGCTGCGGCTGGCTGAGGATGATGAGTTTTTGTTTTTCGGTCATTTGGTTGGCCTTGATTTGCTTGGGTCGCGGCGTCGTCGGGCGTTGGTGCCCTCCCCGCTGCGACTAAGGAGCAAGCTCCTAAGTCTCGCTGCCCCTCCCGCAGGCGGGAGGGGATGGCGAGGGATTACTCGGCGGCGATGCCCGCCTTGGCGAACATGTCCTCGCCGTCGGTTTCGGCGGTGATCACCGGGGCGGTGTCGTCGTTCGCCTTGGCTTTCTTGCGGTTGTCGAAGCTGGACCAGACATTGTTCCATTCGCCGCGGGTCGCGCCCTTGCTGTATTCGGTGGCGCGGGTTTCGAAGAAGTTGGCGTGCTCGACGCCGTTGAGCAGCGGGGCGAGCCAGGGAAGCGGGTGCTCCTCGATCATGTAGATCGGCGCGAAGCCGAGCTGTCCCAGGCGCCAGTCGGCGATGTAGCGGATGTAGCGCTTGATTTCCTTGGGCGTCATGCCGGGGACCGGCCCTTGCTCGAACGCCAGGTCGATGAACGCATCCTCAAGCCGCACCGTTTTCTGGCAGGTGTCGATGATGTCTTCCTTCACCGCCTTGGTCAGGCAGTCGCGTTCCTTGGTGAAGGTGTGGAACAGCTTGATGATGCCTTCGCAATGCAGGCTTTCGTCGCGGATCGACCAGCTGACGATCTGGCCCATGCCCTTCATCTTGTTGAAGCGCGGGAAGTTCATCAGCATCGCGAAGCTGGCGAAGAGCTGGAGCCCCTCGGTAAAGCCGCCGAACATCGCGAGGGTGCGCGCGATATCCTCGTCATTGTCGACGCCGAACTGCTGCATATAATCATGCTTGGCGCGCATCTCGTCATATTCGAGGAACATGCCATATTCGCTTTCGGGCATGCCGATGGTGTCGAGCAGGTGGCTGTACGCCGCGATATGCACGGTTTCC
>JAESFK010000108.1_pt1 | contig 71836 bp, 83 predicted proteins | sample 9269391 | NCBI WGS metagenome assembly JAESFK01 (sample SAMN14506231, study PRJNA617097) | algae metagenome | isolation source: Drouetiella hepatica UHER 2000/2452 and co-occurring heterotrophs from... | place: Slovakia: Slovak Paradise National Park, Hrabusice, Kosice Region | collected 2000-01-01
CGCCTCGGCCTGCCGCTGGCGCTGGGCAAGGATATCGGCGGCGATCCGGTCATCGCCGACCTCGCCCGCATGCCGCATCTGCTGATCGGCGGCACCACCGGCTCGGGCAAGTCGGTGGCGGTCAACACCATGATCCTGTCGCTGCTCTACCGGCTGACGCCGAATCAGTGCCGCTTCATCATGATCGACCCGAAGATGCTGGAACTCAGCGTCTACCAGGACATCCCGCACCTGCTGACGCCCGTCGTCACCGAGCCGCGCAAGGCCATCGTCGCCCTGAAGTGGGTCGTGCGCGAGATGGAAGACCGCTATCGCGCCATGAGCGCGGTCGCGGTGCGCAACATCGCGGGCTACAACGAGAAGCTCGCCGAGACGGCGCGCAAGGGCGGGGTGCTGACCCGCAAGGTCCAGACCGGCATCGATCCCGAGACGCGCAAGCCCACCTTCGAAGATGAAGAGATGGACCTTTCGCCGCTCCCGTTCATCGTCGTCATCATCGACGAGATGGCCGACCTGATGCTGGTCGCGGGCAAGGAGATCGAGGCGACGGTGCAGCGTCTGGCGCAGATGGCGCGCGCCGCCGGCATCCATGTGGTGATGGCCACCCAGCGGCCGTCGGTCGACGTCATCACCGGCACCATCAAGGCCAACTTCCCGACCCGAATCTCCTTCCAGGTGACGTCCAAGATCGACAGCCGCACCATCCTGGGCGAGCAGGGCGGCGAGCAGCTGCTGGGCCAGGGCGACATGCTGTACATGGCAGGCGGCGGCAAGATCGCCCGCGTCCACGGCCCATTCGTCAGCGACGGCGAGGTCGAGGAGGTGGTCCGCCACCTGCGGGCCCAGGGCGCGCCGGCCTACATCGAGTCGGTCACCGACGATCCCGACGGGGACGGCTCGGGGACCGGGTTGCCGGGCGATGCCGAGGAGGGCGAGAGCGACCAGCTCTACGACCAGGCCATCGCCCTGGTCGCCCGCGAGCGCAAGTGCAGCACGTCTTTCATCCAACGTTACCTCCAGATCGGCTATAACAGGGCCGCCCGCATCGTCGAGCGCATGGAACGCGAAGGCGTGGTCAGCGCCGCGAACCATGTCGGCAAGCGCGAGGTCCTGGCCCGGGACATCGACGACCGGGAACGCTGAACGTCCGGTCTGACGGAGGGGCGAACGAGGTAGGATGACAGATCAAGCCCCGCCCGGATCGATTTCCGGGAGCCCGGCCATGAAGACTCCTGGTGCGCCCAGCGCCGTTGGGGCGGCGTCGGTGCGGCATCGCCGCCGTTTCCCGCTGGTCTGGCTCGTGCCCATCGTGACGGCGCTGATTGCCGGCTGGCTGGCCTGGGACGCCTTCTCCAAGCGGGGGCCCGTGATCACCGTGTCCTTCGACACGGCCGCCGGCCTCACGGCCGGCCAGTCGCAGCTCAAGTACCGCAATGTGGTGATGGGCACGGTGAAGACCATCACCATCCCGCCCGACCTGTCGAAGGTGCTGGTGACGATCGAGACGGTGAAGGAAGCCGAGCCGCTGCTCACCGACAAGACGATCTTCTGGGTGGTGAAGCCGCAGCTCTTCGCCGGCAACATCTCCGGTCTCGAGACCATCCTGTCCGGCTCCTACATCGGCATGCGGCCGTCAACGGAACCGGGCGCCGACAAGCGCGACTTCGTGGGCCAGGAGGATCCGCCCATCCTCCAGGCCTCGGTGAAAGGCACCACGTTCCGGCTCGATACGCGCCGCCTGGGCTCGATCAGCCTCGGCGCCCCGATCTTCTTCCGCGACATCGAGGTCGGCACCGTGCTGGGCTGGGACCTGCACGATCTCGCCAGCCGTGTCGCCATCCATGCCTTCGTGCGCGCACCGTACGACCGCTACGTGCGCAACGACTCCAACTTCTGGAACGCCTCGGGCCTGTCGGTCTCGCTCGGCGCCAATGGCGTCAACATCGAGATGGAATCGCTGCGTGCCATCCTGCTGGGTGGCATCGCCTTCGATACGGCGCATGATTCGACGGCGCCGATCAGCCCGTCCGGCCAGCGCTTCCAGCTCTACACCAACATCGAGGAAGCCAAGTCGGCGGGGTTCGGCCAGCAGATCAAGCTGATCTCCTATTTTCCGGGCTCGGTCGCCGGGGTGACGGAAGGTGCCGAGGTCAGGTTCCACGGCCTCAAGATCGGCGAGGTCACGCGCGTCGGTCTGGTCTACGATCCGAAGACCGATCGCGTCGTCGCGCCGGTCCACTATCGCGTCGAGGCCGGCAGGGTCAGCAACCTTGCGAAGGCGCAGGGGATGGAGCCCATCAACGTCGCCGAGGAGATGATCAAGCGCGGGCTGCGCGCCACGCTGCAGGCGCCGAGCCTGATCAGCCCGCAGAAGATCATATCGCTGGAGGTCGTGCCGGACGCCAAACCGGGCGACCTCACCCTGGAAGGCGACCACTACGTCATTCCGGCCGCCGAGGTCGGTGGCTTCGACAGCATCACCGCATCGGCCAGCGAACTGTTGAGCAAGATCAACCGCATCGACTTCGACAAGATCGGCAACAGTCTGGTCAGCGCCTCCGTTGGAATCGACCAGATGGTGAACGGGCCGCAGATCAAGACGACCCTGACGGCTCTCGAGAAGGCGATGGTCGACGTCCAGGACATCGTCCGAAAGCTCGACGTCGACGGGACCCCGGCGTTGAAGCGCCTGCCCGCGATCGCCGCGCAGTTCCAGGACGCCGTCACCAAGGCCAATCGCCTGATCGGTTCCGTCGAGAAAGGCTACGGCGACACGTCGAAGTTCAACCGCGAGCTCGACCGCCTGCTGCCGCAGCTCACCGACGCCGCGCGCTCGATCCGCGCCCTGGCCGATCTTCTGTCGCGTCAACCCGAGGCCCTGATCAAGGGCCGCACCAGCACGGGCAAGGAATGACCAGCACTCGCCTCGGCCGCCGCCAGTTCGGCCTCCTCGCCCTTCCGCTCCTCGCCGCGCCGGCGCTCCAGGCCTGTGGATCCTCGCCGGAGCCCGTCCTCTACACGCTCGCGGTGCGGCCGGGCCCGGTGCTGACGCGCGGACCACGGATCGTGCAGGTCCGCGACATCGGCCTGCCGGGCTATCTCGACCGCAAGGAGATCGTCCGCTCGACCGAGGACTTCAAGCTCGACGTGCGCTCCAATTCCTGGTGGGGCGAGCCGATGGGCGGGATGCTGTCGCGCACCATCGTCCTCGAACTGTCGCAGCGCCTGCCGGGCAGCCAAGTCTACAGCGAAGCCGGTTCGATCACGATGGATCCCTACGCCACGGTCGGCATCGACTTCCAGCGCTTCGACGCCGACAAGGCGGGCAACGTCATCCTCCTGGCGCAGGTCGCCATCCAGTTCAACCGGCCGACCCGAACGGCCGCGCGCAATTTCTCGATCTCGAAACCCGTGCCGACGGCGGACACGCCGGGCCATGTCGCCGCCATGAGCGACGCGCTCGGCGAGCTGTCGGACGGCATCGCGACGCTGCTTCAGTAGCGCCATGCTGCGGGCCTTCGCCGTCTCGCGCGACCCGGGTCCCCTGGTGACGCCGCCGCAGCTGCGCGAATGTCATGGCTGCGGCCTGTTCCAGATCGTGCCGGCGATGGCCGCCAACATGCGCTCCGACTGTGAGCGCTGCGGCACGCCGCTGCGGGCCACCCGCGCCGACCCGACGGGCCATTGCCTGGCACTCACCTTCGCCTCGCTGGTGCTGTTCGCCGTGCTGTGGCTTTCGATGCTGATGAAGGTCTCGACCGCGGGTATCGTCCACGAGACCACGATCCTCTCCGGCCCCGCGGAGTTGGTGCGCCACGGCCTGTGGCCCCTGGCCATCGCCGTGTCCTTCACCACGGCGTTGGCGCCGCTGATCAAGTTCGCCGGCACCCTCTACGTGCTGGTCGGCCTGCGCATGCGGACCCTGCCGCCCAACCTGCGCGGCGTCTTCCTGATCTCCCGGCGCATGGGCACCTGGGCGATGCTCGAGGTGCTGCTGCTGGGCGTGTTCGTGGCCTACACCAAGCTGGGCGACCTCGTGACGATCCAGCTCGGACCGGCGGTCTATGCGCTGGCGATCCTCACCGTCGTGATCGTCTGGGCCGAGCTGTCGCTGGATCCGCAGGCCGTGTGGGAAGAGATCGAACGCCGCGGCCAGACCCATGCGCCGCTGCCGCCGGTCGCGCCGCTGGAGTACAGGCCGGGTGCCGCCGGCTGCGAGCAATGCAAGCTCGTCTGCGTTCCCGCCGAGCATGACGGTCGCTGTCCGCGCTGCGGTGCGCGCGTGCACGAGCGTAAGCCCGACAGCCTGAACCGCACCCTGGCCCTCGTGATCGCGGGTGCCGTGCTCTACATCCCGGCCAACGTCTATCCGGTGCTGACCGTGATCCAGCTCGGCTCCGGCGAACCCAGCACCATCATGGGCGGCGTCGAGGAGCTGGTCTCGTCCAAGATGTATCCGCTGGCGTTGCTGGTGTTCTTTGCCAGCGTCCTGGTGCCGCTGTTCAAGCTGATCGGTCTCGTCAGCATGATCTCGGCGACCGCCCTGACGGGGACGGCGGAGAGGGCCGGCGTCCTGCTGCGCCAGCGCACGCGACTCTACTTCATCGTCGCCTGGATCGGGCGCTGGTCGATGGTCGACATCTTCATGGAGTCGCTGCTCGGAGCGCTCGTCCAGTTCGGCCGCGCCGTGACCATCGACCCCGGCATGGGCGCGCTCGCCTTCTGTGCCGTGGTCGTCGTCACCATCTTTGCGGCCGAAGCCTTCGATCCGCGTCTCATGTGGGACGCCGCTGCGCGCAATCCGCACCGCCAGTCGCTGCCCTCGGTGGCGAGTCGTATCGACAACGTAGCGGCTGTCGGTTCAGCTTGAAGATCATGTTCAGCCGACGGGTGGTCCTCGCCGACGGCCTCGAGCGCATCGCGATCGAGAGCCCCGGCGGGCGTTTTCGGGCAGAGACCTGGCTGTAACCCGGCGCTACTTCGCCGGCCCGAATCCCTGAAGCGTCCAGACGAGCGGGGCGGGGTCTATGCGGACCTCGCCGCTCTGCGGCCGATCGATGTCGATGATCAGCACGATGGCGAGCGTCCAGGCGCCGAGCAGCAGCACGGAAAGTCCCGGCTGGCGGGTGCCGACCAGGCCGAATCCGTAACCCACAGCCCCCACGGCAAAGATGGAGACGGTCAGCAGGAGCCGCAGGATGTAGGGCGGCACATGGCTGGTGAAGTTGCGCCGGTTGGTAAGCGACAGGTCGATCATGTCGTTGAGCGAGGAGAGCAGCATACCCGAGATCGGCGTGGGCGAGCGCTCGGCGACGGTGCGCGCCAGCTGCCAGAGTTCGTTCTGGATGCTGTTGGTCCGCTGGTTCAGCCGGTCGACCTCGGCCGGATCGGAACTGCCGCGGACCACGGCGATGCGCGTCTCGGTATAGGTGCGCAGCAGGCGCTGCATCGCCTCGCCCTCGGCGCCGGTCGCCACCGCCGCACGCAGCCAGGCCGTCCCGATGGCATTGGCTTCGGCCAGGACGGAGTCGCGGCGCTGCTGGTAACGATCAGAGGCCATGGAAAGCGACACACCCAGCAGAAAGGCCAGCAGGCCCATCATGCCGGCCGTCGCGAAATTGACCGACGATTTCTGGCCCTCAGTGGGAACGTGACGGCGCGCAATGAACTTGCCGAGTTGGACACCGATTTCGAGCGCCAACAACAGAAGCAGCAGCACGTAGAGGCCGGCGAGGTGAAGGTTGCCGTTGGCGAGCCCGTGAAGGAACGTGAACAACGTGTCGAAGGGGCCGAGGGACATGCTTCGATCGCTCGCGGTCGGGGGCTCAGGGCTTCCAGCGCAGGAAATTGGCGATCAGCCGCAATCCGGTCGCCTGGCTCTTCTCGGGATGGAACTGCGTACCCGCGAGATTGTCGCGGCCGACGATCGCGGTGACCGGTCCGCCATAGTCGGTCAGCGCCAGAACCGTTTCGGGCTTGCTGGCCGCGAGCTGGAACGAATGCACGAAGTAGGCATGGGCGCGCGGTGCAATGCCGTCGAGCAGGGCGTGCGGCTTGAGGTCCGTCAGCTCGTTCCAGCCCATGTGCGGGATCTTGAGATGGTCCTTGCCGGGTTCGATCCGAACCACGTCGCCCGCAATCCAGTCGAGCCCGGCATGGACGCCGTACTCGACGCCGCGTGTGGCCATGAGCTGCATGCCGACGCAGATGCCGAGAAACGGCTTGCCGCGCTCGATGACCTCGCGCTGCAGCGTGTCGACCATGTCCGGCACGGCGTAGAGGCCGGCGCGGCAGTCGGCGAAGGCGCCGACGCCCGGCAGCACGATTCGATCGGCGGCGGCAACCTCGGCCGGCGACGAGGTCACCAGCACGCGCTCGTCGGTGCCGGCCTCGCGCGCGGCGCGTTCGAAGGCCTTGGCGGCGGAGCGCAGGTTGCCCGACCCGTAATCGACGATGGCGACTGTCATGATCCGTGGCGGCCTACAACACGCCCTTGGTGCTGGGCACGGCCGTCGCCTGGCGCGGGTCGATCTCGACCGCGACGCGGAGCGCCCGGGCGATGCCCTTGAAGCAGGTCTCGACGATGTGGTGGTTGTTCTCGCCGTAGTGGTTCCACACGTGCAGCGTCAGGCCACCCAGCTGGGCAAAGGCCTGGAACCATTCCTTGAACAGCTCGGTGTCCATCGTGCCGAGCTTGTCGCGGGTGAAATTCACCTTCCAGATCAGGTACGGCCGGTTCGACACGTCGAGCGCCACCTCGGTCAGCGTCTCGTCCATCGGGATGGTGGCGCTGCCGTAGCGGCGGATGCCCTTGCGGTCGCCCAGCGCCTTGGACAGGCACTCGCCCAGCACGATGCCGGTATCTTCCGTGGTGTGGTGATAGTCGATGTGCAGGTCGCCTTCGGCGCGCAGCGTGATGTCGATCAGGCTGTGGCGCGAGAGCTGCTCCAGCATATGGTCGAGGAAGCCGATGCCGGTCTTGATGTCGTAGGCGCCGGTGCCGTCGAGGTTGATGGCGGCGGAGATGCGGGTTTCCTTGGTCGCGCGGTCCACGGACGCGCGTCGTCCGCCGCTGCCGGGCGTTGTCAGGGAGGGCTGGGTCGTGGCCATGGGGAGGTTCATACAGGAACGCGGGCGGCCCGGTCGAGCGCCACACGCGTCAGAATGACGCCGGCCAGCACGACCAGCCCGCCCAGCACGCGGGCCGCGGTCAGCGGATCGCCGAAGAAGGCGGCCGACAGGCCCACGCCCGCGACCGGGATCAGGTACATGTAGACCATGACCCGGCTGACCCCGAGCCGGTCGAGCCCGGCCGTCAGGCCGAGGAAGGCGACGCCCACCGGGAAGATGGCGGTGTAGAGCCAGAAGCCCAGCAGCCGGTCGTCGAGCTGGGCGAATTCGCCGAGCGAATCGAAGACGAGGGCGATCGGCACCAGCACCAGCGAGCCGAACAGGGTCGTCCAGGCCATCACCGGCAGCGCCCCCAGCCGCTGATTGTAGGGCGCGCAGCGCTCGACATAGAGGGCCCAGGCGAAGGCCGAGAGCATCCAGAGCAGGGTGCCGTCGAGGCTGCCGAACGACAGCGTGACCGCTGTCAGGCTGTTGTTCACCACCAGCACGACGCCGGCGAAGGCCAGCCCGATGCCGGCCCAGCCCAGCGCCGGCAGCCGCCGCCCGCCGAACCAGGCGAGGATCGCCGAGAAGGCGGTGGTGGTGGTCATGACGATCGAGCCGACGCTGGGCGCCGTGCGCGTCATGGCAAGGCCCCAGCAGGCCTGGAACAGCGTGACGCCGATCAGCGACAGCAGGAACAGCGGCAGCCAGTCGCGCCGCGCCAGACCGAGCGGCCGGCGCATCAGGGCCATGGCGGCGAACAGGAAGAGGCTGGCGACCAGGTAGCGCGAACCGCTGTAGAGCAGCGGGCTCATGACCTGCAGCACGTCCTTGGCGAAGGGATAGCTCGATCCCATCAGCATCGCCGTGCCGAACATGATGAGGTCGCCGGTGTAGCGGCGTTCAGGCTTCACCGCGTCCTCAGTCCTCTCCGCCCGCGAAGCGGGGGGAGAGGAAGGGGACCCGCGCGCAGCGTGGGGTAGGTGAGGTGGGTCTTCGGTTTCTCACCCCGCATATCTCGCATGGACGCGGCACCACCTCACCTTCCCATTGCTTCGCAATGGGCCCCTTCCTCTCCCCCACTCCGGCGCTGTTTACAGCGCCTGTCGTGGCGGAGAGGACAATTAAGCGGGGAATCAATTTACGACTTCGCCGCCGTCGACGTCTTCTGCGCGCCCCAGAACCCGAACAGGGCGCCGGCGACGCGGCGGATCTGGATCTCCTCCGAGCCCTCGGTGATGCGGTAGCGACGGTGGTGGCGGTAGATGTGCTCGAACGGCGTGTGGCGCGAATAGCCGATGCCGCCATGGACCTGCATCGCGCGGTCGGCGGCGTCGCAGACCAGACGGTTGGCGCGGTAGTTCGACATCGCCACCCATTCGCTGACGTTCATGTGATGCTCGCGATCGAGATGCCACGCCGTCTTGCGCACCAGGCCGCGCGTCATCTCGGCCTCGGTGTGCAGCTCCGCCAGCGGGAACTGGATCGCCTGGTTGGTCGCCAGCGCCTTGCCGAACACCTTGCGGTTCTTGGCATAGGCCACCGACAGGTCGATGCAGTATTGCGCCGCGCCAAGGCTCGAGGCGGCCTGGCGGATGCGGTTCTCGTGCACGAAAGTCTGGGCCACGTCGAGGCCGCGGCCTTCCTCGCCCAGCATGGTCGAGCCCGGCACGGTGACGTTGCTGAGGGACACTTCGGCATGGTCGGACGGCATGTTGAACGTCCACCACATGTACTCGATCTTGAAGCCGGGGCTCTTCACCGGCACCAGGAACGCCGAGATGCCGCGGGCGTCGCCGGCCTTGCCGGAGGTGCGCGCGAAGACGAGGTCGACGGTCGCGGTGTGCATGCCGGTGTTGAACCGCTTCATGCCGTTGATCACCCAGTCGGAGCCCTGCTTGACCGCGGTGGTCTCCATGAAGGTGGCGTCGGAGCCGTGCAGCGGCTCGGTGAGGCCGAAGCCGATGCGCTCGGTGCCGCGGAACATGCCCTCGATGTAGCGGTCCTTCTGCTCCTGCGTGCCGAAGCGATGCAGCAGCAGCGCCACCGGGAAGTTGCCGACGATCGAGCTCTCGTTCTGCAAGTCGTTGTGCAGTCCGAGCCCCTTGTGGGCCAGATGCTCGCGGATGATCGCCATGGCGAGGTTGGACCCGTCCTTGCCGCCCAGCGCCTTCGGCAGGCCGAAGCGCAGGTGGCCGGCCTTGTCGGCGCGGCGCTTCATCTCGGCCAGCAGCTCCTCCCATTCGTGCCGCGGCTGGCCGTCATTGTCCCAGTCGGTCCGCGCATGCTCGCGGCGATGGTCGAAGAAGCGGATATTGTCGTTCTCGCGCTCGAGCGGCCGGATCTCGCGCTCGATGAACTCGTCGAGCTCGACCAGATAGGCCGCGATGTCGGCGGGAATGTTGAAATCCATGGCGCGCTTCCTCGGTAAACGGTTGTTCACCGCATTCTAGGCCCGCCTCCGGCTTTCGGCATCTTCCCCGTTTCGGAGGACGGTGGCGCGCTCAGCGTGGCGTCGGGCGGGGCCCGCTGGGCGGACCCAGCGGCGATGCTTCGCGGCAGGTCTGCTGTCCGTTGACCATCATGGCGACGACCGGCTTGACCGCGAGGAGTGAGCCCGCCATCGCCGACGACTGGTTCGATATCTGCGGCGGCCACTTGACGATGAGGCGATAGTTGCCGGCGTTGGCCAGGCGGAACGGAACCTCGGTGTTCGGATGGATCAGGCCGAGCGTCCGATCCTGCGCGACCTGCTGGGTCGTGGCTTCGCTGAAGATGAAACGATAATGGCCAACGTTGGGCCCGACCTTGACGAGCACATTGTAGGCTTGGTCGCCCCGGATGAAGCAGCCGGTCTGGACGCCGAGAATCTGCGGGTCGGGCATCTGGGCCAGGCTCGCGGTCGGGGCCAGGCCGACGATACACAGGACCGCCGTGCGGTTGAGCACTTTGCGCCCCGGCCATGCGCGACGCGTTTCTGATGTCATGTTTCCCCACACGCCGCCGTCCAATACTGGCAGCTTGCCGAATGTTGCACAGCCCCTGCGGCGGTCAAGGGTCCAAACGGTGGCGCTTCCGCGTCACTTGCTCCGCTCGCGCCATTGCCAGTTCGAAGCGGGCCCGGAAGGAGAGATTGTCGGGTTCACATGCAACGGCGCGACCGAACCAGTGGGCGGCGTCGGCGTAGCGTCCGAGACGGAGCAGGCATAGTCCACCTTCGGCCATCGCACCGGCACCGAACAGCGCTCGATCGTACGCGAAGTCGCCGACCAACGTTTCGGCGTCGATGTTGGCCAGCCTTTCGAAGATCGCCACAGCCTCCTCCCAGCGGCCCGTCGCGGCGAGAGAACGGGCCTCGAGGCAATCGAGCAGGAAATTGCCGCCTTGCAGCGTGCGGGCCTCGGCGATCAGCGCCAGCGCCTCGCCGTTCCTGCCATCGATCCCGCACTGACGCGCGAGTTCCGCGAAGCACATCGTCTTCTCGGCCAACCGGACGGGCGACCGCCGCGCTGCCTCGATACCCTGCCGCCAGGCCCGCTCGGCCGCCGCCGGATCGCCGCGCTCGCGCTCGATCGATCCGAGGTGCCACCACAGGTATGTGCGATCCGGCGTGGTGGAGATCTGTCGCTGCAGCAGCCCGAGATCGCGCGTGTGCTTGCGCACCGTTCCCCCGTCGTAGCCGAGATGGTCGATGGTCAGGGTCGAAGCGCCGATCGCCGTCCCACACCCACCGGTCAGCCGGTGGAGGGAGGGAACGATCGTCTCGTGCATCGCGCCCTCGAAGCGGATTTCGGGATGGCGGCGAAACAGCCGCAGTTCGCGATAGGCCGTGTACCCCGTCTGCGGATGGAAGCGCAGCGTGGCGGCCCATAATGTCGGCGTGGATAGCTCTCGCTCGACCGTCGCACGGTCGAGCGGGCGCACGCGCTCGTCGGCGTCGATGTAGAGAATCCAGTCACCGCTCGCCTGATCCAGCGCAAAGTTGCGGGCGGCGGAAAAGTCGTCACGCCAGGCGAAGTCGTGTAGCCGTGCGCCGTGCGCGCGGGCGATCGCCGGCGTGGCGTCGCGCGACCCGGTGTCGACGACGACGATCTCATCGACCAAGGGCCGAATTGACTCGAGACAGCCGGCGAGGAAGTGCTCCTCGTCGCGGGCGATCAGGGTAGCGGTAATCCGCACGCTGCCGCGGCAGTGCGTGCGAGCTTGGCGTCTCAGCGCCGCGCTGGACCGGCCGGGTTGCCAGTTCCGGGAATCGTCGTCGGGTTGGCGGGCTTTGCCGTGCCATCCGGTGTCTTCAGGTCGTAGGTCGTGGTGTTTATGGTCCGCATGGGCGCCTGTGCCTGGGCCAGGGAGTCCATCGGAAAAGAAGCGATGGCGGGCAGGACGAAAGCGCTGCCGAGAACCAGTCGCCGTACGATGTCGCGGCGGGTTTCGTCGACACTGGTCAGGATGCGCGGATCGACATCGTTGGTCATGCGACGATCTGTATCAAACGCGGTCGGCGACCGCAACGCAGGTCGAGGCGACGTCGCCCATCTCGACACGGAACGTTCGCGCCTCCTCCACCAGGCGTGTGATGTCGCCCAGCCAGCCACTGCGTTTGGACGGAGGTGCCGTCGTTTGCGAGAGCAGGCGGCGGGTCATGTCGAGCTTGCCGATCTCCGTCACGACGCTCCGGGAGCCGTGGCCGGGCTGGAGCCAGAATACCGATGAAATCGCCGCCGGCCGGATGTCCCAAGGGTGGCCGAACGCAGTCGGATCGGTTGCGAACCACCAGTCGCGGGCCAGCGCTCCGCCACGAGCGACGACCGGCGGCAGTCCACGCAGGGGCGGTAGCAACGCGACGCTCGGCTCGTTCACCATGAAGCGCCACGGAAAGGCCACTGCCTGCCCGTCGCGCAATAGCACGAGTTCGTCGCCACTCACCTCGCACCCGGCGAACAGCAAGCCGAGCGCAAGCGTCGTCTTGCCCGAGCGTCGAGGGCCGACGACCAGGAAGCTACGCCCTCCGGATCGGCCGATGACCGCGCGAAGGCGGAGATGATCGGGCAGGGCGACCAACGCTTCGCGATGCATCCGCCGCAGCAGGTTCTCGCCGGCCTGGAGCGCGGTCAGCTCGAAGTCGACATCCTGCCCATCGACGGTGAGGCGGATTTCGCCATCGTCGTTCCAGGCACCCAGCTCCTGATGTCGTTCGATCGCCACCGCCTGGTGGGCCCGCGGCGCGACCTCGCGAACCCGCCGTCGCGCGCCGTCGGAGTCACCGACGACGGTGAAAGCGCTGGTGAGAAGCTGGAACCGGTCTCCTGCCGTCAGCGGACGAGGCCTTCGCGCGTCAGTGTCTCGAGGCATTCGGACACTGCGTCGTGCGGCGGCTCGCCGAGATCGAAAGCAAGCTGCAGCAGTGCTGCCAGCTCGTTCGCGTCGTTGCGGCCGTTGCACAATTCGAGGACGACCGCGGCAGTCGCATTGAGATAGTGGATGCGATCACGGTCCGGTTGATAGACGATGTAGCCGTCCGAGACGGGATTTATCTCGAGGCCGGCGGTGCAGGACGGACGGCCCAAGGAGGATCGTGTCATTGCAATCGAGCATGCCCAAGCGGCCGAGGGCGGGCAACAAGAGCCTGTCGCCGGTGCGACGGCGCTCATGAGCCGCAGCGACCTGTCGGCCGCCCTGGCGGACGCCGCTGCCACTCCCGACGAATTCCCGGAAGCTCGGTTCGACGGCCGCGGCATCGTCATCTGCGCCGGCGGCCCGCGCCTGTTCACGTGCGCCTGGATCTGCATCGGCAGGCTGCGGCAGCTGGGCTGCACCTTGCCGATCGAGGTCTGGTTTCTCGGACCACAGGAGATGAGCATGCCGATGCGGGGCCTGCTCACCGAACTCGGCGTCGATACGGTCGACGCCTTCGAGGTGGCACGGCGCCATCGGGTGCGGCGGCTCGGCGGCTGGGAACTGAAGCCCTATGCGCTGCGCCACTCGCGCTTCCGCGAGGTGCTGCTGCTCGACGCCGACAATGTGCCGGTCAGGGATCCGTCCGACCTGTTCGACCACGCGGCCTTCCGCACGACCGGGGCGCTGTTCTGGCCCGACCTGCTGCGGCTGTCGCGGGCGAACCCGATTTGGCGTCTCGCGGGGCTGGAGCCGAGGGATTGCCCTTCGTTCGAATCGGGCCAGCTGCTGCTCGACAAGTCACGCTGCTGGCGCGCGCTCGGCCTGGCGCACTGGATGAACCAGCGATCGGACGAGTTCTACCGGCTGCTGCACGGCGACAAAGACACGTTCCTGATCGCCTGGCTGATGCTGGCCCAGCCGCACCATCTCGTGGCCCATCCGCCCAAGCAGCTCGAGGCCACGCTGTGCCAGCGCGACCCGTCGTCCGGCGCCGTGCTGTTCCAGCATCGCAACGGCGCCAAATGGGTGCTCCAGGGCGAGAACCCCGTCATCGAGGGCTTCCGCTTTGAGGCCGAGTGTTTTGCCCTGCTGGCGACGCTGGGCGGGCGTTGGGACGGGCACGTCTTTCATCCGCCGGCCCGGTCGGCGGCCGCCATCGCGATCGAGCGCGAGTTCGCACAGACGCGCCGGTTCCTCTACGTGCGCGTCACGTCGGATGAACGGAGCGTCGAGTTGCTGGCCGATCATCGCCTTGGCGGCGCTCCCGGCGAGTCGTTCTACTGGCATGTCGCCGAGGATGCGGACGGGCCCGCCGTGGTGCTTTCGGGCAATGGCGCGATCCACACGCGTCTGCGCCGGGCAAACGACGGGACGTGGCGCGGCGAGCTTCTGCATCCGCCGTACAGCCCGACGGCGCTGATTCAAGTGGAGCCGATCGCCGATCCGCGGCCGGCGGCAGCGGTGATCGCGACCGGGTCGCTCGATGAACTGCTCGACCGCACTCTGGCGCACTATGAGATGTTGCCCCGCGACGACGAGACCCTGCGCGATCTCGCGGGTTTTCTGCGAACCCTCGCGATCCTCGAGCCGGCCGTGCGGGAGCGGTTAGATGCCATCGCAGGCAGCGCGGCAAGCCCCGCTCGCGCGCGGCTTCTCCAGCTCGCCTTCGACGGCGGGTCGGCACCTTCCGATGGTCCTGCCGACCGCGGCATCGCGCCAGGACATGGCTGGAACCGCCATGCCTTTCCACTCAGCGGCTATGACCCCGCCCTCTGATCCGCCGGCCATCCTCATCCTCACCCCGGTGAAGGATGCGATGCCCCATCTCGATCGCTACTGGGACAACCTTCATCGCCTTAACTGGCCCCTTGATCAGATCTCCGTCGGCCTGCTCGAAAGCGACAGTCTCGACGATACGTTCGGACGATTGGCGCAACACGCCGCCGCAGCCCGGTCGCGCTTTGCGCGGGTCGGCGTCTGGAAGCGTGACTTCGGCTTCCACCTGCCGGCCGGCGTGCCGCGCTGGAGCCATCCGTGGCAATTGCAGCGCCGGCGCGTGCTTGCACGGGCGCGCAACCATCTGCTTTTCCAGGCCCTGGCCGACCATGACTGGGTGCTGTGGCTGGATGTCGACGTTGTCGAGTATCCGCCCGACCTGTTGCAGCGCCTGATCGCGGCCGGACGCGATATCGTTCACCCGCATTGTGTCCACGACTATGGCGGGCCGACCTTCGATCGCAACGGCTGGCGCGATCGCGGCACCGTCCACATGGATGCCCTGCGCGGCGGGCCCGATCTCGTGCGTCTCGACAGCGTCGGCGGCACGGTGCTGCTGGTGCGCGGCGACATCCACCGCGACGGGCTCATCTTTCCGCCGTTCCCCTACCGGCCGGGCCATCCCAAGGCCCGGCGGCCGGGACCGTGGGGCTCGCAGATGGAAGGCGAGATCGAAACCGAGGGGCTCGCCCTGCTTGCCGCCGACATGGGCCACCAGTGCTGGGGGATGCCGAACCTCGAAGTTCTCCACGCCCGCGACTGATGCGGCGACGGGTGCTCCTCGTCACGCCGGTCATGCCGCGACACACCGGCAGCGGTCTCGCCCGACGCGCGGCGATGACGCTCGCCGCCCTCACCCGCGACGACGAGGTCGATTTGATCGTGGTGCCGGTGGTCGGCGGCGAGCTGTCATGTCCCGACCACGTTCTCCGCGAAGCGGCGCGGGTCCACATCCTGCCGCTCGAGGACCATCTCGATCCGTATGTCGCGCTGATCTCGCGCCTGATCGATCCGCTGGAAAGGGCGCGTGCGATGGAGCGCTATCCGAAGCCGTTCCTTGCGCGGTTCTGCACGGCGGCCAGCGCGGGAGCGGTGTTCGATTGGGCGCAGATCCGTCCGCCGTCGTTGGTCCACGTGATGCGGCTCTACCTTGCGCCCTTGGTCGATCCGTTCCTGCGGCTTGCCCCTGCGGCGCGCCCCGAAATGGTCCTCGATCTCGACGACGACGAACTGGAGACGCGAACGAGGCTGGCCGATCTTCGTCGCCTGCGCGGCGAGGACGAGGCGGCGCGGCACGAGGAGCGGGAGCGCGTCCGGTACGAGACCTACGTCCATCGCTATCTAGCGGCGTTCGACCGGGTGTCGCTTGCCAACCCCGCCGATGCCGAGCGGCTGGGCTGTCAGTTCCCCTCTGCGCGAACGGCGGTCGTGCCCAACGGCGTTCTGCCGCCAGGCGACGTGCCGCGGCGTGAGCCATCGACCGAGGGTCCGCTTCGCCTCCTGTTCGTGGGTACGCTCGACTACCTGCCCAATGCCGACGCGGTCGATTTTCTGTGCACGGCCATCCGCGCGGCGCTGCATGACCTTTCTTCTCGCGAGATCGCCATCGACATCGTCGGCGCCGGTGGCGAGCCTCTCACAGACCTGTTCGGCCGCCTCGAGGATGTCCGGCTGCATGGATACGCACCCTGCCTCGCGCCCTTCTACGCGGCGGCCGACGTTGCGGTCGTTCCGATCCGTGCCGGCGGCGGGACGCGACTCAAGATACTCGAGGCCTTCGCCCACGGTGTGCCGGTCGTCAGTACCGCACTCGGCGCCGAAGGACTCGACGCGACCGACGGCGGCGAGCTGCTGATCGGCGACAGCGCGGCATCGATCGCGCGCGCCTGCCTGAGGATCAAATCCGACCCCGCCCTCGCGCGGCATCTTGCGGGCCGGGCGGGCGTCCTGGTTGCGCAATCTCATGGTCTCGACGCTGTCGCGGCTGCGCTGCGGCGTCTCCATGGGGGCAGGGATTGAGGAAGCCCTGGCGCGGCACGGTCGCGGCCGCGCCCGCTTGCCTCTGGAAGAAGCTCTTCACACCGCCGGCAGATCGACCCTGAACCGGCTCCCACCTCCCTCTGCCGCGAGGCAAACCGCGTCGCCGCCATGACGGCGCGCAATGTCGAGCACGAGGGCGAGGCCGAGGCCGCTGCCGCGGCCGCTCTCCGACGCGCCGGCCAGGCGGTAGAAGGGCTCGAAGATGCGTTGCCGTTCGGCTTCGGGCACGCCGGGACCGCGGTCGGTGACGTCGAGCACCGCGCGGTTGCCTTCGCGGCCGACCGAAACGGCGATCGACTCCTCTCCCTCCTTACCGCCGCCGTAACGCTGCGCATTCTCGACCAGATTGCGCACCAGACGGCGCAGCAGGGTGCGGTCGCCGGAAACGGTCACCGGCTCGCCGCTGACTTCGACGTCGTAGTGCGAGGCCTCCTCGGCGGCGAGCGCCAGCAGGTCGACCGGCTCGCGCCGGTCCAGCGTGGGCAGCGCCTCGAGCCGGCTCGCCAGCAGGATCTGCTCGATCAGCTCGTTGAGTTCGGCCACGTCCCGCTTCAGCGATTCGCGGGTCCTGGGATCGGCGGCGCCGCCCAGCAGCGAGGCGGCGACGCCGATGCGGGTGAGCGGCGTGCGCAGCTCGTGACTGGCGTTGGCCAGCAGCAGCCGGTGGGCCGCCACCAGCGCCTCGATGCGCTCGGCCGAACGGTTGAAGCTCGCAGCCAGCGCGGCCACCTCGTCGCGGCCCTCGACCTTCACGCGGGCCCCGAGATCGCCGCCGCCCAGCCGGTCGACGCCGGCCTTGAGCCGCTCCAGCCGCCGGCCGAGGCCGCGCACCACCGGGAAGGCGGCAATCGCGACGGCGACGGCGACCAGGCCCAGCGCCGCGGCGATCCAGAAGATCGGGTTGGGCCGCTCGCGCACCTGGCGCGCGACGAGCCAGCGTCCGTCCGGCAGCTGCAGGACGAAGTTCGGCCCGCCGGGTCCGCGCCGCCAGCCGGTGCGCGCGCGGTTGGGATCGAAGCGCGGCGGCGGCTTGCCGGCCATGGCGATCATGTCGCCGTCACGTTCGTAGAGCGCGATGTCGAAGCGCAGCTTGCGCTGCAGACCCTCGATCGCACGCTGCTGTTCGGCACGTGGCGCCGCAGCGTCCGGCAGCAGCGCGCCGGTCAGTTCGGCGGCGACGTCGAGATATTGCGGCGTGCGATTGTCGTCGTCGGCCACCCGCCACAGCAGCACCGCCGCGCCGACGAAGACCGCCAGCACGATGAGGATGGTGACGTAGAACTGCAGGTAGAGGCGCTGCATGGTTATCGGCCGAGGCCGGGGGCGCGCCACTCCAGTGGCGCAATCTTCCCTTGGCATCGACGAAGAAGCACCACTGGAGTGGCGCGCTCCCAGCAAAGAGTCATCGATCCTGGTCCTTGGCAAAGACATACCCGGTGCCGCGCAGGGTGAGGATGCGGCGCGGCTTCTTCGGATCGTCCTCGATGGCCGCGCGGATGCGGCTGACATGGACGTCGACCGAGCGGTCGAAGGCTTCGAGCTTCTCGCCCTTCAGCACGTCCATCAGCGCGTCGCGTGACAGCACGCGCCCGGCCCGCTCGGCCAGCGCCAGCAGCAGCGCGAACTGGTAGGAGGTGATGGTGCGTTCCTCGCCGTCGATCCTCACGACGCGGGCGCCCTTGTCGATTTCCAGGCGGCCGAAGCGCAGCACGTCCGACTTCGGTGCCGACGATCCCTTGCGGCGCAGGATCGCGCGCAGGCGGGCCTGCAGCTCGCGCGGTTCGAAGGGCTTGGCGAGATAGTCGTCGGCGCCCAGTTCGAGGCCGACGACCCGGTCCATCGGTTCGCCGCGGGCGGTCAGCATCAGGATCGGGACGTCGCTGGTGCCGCGCAGGCGTCGGCAGAGGTCGAGCCCGTCGGCGTCGGGCAGCATCAGGTCGAGGATGACCGCGTCGAAGGTCTCGCGCTTCAGCTGGGCCTCGCCGTCGCGGCCGGTGTTGGCCACGGTCACGCGAAAGCCCGCCCCGCCGAGATAGTCAGAAACCATCCCGGCGAGGCGGTCGTCGTCGTCGATCATCAGGATGCGCTCGGCCATCGGCTCAGTATCGGACCGGCGCGGTCCCGATGTCATCTTCCGTCAGCCCTTGCCGCTTAGCCCTTCTTGGGGCCGTGCTTGTGGTCGCCCCAGGTCTTGAAGAAGGCCTGGCGCTGGTTGGCGTTCAGCACGTTGCCGGCGTCGGTCAGCGCCTTGGTGAAGCGCTTGGAGCTGTCGTCCGCGATCTTCATCTGCTCGACGCGGATCTGCTCGATCTTCGCCGGGTCGATGGTCGGGGCCTCGAGTGCGGCGCGCATCGCGGCGCGGTTCTCGGCGCGCTGGGCGTGCAGCGGCTTCATGTCGGCGAACGCGGCCTTCAGGATGCCGACGATCTGCTTCTTCTGGTCCTGCGTTGCATCGGTGCCGTTCAGCGCCTTGTCGACGCGCTTCTCGATGCGCTCCTGGAACTTGGCCGGATCGACCGACCCGCCGTCCGCCCGGGCAAAGGCCGGCATGCCGGCGGTCGCCGCGAGGCTGCCCGCGAGGAGGGCGGCCACTACCGTCTTGATGCTGAGGTTCGTCATGTCTGTCTCCATCTGGTTCGGGTGCTGTCCCCGTGAAGCCAAGATGGAGGGTCCCGGTTTCGCGCCCATCTCGGGCCGGTAAAGTTGTGTAAAGTACTCCCACCATGACGATCCTTACGACCGAGCGGCTGTCGCTCAGGCCCCTGCTGCCGGCCGACGCCGAAGACTACGCCGCCATGCGCTTTCATCCCGAGGTGGCCCGGTGGCTGCCTCCGGCCCCCGGCAAGGCCCAGGAAGGCGATCTGGTGGCGGCGGCCCATGCCACGATCGAGCGCTTCGCCCTGTCCTGGCAGCAGCGCCGCCTCGCCCCGTGGGGGGTGTTCCGCGAGGGACGGTTGATCGGCCATGCCGGGCTGAATTTCATCGAGCAGTTCGACGGGGTCGAGGTGCTGTGGTCGCTGCATCCCGATGCCTGGGGCAAGGGCTATGCGACCGAAGCGGCGCGCGCGGCGCTGGCCTACGGTTTCGAGACGCTGGAACTCGACTCGATCTTTGCGATCACGCTGGAGGAGAACCGCGCGTCACGCTCGGTCATGGAACGGATCGGTCTCGGCTACCGCAAACGCGTCGACTACAAGGGCTTCACCGACATCGTCTGGTACGACGTCGATCGCGCCACCTACGCGGAGAGGATGTCCAGCGCGGCGCGGTGAACCGCGGGGTCGCCGGCGGCGACGACGGCGCCGTCGGACTGCATGTCGAGCGCGCGGCCCTTCCAGTCGGTGATCGTGCCGCCGGCACCGGTGATGACCGGGATCAGGGCGGCATAGTCGTAGAGCTTCAGATCGGCCTCGACGACCAGGTCGACATGACCCGACGCCAGCAGCCCGTAGGCGTAGCAGTCGCCGCCCCAGCGGAAGAGCTTCACCTTCTCGGTGAGCGTCTGGTGCGGTTTGGCATAGCCCTCGGCAAACATGCCGGGCGCCGTCGAATACATGTAGGCGCTGGCGAGGCCCGGACAGGCGCGCGTCGAGATCGGCTGGCCGTTCAGGGTCGAGCGCTCGCCGTCGACGCCCAGCCATCGTTCCTGCAGGATCGGCTGGTCGATGATGCCGAGTACCGGCTTGCCGCGATGGAAAAGGCCGATCAGCGTGCCGAACAGGGGCAGGCCGGTGATGAAGGCCTTGGTGCCGTCGATCGGATCGAGCACCCAGACATATTCCGCGTCGGTGCGGACCGCGCCATGTTCCTCACCGAACACGCCATGGTCGGGGACGTGGCGGTCGAGCAGCTCGCGCATCGCCGTCTCCGCTTCGCGGTCGGCGATGGTGACGGGGCTCAGGTCGGACTTGTCGTCGACCGTGACGCCGGTGCGGAAGTAGCGGGCCGCGATCGGCCGTGCAGCGTCGGCCAGCTGATGAGCCAACGCGACGAGATCCGGCGGAACCACCTAGGGCAGCGGTGCCGGCGTGTCGGCCATCGTGCGCATATAGGCGATGATGTCGGCGCGATCCTGTTCCTTGGGGAGGCCGGCGAACGCCATCTTCGTGCCGCGCACATAGGCGGTCGGCTTGAAGATCATGTGGTCGATGTCCTCGTAGTTCCAGTCGCCGCCCTTGGCCGTCAGGACCGACGAGTAGCTGAAGCCGGCATGGCTCGCCTTCGGACGGTTGACCACGCCCCACAGGTTCGGGCCGACCTTGTTGGCGCCGCCCTTGTCGATCGTGTGGCAGGAGAAGCACTGCTTCTGGAAGAGAGCCTTGCCCGCGTCCACGTTGGCGCTGGCGAGCTTCGGACCGATCGGCGGAAGCTCGATGGCGGCCGACGCGGCGGCCGTCTGCGTCGGCGCGTCGTCGGAGACGGCGAGCGCCGGCTTGTCCAGCTTGTGCGGATGCACGACGGCATTGGAAACCTTGCCGACCACCATTGCGAAGAGGGCGGAAGCCAAAACGCAGCCTGCAATCGTGTTGAAACTGGCCATGTCAAATCCCGAAGCGGCGAATTCTACGGACGCTGCTGTAGCATGCCCGCACGGCCGCCAGTAGTATTCCATCATGTCCGGAGGATCGCGCGGCGGAACGTCGCAAGTGCCGGATATTACGAGGTTTTTCGCCTATCGAAGGGCCTCGGATCGCGGCACGGGAGAGTTCGGCAAATGGCAAAAGGTCGGGGCGAGAAGCGGCAGGGCAAGGCCGTCGCCAGCAACATCATCGCCTTCCAGGGCGAGCCGGGCGCGAACTCCGACATGGCCTGCCGGGCGGCCTTTCCCTACATGACGACCCTGCCGTGCCCGACCTTCGACGCCGCCATGGGTGCCGTCCAGGCCGGCAAGGCGGAGCTGGCCATCATCCCGGTCGAGAATTCGATCGCCGGCCGCGTCGCCGACCTGCACAGCCTGCTGCCGCACACGAAGCTGAAGATCGTGGCCGAGCACTTCCAGCGGGTCGAGCATTGCCTCGTCGCCCTGCCGGGGGCGTCGCTGAAGTCGATCCGGACGGTAAAGAGCCACGTCCAGGCGCTGGCCCAGTGCCGCAACTTCCTGAAGAAAAACCGGCTGCAGCCGGTGGTCCATGCCGATACCGCCGGGGCCGCCCGCGAGATTGCCGAGATCGGCGACGCCAGCGTCGGCGCCATCGCGTCGTCGCTGGCCGCCCGAATCTACGATCTCAAGGTGCTGGCCAAGAACATCGAGGATGCCGACCACAACACCACGCGCATGCTGGTCTTCTCGCGCGAGGAAGCCCATCCCGACTGGCGCACCGTGCAGTGCATGACGGCCTTCCTGTTCCGGGTGAAGAGCCGCCCGGCGGCGCTCTACAAGGCGCTGGGCGGGTTCGCGACCAATGGGGTCAACATGGTGAAGCTGGAAAGCTACCTGTCCGGCGCCCGTTTCGAGCAGGCGCTGTTCTATGCCGAGGTCGAGGGCCATCCCGAGCAGCGCAACGTCCTGCTGGCGCTGGAGGAGCTGGGCTTCTTCTCCGAGGAGCTGAAGATGCTGGGCTCCTTCCCGGCCAATCCCTTCCGGCGCAAGGGCTGGGAAGCCCCGACCCGCCCCGGCACCTGAGGTCCATCCCATGCCGCAACAGCCCGTCCGCATCGCCCCGTCCATCCTGTCGGCGGATTTCGCCGCGCTCGGCCGCGAGGTCGAGGCGATCACCGAAGCCGGCGCCGACTGGATCCATGTCGACGTGATGGACGGGCATTTCGTGCCCAACCTGACGATCGGCCCGATGGTGGTGAAGGCGCTGCGCAAGCACAGCAGGCAGCCCTTCGACGTCCACCTGATGATCTCGCCGGTCGATCCGCTGGTGCCCGCCTATGTCGATGCCGGCGCCGACGTGATCTCGTTCCATCCCGAGGCGGGACCGCACGTGCACCGGACGATCCAGCTCATCAAGAGCCTCGGACGGAAGGCGGGTGCGGTGCTCAATCCGGCGACGCCGCTTTCCGCCGTCGAGCATGTGCTGGGCGATCTCGACCTGGTGCTGGTGATGAGCGTCAATCCCGGGTTCGGCGGACAGGCCTTCATCGAGAGCCAGCTCGCCAAGATCGCCGCCCTGCGCAAGGCGATCGACGCCCTGGGCAAGCCGATCGATCTCGAGGTCGACGGCGGCGTCAACGTCGAGACGGCGAAGCGCTGCATCCAGGCCGGTGCCGACGTGCTCGTCGCCGGCACCGCCGTGTTCACCGGCGGTCCCGACCGCTACGCTGCCAACATAGAGGCCCTGCGCTCATGAGCGACATGATCCTGCATCACTATCCGAATTCGCCCTTCTCGGAGAAGGTGCGGGTGGCCTTTGGCGTCAAGCAGGCCGCCTGGAAGTCGGTCGTGATCCCGAACATGCTGCCCAAGCCGGACCTGATGCCGCTGACCGGCGGCTATCGCAAGACGCCGGTGATGCAGGTCGGCGCCGACATCTACTGCGACACGCAGTTGATCATGCTGGAGATCGAGAAGCGCGCACCGACACCGCCGCTCCTGCCGAAGGGCAGGGAAGGCGAGGCGCGGGCGCTCGCCATGTGGGTCGACCGCAACATCTTCTGGGCCGCCGTCGGCGTCGTGATGGGCGCCCTCGGCGACAAGCTGCCGGAGGCCTTTCTCAAGGACCGCAGCGCCTTTACCGGCCGCTCGTTCGATGCGGCGGCGTTGAAGGCTGCGGCACCCGTGGCACTGCAGCAGACCTATGCCCAGCTCGCGCTGGCCGAACAGATGCTGGCCGACGGGCGGCCGTATCTGCTGGGCGAGGCGCCGTGCCTGGCCGACTGCGCGCTCTACAATCCGGTGTGGTTCATCAAGGAGCGGATGGGTGGCGGCAAGCCGGTCCCGCCGCTCGACCGGCTGCCCCTGATCACGGCCTGGTCGGAGCGCCTGAAGGCTGTCGGCAGCGGCAAGCCGACCGAGATCGGTGCCGCCGACGCCCTCGCCATCGCCAAGGCCGCGACGCCCGAGGCGACGCGCGTGGAGGCCGACGATCCCAGCGGCCTGAAGGCCGGCCAGACGGTCCACGTCATGCCCGACGATACCGGCAAGGTGCCGGTGAGCGGCGTGCTGGTCGGGCTGACCAACGACCGCGTCTCGATCGGGCGCCATGACGACCAGGTCGGCGACGTGGTGGTCCACTTCCCCCGCGCCGGCTTCATCATCACGCCGGCTTAGATTCATAACTCGCCTCATCCTGAGGAGGCCGCGCAGCGGCCGTCTCGAAGGATGGGCAACAGACTTGGTGCTCGTGCCCACCCTTCGAGACGCGGTCCTGCGGACCGCTCCTCAGGGTGAGGTCGTTGTTGGATCTAAACGACCTCGACGCCGATCTCGGCCGCGATGCGGCGCAGGGCGGCGACGGAGCGCGCCGTCGCATTGCGCGCGTCCTGCGGGCAGTGCGTCTCGATGCTGGCGTGGATCTGCCGGACCGGCACGGGGGCCTTCGCCGCCTCGGTCAGCAGCCGTGTGAGTTCCGCGGCCCACGGGACGTCGCCGTCGCCCAGCGGCACGGTGCGCTTGCCCGCGATGTCGCGGTCCTTGAGATGGATGAGATCGACGCGCGGAGCCAGGGACGCGATCTCGGCGTCGGTCGGCGGCACACCCATCGCCCAGGCGTTGCCGATATCGACCAGGGGGCGCAGCTGAGCCGGCAGCGGATTGGGCGCCACCTCCTCTTCCATCGACCTGAAGAAGTCGGCGAGTTCGCCGATCGAGCCGATGTTGCAGACCGCTTCGTTCTCGATCTCGACGTTGATCGAATAGGTGAGGGCGAGATCGGCCATCCGCTCGAACCGTCCGAAAAGATCGGCCGGCCTGTAGCCGGGATAGCGCAGGTGGCTGAAGACGCGGATCTTATCGGCGCCGAAGACCGTCGCCATGTCGAAGGCATGCACCAGCGGATCGTCGGCGGGACAGTCGGCCGGATCGAAGGCGAAGTCGACCTTGCCGTCTTCGCGGCCCTTGCCGGGCGCGGGCCATTTCAGCAGCGGCGAGACGAAGGTCGGCACCGTGAGCCCGGCCTGCTCGATCCGGCGCGCGACCGCACCGGCCTCCTCGAGCGACATGCCGAGCAGGTTCCTGCCGTCCACGGTGCGCATGTCGAGGCGCCGCACCTCGTGTTCGGCGCAGAAGGAGATCATTTCGTCGAGGGAGGGACCGATTTCGTCGCCGATGACGGCGAGCGCGAGACGAGGCAGGGACATGCCGCTAACCTACTATGGCCGGACTTCTTTGGCTAAAGTCCGGGACGAGCAAGGGAGACGGCATGAGCGACGACGCGGCGATCTTCGTGGGGGCCAGCACTGCCGACCAGTATCTCCTCCTGAAATACGCCAACCGCCACGGCCTGATCGCGGGAGCGACCGGCACCGGCAAGACCGTCACCCTGCAGACCATCGCCGAGGGCTTCTCCGCCTACGGCGTGCCGGTCTTCATGGCCGACGTGAAGGGCGACCTGTCGGGCGTCAGCCAGGCGGGCGGCGACAATCCGCGCGCGCTCGAGCGTGCGAAGCAGCTCGGCATCGACGGCTATGCCGGCCGCGCCTTCCCGACGATCTTCTGGGACCTGTTCGGCGAGAAGGGCCATCCGATCCGCACGACGGTGAGCGAGGTCGGGCCGGTGCTGATGGCCCGCCTGCTGCAGCTCAACGAGACCCAGGAAGGCGTGCTCAACATCGTCTTCAGGATCGCCGACCAGCAGGGCCTGCTGCTGCTCGACTTCAAGGACCTGCAGTCCCTGCTGCAATGGGTGGCCGAGAATGCCGGCTCGCTCACCACGGAGTTCGGCAATGTCAGCAGACAGTCGGTCGGCACCATCCAGCGACAGCTCCTGACGCTCAGCCAGCAGGGCGGCGAGGAATTCTTCGGCGAGCCGGCCCTGGTGCTGACCGACATGATGTGCCGCGATGCGTCCGGTCGCGGCATGATCAACATCCTGGCGGCCGACCGGCTGATGCAGAGCCCGCGCCTCTACGCGACCTTCCTGCTGTGGCTGCTGTCGGAGCTGTTCGAGTCGCTGCCCGAGGTCGGCGATCTCGACAAGCCGAAGTTCGTGTTCTTCTTCGACGAGGCGCATCTGCTGTTCGACGACGCGCCCAAGGCGCTGCTGTCGCGCATCGAGCAGGTCGTGCGGCTGATCCGCTCCAAGGGCGTCGGCGTCTACTTCATCACCCAGAACCCGCTGGACCTGCCGGAGACCGTGCTGGGCCAGCTGGGCAATCGCGTGCAGCATGCGTTGCGCGCCTTCACGCCGCGCGACCAGAAGGCCGTGAAGGTGGCGGCCGAGACGTTCCGCCCGAACAAGGGCTTCAATGCCGCGCAAGCCATCACCGAGCTTGGCGTCGGCGAGGCGCTGCTGTCGTTCCTCGACACGAAGGGTGTGCCGTTTCCGGTCGAGCGCTGCTTCATCGCCCCGCCGCAGGGCCGCATCGGGCCTGCGACGCAAGAGGAGCGCGCGGCCGTGATGGCGGCGAGCCCGCTGGCCGGCAGATACGACAAGGTGGTCGATCGCCAGTCGGCCTACGAAATCCTGACGGGCCGGGTGGCGGCGTCGGCAAACCCCGACCCTGCGCCGGCCCCGCGCCGCCGCGGCCAGTACGGTTCGGTGCCGCCCACCGTGCCCGCGACGACCGGACCCTGGGGGCCTCGTTCGGCCGAGCCGGCGCCCCAGATCGAGCAGCCCATTCCGCCTGAGCCGAGACCGCAGCCGCGCCTCAAGACCGCCCAACCACAGCCGCAAGCGCCCACGCCGGCACCGAAGAAAGCGCCTGCCGGCCGTCAGCGCGATTCCGTGGGCATCACGGTGGCCAAGGCGGCCGGCCGCAGCATGGCCACCATCGCCGCGCGCGAGGCGGCGAAGGCCGTGTTCGGCAGGGGCAAGGCCGCATCGATCGGCGCCAGCGTCGGCGGCGCCGTGTTGCGCGGCGTGCTGGGCTCGATCCTGAGAGGCTGATCCGCCGGGTTCGGCGGCCGCCCGGTCAGCTCAGGCGGTCGAGTTCCTTGACGATGGCGTCGCCCATTTCCTGGGTGCCGACCTTCTTCACGCCGTCGGTGTTTCCCACCAGCAGGTCGCCGGTGCGGTAGCCCGCCTTCAGCACGTTCTCGACCGCCAGCTCGACCATGTCGGCGTCCTTGCCGAGGTCGAATGAATAGCGAAGCATCATCGCGTAGCTGAGAGTCTGGGCGATCGGGTTGGCCAGGCCCTTGCCCGCGATGTCCGGCGCGCTGCCGTGGATCGGCTCGTACAGCGCCTTGCGGCGGCCGGTGGCGTCGGGCGCGCCGAGCGAGGCCGACGGCAGCAGGCCGAGCGAACCCGTCAGCATCGAGGCTTCGTCCGACAGGATGTCGCCGAACAGATTGTCGGTGACGATGACGTCGAATTCCTTCGGCGCGCGCAGCAGCTGCATGGCGAGCGCGTCGGCATACATGTGGCTCAGCTGGACGTCGGAGTACTTCTCCTTGTGCAGCGCGGTCGCTTCCTCGCGCCACAGGACGCCGGTGTGCATGACGTTGGCCTTCTCCGCGGAGAGGACCTTGTTCTTGCGCTTGCGGGCCAGCTCGAAGGCGACGGCGCAGACGCGGCGGATCTCGGGAGCGGTGTAGCGCTGCGTGTCGAAGGCCTCGACCTCGCCGGCGGCGTTGGTGTGGCGGCCGCGCGGCTCGCCGAAATACACGCCGCTGGTCAGCTCGCGGATGATCATGATGTCGAGACCCCTGACGATCTCGGGCTTGAGCGACGAGGCGTCGACCAGCGCGTCGAACACCTTGGCCGGGCGCAGGTTGGCGAAGAGGTCCATCTCCTTGCGCAGGCGCAGCAGGCCGCGCTCCGGCTTCTTGCTGAAGTCGGCGGTGTCCCACTTCGGGCCGCCGACCGAGCCGAACAGCACGGCATCGGCTTCGAGGGCGTTCTTCATCGCGTCGTCGCTCAGCGGCACGCCGTGCTTGTCGAGGGCGGCGCCGCCCACGAGGTCTTCCTTGATGTCGAAGCCGATCGCGCGCTTCTTGCCCATCCAGGCAATGATTTTGCGGACTTCGTTCATCACCTCGGGACCGATGCCGTCGCCGGGCAGCACGAGCAGATTGCGATTGGACGCCATGATGGTCACGTCTTCCGTTGTTTGTATGGCTTGCAGTTCAGAAACCCGGTGTCATCCCGAGCGCAGCGAGGGACCCTTACTCGGAGCGTGGAAAGGTCCCTCTCTGCGCTCGGGATGACACTGTGCGGGCGTTACCGTGCGGGGCTCAGGCGGCGCTGTGCAGCCACGGCTGCGACTCGCTCTGGCGGCGCTCGAAGGCGTCGATGTCCGACTTCTTCTCCATGGTGAGGCCGATATCGTCGAGCCCTTCCATCAGGCACTTCTTGCGGAAGGGATCGATGTCGAAGTGGACGGTGCCGCCGTCGGGACCCTTGATCTCCTGCTTCTCCAGATCGATCTCGATGATGGCGTTGGAGCCGCGGCTCGCATCGTCCATCAGCTTGTCGACGATTTCCTTCGGCACCTTGATCGGCAGGATGCCGTTCTTGAAGCAGTTGTTGTAGAAGATGTCCGCGAAATCCTCGGAGATGATGCAGCGGATGCCGAAGTCGAGCAGCGCCCAGGGCGCGTGCTCGCGGCTCGAGCCGCAGCCGAAGTTGGGACCCGCCACGATGATCTTGGCGTTCTGGTAGGCCGGCTGGTCGAGGACGAAGTCCTTCTTCTGGCCGTCCGCCGTCCAGCGCATCTCGTAGAACAGGCCTTCCTTCAGGCCCGTGCGCTTGATGGTCTTCAGGAACTGCTTCGGAATGATCATGTCGGTGTCGACATTGACCATGGGCAGCGGCGCAGCGACGCCGCTCAGCGTCGTGAATTTTTCCATGAGACCTCCCGGAAAGGCGGGAATTAACGGGCTTTCCGGGCCGGGGTCAAGCCGCCCGATTCTAGCGGGTCTTGATGACCAGGGTGCTGGCGATCATGTCGTGCAGGCCGCGCTTGCGGTCGGTGAAGGCGATCATGATGAAGCCGATGCAGAAGATCATGGCCGAGAGGATCTTGGCGAAATACCGCCCCGTGGCATTCATGAAGCTCAGGCGCTTGCCGTCGTTGGTCACGACCCGCAGCCCCATCGCCATCTTGCCGACCGTGGCGCCCCGCTCGGAGCTCTCCATCAGGGCGAAGTAGAGCCAGGCGACGGCCAGGGAGAGAAGGTTCACCGTCGGATCGATCTGGCTCATGTCCTCCATGTCCATGTACCGGACGCCGAAGATCGACGTCACCACGCCGAACACGAGACTGATCAGGATGGCGTCGATGATGTAGGCCACCAGGCGGATCCAGAAGCCGCCATACGCCACCTGGGAGGCGCCGACGGGTTGGGCATCCCAGACCGGTGGAGGCGGCGGGGCGGCGGGACCTGAATTCGGAACGCTGGCCATGTGTCTCTCCCACGAGGGTCGGCGAATACGACGGCTCTACATTGGCCACGCGCGTTCCCGACTGCAACAGAAACGGGCGGCGCCTTGCGGCACCGCCCGTCTCTGATCCGTCATGAGACTTCGATTACTGGAAGTCGCGAACGTCGGCCAAGGTGCCGCGGATGGCAGCGGCCGCCGCCATGGCCGGGCTCACCAGATGGGTGCGCCCGCCGCGGCCCTGACGGCCCTCGAAGTTGCGGTTCGACGTCGAGGCGCAGCGTTGGCCGGGCTCGATGCGATCGGCGTTCATCGCCAGGCACATCGAGCATCCCTGCAGGCGCCATTCGAAGCCGGCCTCGAGGAAGATCTTGTCGAGACCTTCCTTCTCGGCCTGGGCCTTCACCAGGCCGGAGCCCGGCACCACCATGGCCGACACGGTCGAGGCGACCTTGCGGCCGCGCGCGATCTCGGCGGCGGCGCGCAGGTCCTCGATGCGGCCGTTGGTGCAGGAGCCGATGAACACGCGGTCGATCGGCACGTCGACGAGGCGCGTGCCCGGAGTCAGGCCCATGTAGGCGAGCGACCGGGTCCAGGCCTCGCGGCGGTTCTCGTCCGGCGCGTTGGCCGGGTCGGGAACGACGTCGGTGATCGGCAGCGCGTCCTGCGGACTGGTTCCCCAGGTCACCATCGGCGGAATGTCCGCGGCGTTGAGGTCGAGCTGCACTTCGAAGTGCGCGCCCTTGTCCGACGGCAGGCGGCGCCACTGGCTGAGCGCCAGGTCCCAGGCCCCGCCCTTGGGCGCGTAGGGACGACCCTCGAGATACTGGAAGGTCGTCTCGTCGGGCGCGATCAGGCCGGCGCGGGCGCCTGCCTCGATCGACATGTTGCAGACCGTCATGCGGCCTTCCATCGAGAGCTCGCGGATGGCGCGGCCGGCATATTCGATCACGTAGCCGGTGCCGCCGGCGGTGCCGAGCTTGCCGATGATCGCCAGGATGACGTCCTTGGCCGTCACGCCGAGCGGCAGGCTGCCCTCGACCGACACGCGCATGTTCTTGGCCGGCTTCTGGATCAGCGTCTGCGTGGCCAGCACGTGCTCGACCTCGGAGGTGCCGATGCCGAAGGCCAGCGCGCCGAACGCGCCGTGCGTCGAGGTGTGGCTGTCGCCGCACACGATCGTCATGCCGGGCAGGGTCAGGCCCTGCTCGGGGCCGATGACGTGGACGATGCCGCGGCGCGGATCGTTCAGGTCGAAGTACGGCACGTGGAAGTCGGCGACGTTCTTCTCCAGCGTCTCCACCTGGACGCGCGACTCCTCGTCCTCGATGCCCTGGCTGAAGTCCGTCGTCGGCGTGTTGTGGTCGGCGACCGCAATCGTGGCGTCGGGGCGGCGCACCGGCCGTCCCGCCAGGCGCAGGCCCTCGAAGGCCTGCGGGCTGGTCACCTCGTGGACGAGATGACGGTCGATGTAGATGACACAGGTCCCGTCGTCCTGGCGATGGACGACGTGGCTGTCCCAGATCTTCTCGAACAGGGTCCGCGGAGGCGGCGGCGGCGCCGGCGGGGTGGCCGACTTCTTGCGGAACGCCATGGTGCGCCTACTTCTTCCCGCCGCCCTTGGCGTTGCGGACGCTCTTCTCTTCCTTGGGCTTTTCCTTCTTGAGCTTCTCGCGGCGCGGACGCTTGAGCGCCTCCTCGGCCTGGACGGCGAGCAGCGCGCGCTGGGCCTCGGTGTCCTCGGCGATACGGCTCGCCTTGCCGCGCAGTTCGCGCAGGTAGTAGAGCTTGGCACGGCGCACGACGCCCTTACGGACGACCTCGATTTCCCAGATGCTCGGGCTGTAGAGCGGGAACACGCGCTCCACGCCTTCGCCGAAGCTGATCTTGCGCACCGTGAACGAGGAGTTCACGCCGGCGTTCTTGCGGCCGATGCACAGGCCTTCGTAGACCTGAAGGCGCTCGCGGCTGCCTTCCTGCACCTTTACGTGCACTTTGAGCGTGTCGCCCGATTCGAAATACGGCACCGGCCGTTCGGCCTGCACCTTGTCGATCGTCGTCTGGCCGATCGCGTCGAGAATATCCATCGTGTCTATCCTTTCGTCACTTCTTATCGTTTCCCGCCGCGGTCCGGCTGCGGGCCCAAAGATCGGGCCGCCGCCTCCGCGTGATCTCTTCCCGCTGCTTCATCCGCCATTCGGCGACCTTGCCGTGATGACCCGAGAGCAGAACCTCCGGCACGCGCCGTTCGATTCCGTCGGGTCCTGCCCAGGTCGCGGGCCGGGTGTAGTGCGGGTACTCCAACAATCCGTCCTCGAAACTCTCCTCGTGCGCCGAATCCGCCGCGCCCATCACCCCGGGCAGCAGCCGAACACAGCAATCCATCATCGCCATGGCCGCGATCTCGCCGCCCGAAAGCACGAAATCGCCGACCGATATCTCCTCCAGCGCCTGGGCCTCGATGACCCTCTCGTCGACGCCCTCGAACCGCCCACAGACCAGCAACACGCCCGGCCCCGCCGCCAGCTCCCGCCCGCGCGCCTGACTGAACGGCGCGCCCCGCGGCGAGAGCAGGACCCTCGGCACTCCCGGTACGGCGACCGCCTCGATCGCCGCCGACAGCACGTCGGGCTTCATCACCATGCCGGCGCCGCCCCCGAAGGGAGCGTCGTCCACCGTGCGGTGCCGGTCTCCGGCGAACCGCCGGATGTCGACGGCCTCCAGCGACCACACACCTTCCGTCAGCGCCCGGCCGGCCAGGCTCTCGCCCAGCGGGCCCGGAAACATCTCCGGGAACAGCGTCAGCGCGGTCGCGCGCCACACGTTAGCCCTCCGCCTCCTTCGCCGGCCCACCCGTCAGCAGCCCTGCCGGCGGATCGACCGTAACCTTGCCGCCCTCGACGTCGATCTCGGGCACCGCCGCGTCGGTGAAGGGCAGCATCACCGAATGCCTCGATGCGCTGCCTCCCGACACTTCCATCGTCCGGCCGGCGCCGAAATCGTGGAAGGCCATGACCTTCCCCCAATCCCGGCCCTCCCGGTCGAACGCGGCGAGCCCGATCAGGTCCGCCTCGTACCATTCCCGCTCGCCCGTCACCGGCAGGCGCTCGCGCTCCACATAGAGCCGCAAACCGCGTACTGCCTCGGCTGCCGTGCGATCGGCTACACCCTCGATCCGGGCCAGGACCGCTCCCTTTACGGAGCTCAGTGCCTCGACCCGGTACTCCTTCGTTCCCTTCTCGTCCGACAGCGCGCCGTAGGAGGCGATCGCCATCGGGTCCTCGGTGAAGCTCCTGATGCGCACCAGGCCGCGGACCCCGTGGGGTGCCGCAACGACGCCCAGCAGGACGCGACCCTTGCTCATCGAAGCAGCCACCCGATCAGGTGGCCGCGGCTTCCTCGGCGGCCGGCGCGGCGGCCGCGGCGGCCGCAGCAGCAGCCTCGGCCTTCATGCGCTCCTGCGCCTTGGCGCGCGGCAGGGGCTTCTTGCTCTGCTCGCGGCGCTCGCGCGGCTTCATCAGCTCGGCCTGCGACAGGAACTTCGCGACGCGATCGGACGGCTGCGCGCCGACCTTCAGCCAGTGCGCGATGCGCTCCTTGTCGAGCGTCAGGCGCTGGGCATGATCGCGCGGCAGAAGCGGATTGTAGGTGCCGAGCTTCTCGATGAAGCGGCCGTCGCGCGGGCTGCGCGAATCGGCCACGACGATGTGGAAGAACGGGCGCTTCTTGGCACCGTGCCGGGTCATGCGGATTGCGATCATTCTCTCAGGTCCTCTCTTCGATATCGTTTCGTGTGATCTGTCTGACTAAATCTGGCTGACTTCTTGAAATCTCAGCGCGGAAACCCCGGCGGACCACCCATGCCGCCGAGGCTGCGCATGAATCCCTTCTCGCCGAGCTTGTTCACCCGCTTCATCATCTTGAGCATGTCGGCATGCTGCTTGAGCAGCTTGTTGACGTCCTGCACCTGCACGCCCGAACCCTTGGCGATGCGCTTCTTGCGCGAGGCGTGGATCAGGTCGGGGTTGCGGCGTTCCTTCGGCGTCATCGACAGGATGACGGCCTCCTGGCGCTTCAGCTGACCCTCGTCGATCTTGGCCTTGGACATCGCGGCCTTGGCCTGCATGGCGCCCGGCAGCATGCCCATCAGTCCCGACAGGCCGCCCATCTTGCGCAACTGGCGCAGCTGGTTCAGCAGGTCGTCCATGTCGAACTGGCCCTTGCGGACCTTGGCCGCCAGCTTCTCGGCATCTTCCTTGTCGATCGTCTCGGCGGCGCGCTCGACCAGCGAGACGATGTCGCCCATGCCGAGGATGCGCGAGGCGATGCGGTCGGGATGGAACGGCTCCAGCGCGTCGAACTTCTCGCCGACGCCGATCAGCTTGACCGGACGGCCGGTAACGGCGCGCATCGACAACGCGGCGCCGCCGCGCGCGTCGCCGTCGACGCGGGTCAGCACGATGCCGGTGACGGCCAGCCGGTCGTTGAACGCCTTGGCCACGTTCACGGCGTCCTGGCCGGTCATGGCGTCGGCGACGAGCAGCGTCTCCTTCGGCTTGGCGAGGTCGCTGATGTCGGCGACCTCCTTCATCAGCTCTTCGTCGATCGAGAGCCGGCCCGCCGTGTCGAGGATGAGGACGTCGAAGCCCTCGCGCTTGGCCGTTTCGAGGGCGCGCCGGGTGATGGCGAGCGGCATCTCGAGCGGCACGATCGGCAGGGTCGGCACGCCGGTCTGCTCGCCCAGCACCTTGAGCTGGTGCTGCGCGGCCGGGCGGCGCGTGTCGAGCGAGGCCATCATGACCTTGCGACGCGTCGAGAAGCTGCCGCCGAACATTTCGGCGGCCATGCCCTGCGGGCCCTGGCTCAGGCGATAGGCGATCTTGGCCGAGGAGGTGGTCTTGCCCGAGCCCTGCAGGCCGACCATCAGGATGACGACCGGCGGGATGGCGCCCAGGTCGAGGTCCGAGACGGTACCGCCCAGCATCTCGACCAGATGGTCGTTGACGATCTTGACGACCATCTGGCCCGGCGTGACCGAGCGGATGACGTCGGCGCCGATCGCCTTCGGCCGGACCTCGTCGATGAACTGGCGGACGACGGGCAGCGCGACGTCGGCCTCGAGCAGGGCGGTCCGCACCTCGCGCAGGGCCGCGTCGACATCGGCCTCGGAAAGCGCGCCGCGCCCCCTCAGCTTGTCGAATACGTCGCCCAGACGCTTGCTAAGACCCTCGAACATCGTGCTCCCGTTCGCTCAAAGACGTATCGCGCCGATGCGCGAACCTTCGCGGATCAGCGGAGCTCCCCGAAGGGGGAACCTAGTAAATCGGCACGACCGATTGAGCCGGCGGGGTATAAAGCCTGCCGCGTCAGGAGTCAAAACGCTTGGACGAGTCGTCTAACCCTTTGAACGATAACACTTCCCGACGCCTTCCGGGCTGGTCCATGCTGACCTTTCTGGTCGTCGCGCCGCTGATCGGGCTGCTGGCTTTCTGGCTTTTGCCCGAACGAACCAACCTGTCGGTGCTGTCGGCCTTCTTCGGCACCTGCCTCCTGGCCCTCCTGATCGCGGTCCTGCCGCTGGGCCGCGACGCGCCGGCCGCCCTGGGGTTGCGACCCGTCGGCTGGCGCCCGATCGTCCTGGCGGTCCTCGGCACCACGGTCCTGTCCTTCGCCGTCAGCCAGCTCGGGCCACAGCCCGAAGGGGTACGGGAGGTCACGCAGGGCCTCCAGGGCATGCGGGCGCTCCAGACCCTGGCCGTGCTGGGTCTGCTGGCCCCGGTCGCCGAGGAACTGGTCTTCCGCGGCCTGCTTTATGGCTGGCTGGCCGGGCGCTGGAGCAATCTGGTGGCCTTCGTGCTCAGCTCGCTGGCCTTCGCCGCCGCCCACACGGAGCCCCTGCACATTCTCCTGGTGCTGCCCTTGGGCTTCTGGTTCGGCTGGCTGCGCTGGCGCACCGGCTCGCTGGTCCCGACGATCGTGGCGCACATCATCAACAACACGATCGCGGTCTCGGCGGCGGTGTTTCTGAGTCCCTGAGAAGACTGCTGGCCAACCGAAGTTCCGGTTATCAATGGATTGATACGTATCCTGGGTCTATATTGCTTTTACACCCAGGATATGTTTCAGGCCATGGATCCACCGTCGCAACGCGACCGCCTCGCGGTTCTCCTTCAGACCCACCCGATAGTGCGCGCCTACGAACTGCAGGAGGCCGGCGTATCGGCGCCCGCCATCTCGCGGGCTGTGGCGGCTGGGAGGCTCGTCAGGATTACCCGTGGGCTCTATCAACGGGCCGACGCCGAACTGTCCGCCCACCAGTCGCTGGCAGAGGCATCGAAGCTGGTGCCGAAGGGAGTGATCGCCCTGACATCGGCGCTCGCCTTTCATGAACTGACCGACCAGATGGCGAGAAAGGTCTGGGTGGCGATCAGTCCGCGCGACTGGGCGCCTGTCATCTCCTACCCTCCCATTCGAATCACCGAATTTCCCGAGAAGTACATGGCGCAGGGTGTCGAGAAGCATCGGATTTCCGGGGTCGATGTCCCGATATTCTCGGTGGCGAAGACCCTTGCCGACGTATTTCGCAGCCGGGCGGTCGATCGTTCGGTTGCCATCGAAGCGCTGCGCGCCGCGCTTCGAAATCGCAAAGCGACCCCTGCTGAGATCGCAAAGTCAGCCCAAGACGGCGGGGCGTGGAAGGTCATGCGGCCCTACCTGGAAGCGCTAGTGTCCGATGGCTGACGGGCGACGCACCTCCGCAGCGTCGATCAGGCAGCGTCTGCTCGATTTCGCGCGCGCCGAAGGCCGGGTCCATGAAGTCGTGCTGGTGCGATACGCGCTCGAGCGGCTGCTCTACCGCCTCTCGATCTCCTCTCATCGCGACCGCTTTGCACTGAAAGGTGGAATGCTCGTGACCCGCTGGATCCACGGAGGTAATCGCGAAACGCGGGACGCAGACTTTCTCGGTTTCGGAGAATCCACGCCCGATGTTGTGAAGGGCACTTTTGCAGAGATCATGGCTACGGCCGTCGACGATGCCCTCGCCTTCGACGTCGGCGCGCTACGCGCAGAACAGATCCGGGAAGGGATGGAATATGAGGGCGTCCGACTTCGGACGACGGCGCACCTCGATAGAACGCGCATTCCGGTCACCGTTGACATCGGCTTTGGTGACGCAGTCGCGCCGAAGCTCGAGCTGGTGAACTATCCTTCAATTCTGGGGATGGAAGAGCCTTCCATTCAGGCCTATCCGCCCGCGGCCGTCATCGCCGAGAAATTTCAGACGATCGTAACCCTTGGCATGATCAACGGTCGCATGAAGGACTACCACGATCTCTGGGCCATCCCGAAGGCGCTCGATATCCGTGCGGCCGATCTCGACGCTGCGATCAGCGCAACGTTCGACCGCAGGCAGACGGCAATTCCATCCGAACGCCCGGATGGCCTTTCCCAGGCCTTCGTCGATGATGCGGCCAAGCAGCGCCAGTGGCGAAACTATGCGCTCTCCATCGGACTCGACACGGTCTCGCTGGCCGAGGTCGTGGACGCGGCCTGGGAGCTCGTCGGTCCGTCATGCCTACGTCTGACATTCGTGGCAGATGGTCAGTGACGGACCGTCCTTTGTGCGGAAGGGGCGCCGGTCAGGACGCGAGCTTGCGCTCGACGAAGTCGAGCCGGTCCTGGCCCCAGAAGATCTCGCCGTCGATGACGTAGGAGGGCGCGCCGAAAACGCCCTGCGAGATGGCGTGCTGGGTGTAGGCCTCGCGCTTCTCGGCGATGCCCGGCGCGTCGCTGGCCTTCAGGACCGCGGCGCCGTCGAGGCCGCATCCGTCGATGATCGCCTGGAGCGTGGCCATATCGCCGGTGTTCTTCTCCTCGGCCCACAGGCCGGTCAGCACCGCGTGGGCGACCTTGATCGCGTCCGCCATGCGGCCCTCTTCGCGCAGGGCGATCACGCATTTCGCGGCCGGGGCCTCGTTGGCGGGGAAGAACCTGGGCTCGAGCGTGGCCTTCACGCCGAGATGGTCGCGCCAGCGCTTCAGTTCCATCATGCGGTAGGCCTGACGCTGCGGCGCGCGCTTGGGCAGGGGCAGGCCACCGGAGACCGCGAAGACCGAGCCGAAATCGACCGGCCAGATCGTGACCGTCGCGCCGTGCTTCTTCACCATGGCCTCGAAGCGCGCGGACCCGAGATAGGTCCACGGCGAATTCAGCGAAACGTAGTAGTCGACGTGCTTGCCCATAGAGTCCTCCGTTGGCGCGGACTGTGGCGCAAAGCCTGTCGATACGCCATCTTCGCGCGGTGAGCGGAAACCCCGATTCCCGGCGCGCCATCGCCATCACCGGCGGCGATGCCGCCTATTTCGACCTGATGCGCGACTGCATCGAGTCCTTGCAGGCGACCGGGCAGGGCCGGGCGCTGGCGCTGGGCGTCCTCGATTGCGGACTGACCGAGGAGCAGCGCGACTGGTGCCGCGCGCGCGGCGCCATCCTCGTGGTCCCGCAATGGGATTTCGACTTTCCCGGCCGCGACTCCCTGAAGGACGGCTACAAGGCGCTGACGGCGCGACCGTTCCTGCCGCGCTATTTTCCGGGCTACGACCTCTATCTCTGGATCGACGGCGATTGCTGGGTGCAGCAGGGCGACGCGCTCGCCCTGTTCCTCGCCGCCGCCCGCACCGGCGCGCTGGCGGTAGCGCCCGAGATCCACCGCTCGATGCGCCACTATCGCCATGCCTGGCAGGAATTCTCCACGATCAACGGCGCGGCGTTCGAAGCCTGCTTCGACCGGGAAACGGCCGAGCGGCTGATCCGCTACCCGCTGATCAACGCCGGGATCTTCGCCCTCGCGGCCGATGCGCCGCACTGGCAGGGCTGGGCGGACCTGCTGGGCGAGGCGCTGCAGCGCTCCACGAACATGACCGACCAGGTCGCGCTCAACGTGCTGGTCTACGACCGCGGCTTCTCCTGCGAGCCGCTGCCCAGCCGCTGCAACTGGCCGGTCCATCACGCCACCCCGGCCTGGGATGCCGGGCGCGGCCTGTTCGTCGAGCCGGCCATGCCCTACGAAGCGCTCGGCATCCTGCATCTCACGATCTACACCAAGCGCCTGCCGACGCTCGATGTGCGCGAGATCGGCGGTTCGCACCCCGGGCAGGCGCGGGCGCGCTCGTTGCGCTGGCCGGGCCGAACCGCCATATAGCGCCGCATGGCCGGAACGCCTTTCCTCAAAATGCACGGGCTGGGCAACGACTTCGTCGTGCTCGACGCGCGCGGGCATGCGCTCGATCTCACCGTGCCGCGCCGGCGCGCCATTGCCGATCGCCGGCTGGGCGTCGGCTGCGACCAGCTGATCGTGCTGGAGCCGCCGACCGAGTCCGACGCCGACGTCTTCATGCGCATCTACAATCCCGACGGGTCGGAGGCGCAGGCCTGCGGCAACGCCACGCGCTGCGTCGCCTCGGTGGTGATGGACGAGCGCAAGTCGGACGATGTGACGATCCAGACGGTCGCCGGCCTGCTCGAATCGCAGAAGGTCGGGCGGGGCGCCAACGGCCTGCCGGTGATCTCCGTCGACATGGGGCTGGTGCGCATGGACTGGCGCGAGATCCCGGTCGCGACCGCCTGCGACACCAGTCACATGCCGGTCGGACTGGGACCGCTGCAGGATCCGGTCGGCACCAATGTCGGCAATCCGCACGCCACCTTCTTCGTCGACGACCTCGCCGCGATCCCGATCACCGAGCTGGGCCCGAAGCTCGAACACGATCCGTTCTTTCCCGAGCGCGTGAATGTCGGCGTGGCGCAGATCATCGGAGAGAACAGGCTGAAGCTCAGCGTCTGGGAGCGCGGCGCGGGCCTGACGCTCGCCTGCGGCTCGGGCGCCTGTGCCGCCGGGGTCGCCGCGGCGCGGCGCGGCCTCACGGGGCGCACGGTCGACGTCGTGGTCGAGCACGGCACGCTCACCATCGAGTGGCTGCGCGACGACCATGTGTCGATGACCGGCGGCATCTCGCTCGCCTACAGGGGCGAACTCGACCGCTCCCTGCTTTCCTGAGGTGCCGCGGTGAGCGAGACGGAACCCGAGAAGAAGGGCTGGTTTGCGCGGTTGCGCTCCCGGGTGGCCCCGACCGTCGAGCCGCCGAAGCCCGCCGAACCTGAGATCGCGACACCCGACCCGGTCGAGCCGGCCGTCGCGGCCGAGCCTGAGTTGCCGGCCGCTCCGCCCCCGATCGAAGCGGCGCCGGAACCCGAGCCGGTCCCCGTCGAAGCGGTGGCCGAGAAGGAACCCGAGGTCGAGACGCCCGAGCCCGAGAAGCCTGAGCCCGAGAAGCCTGAGCCCGAAAAGAAGGGCTGGCTGTCGCGTCTGCGCGAAGGGCTCTCGAAGTCGACCAAGAAGGTCGCCGAGAGCATCACCAGCCTCTTCACCAAGAAGAGGCTCGACCAGCAGACGCTCGACGACCTGGAGGACGTGCTGATCCAGGCCGATCTCGGCGTTACCGTGGCCGGCAGGCTGGTGGCCAAGCTGAGCAAGGAACGCTTCGGCAAGGAAGTCACCGACGAGGAAGTGCGCGCGGCCTTCGCCGAGGACATCGCCGAGATCCTGCAGCCGGTCGCCGTCCCCTTGACCATCGACGCCGCGCGCAAGCCGCATGTCGTGCTGGTGGTCGGCGTCAACGGCAGCGGCAAGACCACCACCATCGCCAAGCTGGCCGGCCTCTACAAGGGCGAGGGCCGTTCGGTACTGTTGGCCGCGGGCGACACGTTCCGTGCCGCCGCCGTGGAACAGCTCAAGGTCTGGGGCGACCGCGCCGGCGTGCCGGTCGTGTCGAAGCAGACCGGTGCCGACGCCGCGGGCCTTGCCTACGAGGCGCTGGAGCGCGCGCGCGCCGAGAAGACCGACGTGCTGCTGATCGACACCGCCGGCCGCCTGCACAACAAGACCAACCTGATGGAAGAGCTGGCGAAGATCGTGCGCGTCATCCGCAAGCTCGATCCCGAGGCGCCGCATTCCTGCCTGCTGGTACTCGACGCGACCACCGGCCAGAACGCCCACGCCCAGGTCGAGACCTTCAAGACGATGTCGCCGGTCGATGCGCTGGTCGTCACCAAGCTCGACGGCAGCGCCAAGGGCGGCGTGCTGGTGGCGCTGGCCGAGAAGTTCAAGCTGCCGGTCGTGGCGATCGGTGTCGGCGAGGGCATCGACGATCTTCAGCCGTTCGAGGCTCGCGCCTTCGCGCGTGGATTGATGGGATTGCCGGCATGAGTGAGAAGAGCAGCGACGACAACGGCATGCGCCGGCTTTACGCCACGGCGCTGGAGCTCGGGCCGCTGGTCCTGTTCTTCGTCGCCAACGGGCGCTGGGGCATCTACTGGGGCACCGGCCTCTTCATCGTCGCGACCGCGATCGCGCTGCCCTGCTACCGCTGGCTGGAGAAGCGCTGGCCGGTCATGCCGCTGGTCGGCGGCTTCTTCGTCCTGGTGTTCGGCGGCCTCACCATCTGGCTGCAGGACGACACCTTCATCAAGCTGAAGCCCACGATCGTGAACTGCCTGTTCGCCGTCATCCTGGGTAGCGGACTCGTGCTGTTCAAGAAGCCGCTGCTGAAGCCTTTGTTCGGCGCCGCCTTCAGGCTGACCGACGAGGGCTGGTACCAGCTCACGATGCGCTGGACGGTGTTCTTCTTCGTGCTGGCCATCGTCAACGAAGTGATGTGGCGCAACTTCCCGACCGACACCTGGATCGCCAGCAAGATGTTCCTGAGCTTCCCGCTGACGCTGGTCTTTGCCTTCCTGCAGATCCCGCTGCTCAAGAAGTATTGGGACGGCGACGACAATCCTTTCGCGCGCGGTAGTTAAATCCGTCGTCTCGACCGGAGCGCGCAGCGCGGAGTGGAGATACCTTCTCTCAACTTAAAGCCGGCAAATCGTGGAGAGAAGGTCTCTCCACTTCGCCTCGCTGCGCTCGGCTCCGGTCGAGACGACGGATATCAAACCCCCGCCGGCTTGCGCGGCGGCCACATGCGGGCGAGGTCGCCGGTGGGGTTGGAGTAGGTCGAGAAGTCGGTCTTGTCGCGCGATTCGTGGAAGTGCGCGAGCGCCCAGACCACCGTCGGGAAGGCGAGCTGGTCCCACGGGATGTCGGCCCAGTCGACCAGCGCCACTTCCTCGCTTTCGATGCCGCAGGCGATGTCGGCCGTGACCAGCCGGGCGCGGTACATGATCTGCACCTGGCCGATGCGCGCCACGCTGTACATCGCGAGCAGGCGGTCGATCTCGATGGTGGCGCAGGCCTCTTCCAGCGCCTCGCGTTGCGCGGCCTGCTCGGTCGTCTCGCCGAGTTCCATGTAGCCGGCCGGCAGGGTCCAGAAGCCCTTGCGCGGCTCGATGGCGCGCTTGGCCAGCAGGATCTGGTCCTTCCAGGTACAGACCGCGCCGGCGACCACCTTGGGGTTCTGGTAGTGGATGAACTCGCAGCGGCCGCAGACCAGCCGCTCGCGATTGTCGCCGTCGGGGACCCGCTTCTCGAAATGTTCGGGCGGATCCCACGGCAGGCGCGGGCGATCGGGTTGTGTCGGAGGGGCGCTCATGGCGCCGACGCTACGCCGCCCGTATCAGCGCTGCAACGCCGGGCAGGGTCTTGCCTTCCATCCATTCGAGGAAGGCGCCGCCCGCCGTCGAGACATAGGAGAATTTCTCCTCGACGCCGGCCGCGGCGAGGGCCGCCACCGTGTCGCCGCCGCCGGCCACCGACAGCAGTTTGCCCATGCCGGTCAGCCGGGCGACTTCCCGGGCGATCGCCAACGTTCCGGTGTCGAACGGCTTGATCTCGAAGGCGCCGAGCGGGCCGTTCCACACCACGGTCGAGCAGTCGGCCAGCTCCTTCTGGTAGAGCGCGATCGACTTCGGTCCGACATCGAGGATCATCTTGTCGTCGGGGCAGGCATCCGCGTCGACCACGACGTGCGGCGCACCGGCCTTGAACTCGTCCGCCGCCATGACGTCGACCGGCAGCAGCACCGTGCACTTGGCGGCCTTCGCCTTCTCCAGGATCTCGAGCGCCATCGGCGCGAGATCCTTCTCGCACAGCGACTTGCCGACAGGGATCCCCTGGGCGTGCATGAACGTATTCGCCATGCCGCCGCCGATGATCAGCTTGTCGACCTTGCCCACCAGATGGCCGAGCAGCTCGAGCTTGGTCGAGACCTTGGCGCCGCCGACGATGGCGCAGACCGGGCGCTTCGGGTTGCCCAGCGCCTTGTCGAGCGCCTCGAGCTCCTCCTGCATCAGGCGGCCCGCCACCGCCGGCAGGCGATTGGCGAGGCCTTCGGTCGAGGCATGCGCGCGGTGCGCGGTCGAGAAGGCATCGTTCACATAGACGTCGCCCAGCAGCGAGAGCTTGTCGATGAAGCCGGCGTCGTTCTTCTCCTCCTCCTTGTGGAAGCGGAGGTTCTCCAGCAGCAGCACGTCGCCCGGCTTCATGTTGCGCACGGCAGCCTCGGCCAGCGGACCGATGCAGTCCTCGGCAAAGGCGACCGGCTTGCCGAGCACCTTTTCCAGCGGCTCGACCAGCGGACGCAGCGTCATCTCCGGCACGCGCTTGCCGTCGGGACGGCCGAAATGACTGAGCACGATCACCTTCGCGCCCTTGGCGGCCAGCTCCTTGATCGTCGGTGCCGCGCGCTCGATGCGCGTGGCATCGGTCACCTGGCCGTTCTTCATCGGCACGTTGAGGTCGACGCGCACCAGCACCCGCTTGCCCGACAGGTCGGCGGAATCGATCGTCTTGAAGGTCGTCTGCGGCATGATCTCTCTCTTGTCTGTCGGACGGGCGTCTAGCGTTTCCGAATCACGAATACCAGCACCTCGCCCTCGCGCGTGGCGGAGACCAGCTCGTGTCCGGTCTGGCGGCAGAAGGCCGGGAAGTCGGCCTCGGCGGCGGGATCGGTGGCGCGCACGGTGAGCAGGCCGCCCACGACAAGCTCGCGCAGCTTGCGGTTGGCGCGCAGCACCGGCAATGGGCACAGCAGCCCGGTGGCGTCGTATTCCAGCGTTTCGGTCATCGTGGTTTGTAATACTGCATCGCTTCGGGCAGCCAGCGCCTGATGTCGGCAATGCGCGTGGTGTCGGCAGGGTGCGTGCTGAGCCATTCGGCCTGCCGCTTGCCGGAACTCGCGGCGCGCATGCGCTCCCACAGGCCGACCGCCTCACGCGGGTCGTAGCCTGCCATCGCCATCAGCACGAGGCCGATCCGGTCGGCCTCGGATTCCTGGGCGCGCGACATCGGCAGGATGTAGCCCACCGTCGCGCCGGCGCCGACCGCGGCCATCATCGCCGGCAGATAGGTGCGGCTGCGGCCGCTCACCGTCGCCGACAGGGCCACCGCCGCGGCGGCGGTGCCGACCGACGCCACCATCTGGTCGCTCATGCGTTCGGCGCCGTGCCGCGCCAGGGCATGCGCCACCTCGTGGGCCAGCACGACGGCCAGGCCGGCCTCGGTCTTGGTGATCGGCAGCAGGCCTGTGTAGACGACGATCTTGCCGCCGGGCAGGCAGAAGGCATTGGGCTCGTTCTTGTCGACCGTCTTGAATTCCCAGCGGAAGCGCGGCGCGCGCCACAGTTCCTGCGGCGGCCGTTCGGCGGCCGCGGCGATTCGGCGACCGACCTTCTCGACGAGGGCGCTGGTTTGCGCGTCGCGCGACAGCGGCTCCTTGTTCAGCACCTCGCGATAGGCCTGCAGGCCCATATCGCGTTCCTCGTTCTCGCTCACCAGCATGATCTGGGACCGGCCGGACACCGGGGCGGTTTCGCACGCAGCGAGCAGGGACGCGAGGCCGCACGCGACCAGCAGGGAGCGCAGGATGGGGTGCATGGGCCGAAGTCTAGGGGCCGGTTCGCACGCGGTCGAGAGTGCGTCAGTCGGCGAAAAAGCCCGGTCCGCCGCGGCGCTTCAGTTCGTTGCCGGCATCGCGACCGAGCGCGGCGGCGTCGGCGATCGGGCCGCGCCGTTCCGTGGCGATCACTTCCGAACCGTCGGGCCTAGCGATCAAGCCGCGCAGATGCAGCTCGCCATCGGTCAGGATCGCGTGTCCCGCGATGGGGGTGCGGCAGGATCCGTCGAGCACGACCAGCATCGCATGTTCGGCGCGCACGCAGACGGCAGTGGGCGCGTGATCGATCGCGGCCAGCCAGCCGCGCGTCTGCGCGTCGCCCTCTCGCGCCTCGATGCACACCGCGCCCTGGCCAACGGCGGGCAGCATCTCGGTTTCCGGGATGGCGGTGCCGACGCCGGTCCGGCCCAGCCGCTTCAGCCCGGCCAGCGCCAGGATCGTCGCCTGCACGGTGCCGTCGGCGCGCCTGGCTAGGCGGGTGTCGACATTGCCGCGCAGCGTGACGATCCGCAGGTCGGGCCGGCGATGCAGCAGCAGCGCCTTGCGACGCAGCGCCGAGGTGCCGACGATGGCGCCCTGCGGCAATTCGTCGATGCGTGCGAGATCGCCCGCGATCAGCACGTCGCGCGCATCCTCGCGCGGCAGGAAGGCCGAGATCGCCAGGCCGGGCGGCTGCGCCGTGGGCATGTCCTTCATGCTGTGGACGGCGGCGTCGATGCGACCTTGCAGCAGGGCTTCCTCGATCTCCTTGACGAACAGTCCCTTGCCGCCGGCTTCGGAGAGCGGCCGGTCCTGGATCACGTCACCCGTGGTCTTGATCGCCACGATCTCGATCGCGCCGGGCGCCGCGAGCGCCGGGACCGCCTTGGCGAGCGCATCGCGCACCAGGCCGGTCTGGGTGAGGGCGAGAGGGCTGCCGCGGGTGCCGAGCCGGAGGAGGGGGGCCGTCATGCGCGCTGCTCTAGCGTAGCTCGCTCCGTCACGCCAGAAGCTGTGGTGCCGACAGGTCGCGGCCGGCGGCAGTTGCGGGGCCCGAAGCCGGCAGGCAAGAAGACGGCGAACAGAGCGCGAGCATGAGCCAGGATCTCGAAATCGTACCGTTGTTCGCCACGCCGCTCGTCGTCCACGACGTGCCGGACGCGGCCGCGTTGAATGCCGACCTGCGACGGGTCATTGAGGAGCGCGAGAAGTCCCACCCCGGTAAGCAGGCTTCCAACGAGGGTGGCTGGCAGTCGACCTGGGACATGGAGCGCTGGGGCGGCGTGCCGGCGCTGAAGCTGCTGGCCATCGCCCGCAACGTCGCCAATCGCGTGACGGTCGACCGCTCGGGCAACGCCGGCGGCGGCCCCCATCCCGGCGTGTTCGCCGTGACCTGGCGCGCCAACATGTGGGCGAACATCAATCGCAGCGGCCACGGCAACCTGCCCCACACGCATCCCGGCGCCTTCTGGTCCGGGGTCTACTATGTCGACGACGGTGGCATCGCCGCCGATCCGTCGCTGGGCGGGGCGCTCGAATTCCTCGATCCGCGCGGGGCCGGCCCGGTGATGTATGCGCCGCATCTCGGCTTCGCGATGAAGGGCGGCCTGTCGGGCGGCGCCAACGAGGTCCTGCAGCCCAAGGCCGGCCGGATGGTCCTGTTCCCGTCGTGGCTGCTCCACCAGGTCCGCCACTATCGCGGCACGGCCGAGCGCATCTCGATTGCGTTCAACCTGAACCTTTAGAGTCGTCCCAACACAACTACCTCACCCTGAGGAGCGCTCCGCAGGAGCGCGTCTCGAAGGGTGGGAACGCGCACCGCGTCTGTTGCCCATCCTTCGAGACGCCGCGCCAGGCGCGGCTCCTCAGGATGAGGGGGTGCGTCGGCGAGGTGTCGTCTGGCGCCCCGGTGTCCGGGCCGCTAGAAGTCCCGCATGCGCGTGCTGGGGATCGAAACGAGCTGCGACGAGACCGCCGTCGCCGTGGTCGAAGGCGAGGCCGGGACCGGGCCGGTCGGGCGGATCCTGTCCAACACGGTCTACAGCCAGCTCACCGAGCATCGGCGGTTCGGCGGCGTGGTGCCGGAGATCGCCGCGCGGGCGCATCTCGAACGCATCGACGGGCTGGTCGCCCAGGCGCTGGACGAGGCCGGCGTCGGGCTGGCCGATCTCGACGCCATCGCCGCGACCGGCGGGCCGGGACTGATCGGCGGCGTGATGGTCGGCGTCATGACCGCCAAGGCGCTGGCCTTCGCCCACGACAAGCCGTTCATCGCGGTCAACCATCTCGAAGGTCATGCACTCTCCGTGCGGCTGACCGAGCCGGTGTCGTTTCCCTATCTGCTGCTGCTGGTGTCGGGCGGCCACTGCCAGCTCCTCACGGTTCGCGGTCCCGGCGACTTCACGCGGCTGGGCACGACCATCGACGATGCGGCGGGCGAATGCTTCGACAAGACCGCCAAGCTGCTGGGGCTGGGCTTCCCGGGCGGGCCCGCGGTCGAGCGAGCCGCCGAGGGCGGCGATCCGCGCCGCTTCGCGCTGCCGCGTCCGATGTGGCGCAAGCCCGGCTGCGACTTTTCCTTCTCCGGCCTCAAGACCGCCGTGCGCCAGACGGTCGAGAAGCTGCCCGCCGGCGATCCGCGCGCCGTCGCCGATCTCTGCGCCTCCTTCCAGCGCACGGTGGGCGATGTCTTCGCCGACCGCTGCGGCAACGCGCTGGCGCGGGCCCCGTCGTCGACGCTCGTGGTGGCCGGCGGAGTCGCGGCCAATGTCTACCTGCGCGGGCGGCTCGAAGAGGTCGCGGCGGCGCATGGCGCGAAGCTGGTTGCCCCGCCGGTCAAACTCTGCACCGACAATGGCGCCATGATCGCCTGGGCCGGCGTCGAACGGCTGCGCCTCGGCCAGGTCGATGCGCTCGATTTCCGTCCCCGGCCGCGCTGGCCGCTCGATCCCGCCGCCGCCAATCGGATGTAGAGTGCCGCCATGAGCCAGGCCCTGCCCGCCTTCGAAACCGTCGCCGCCTTCGCGACGCCGATCCTGATCGCCGATCTTCCCGACGGTCCGCAGCTCAATGCCGCGCTGATCCCGGTCCTGGCCAGGCGCGAGGCCGAGCAACCGAACGAGCCGCACAGCACGCTGGGCGGCTGGCAGTCGACCTGGGACCTCGATAAATGGGCGGGCGTTCCGGCGATCAAGCTGCTGGCGATCGCGCGCAACATCGCCAACCGCAGCACCAGCGATCGCCAGGGCAACGCGGTCACCATCGCGTGGAAGGCCAACATCTGGGCCAACATCAACCGCGGCGGCCACGGCAACGAATTCCATTCCCATCCCGGCAGCTACTGGTCGGGCGTCTACTATGTCGACGATGGCGGCATCCCGGACGATCCGTCGCTGGGCGGCGAACTCGAGTTCATGGATCCGCGCGGCCCGGCGCCGGCGATGTATGCGCCCTATCTCGCCTTCAGCCTGCCGGGCGGCCTGTCGGTCGGCACCAACCAGACGATCTCGCCGCGGGCCGGGCGGCTGGTGATGTTCCCGTCGTGGGTGCTGCATCAGGTGCGGCCCTATCGCGGTGCCGCCCAGCGCATCTCCATCGCCTTCAATCTCAGCCTGTGACAGGGATCGCGTGACGGGCATCGCGCATATCGGCGTCGTCGGCGGCGGCGCCTGGGGGACGGCGCTGGCCTGTCTCGCACGCCGGGCCGGTCGCAAGGTGACCCTGTGGTCGCGGGATCGCAGCGTATCGGCCGCGATCGCGCACGACCGTCGCAATGAGATCTACCTGCCGGGACAATCGCTCGACGCCGGCATCGAAGCGGCCACCGAGCTCGTCGAGCTCGCCGGCTGCGATGCGATCCTGCTGGTCTGTCCGGCCCAGGCGTTGCGCGTCGTGGCGCACGACCTGCCCGGCAGCGGCCCCGTCGTGATCTGCGCCAAGGGCATCGAGGCCACGACCGGCCTGCTGATGCCCGAGGTGCTGGCGGAGGTGCTGCCGGGCCGGGCCATCGCCATGCTCTCGGGCCCCAGCTTCGCGGAGGAGGCGGTGCAGGGCCTGCCCACCGCGGTCAGCATCGCCACCGCCGATGCCGCCCTCGGGCGCGACCTCGCGGCCTCGCTCGCTGCCGGCATGTTCCGGCCCTACTGGACCGACGATGTGGTGGGCGTCTCGCTGGGCGGCGCCGTGAAGAACGTGCTGGCCATCGCCGCCGGCATCGTCGAGGGCCGCGGCCTCGGCCACAACGCCGCCGCCGCGCTCATCACGCGTGGCTTCGCCGAGATGGCGCGACTGGGCCTCGCCCTGGGCGCCAATCTCGAAACGCTGACGGGGCTGAGCGGGCTCGGCGATCTCGTGCTCACCTGTCACGGGCCGCTGTCGCGCAACCGCTCGCTCGGCGCTGCGCTGGGCAAGGGCATGTCATACGAAACCTTCATGCAGGGCCGGCGGCAGGTGGTGGAAGGCGCGGCGACGGCGCCGGCGGTTCTCGAACGCGCCGCCAAGCTCGGCATCGAGATGCCGATATGCACCGCCGTCGATGCTATCCTGAATCGCGGCGCGGATCTCGACGGATCGATCCGCGCCCTGTTGGCGCGGCCGCTGCGGCGCGAAGGCAAGTAAGGGCGGGGGAAACGACATGGCGTACTGGCTCATCAAGTCCGAGCCTTCGGTTTATTCCTGGGCGCAGTTCGTGAAGGACGGCCAGACCTCCTGGACCGGCGTGCGCAATGCGCAGGCGGCGATCAACCTCAAGGCGATGAAGCCCGGCGACCGCTGCTTCTTCTACCATTCCAACGAGGGCAAGGAGATCGTCGGCATCGCCGAGGTCGTGAAGCCCGCCTATCCCGATCCCACCGACCAGGCGGGCAAGGCCGTGACCGTCGACGTGAAGCCGGTCGCGCCGGTGAAGAACTCGGTGACGCTGGCAGCCATCAAGGCCGATCCGAAGCTCGCGGATTTCGGCCTGGTGCGCCAGTCGCGCCTGTCGGTGGTGCCGGTCTCCGCCGAGCAGTGGAAGATGATCGAGAAGATGGCGAAGTAGTCACTTCGCCAGCAGCCCGGTCATGATCGACAATACCCGCGGCATCGTGGCGATGCTGGCGTCGGTCGTCGTCTTCATCTTCAACGATGCGCTGATCAAGCTCGCCGCCGAGACCGTGCCGTCGGTCCAGTCGATCGGCGTGCGCGGCCTTTTCGCCACGCTCTGGTGTGCGCTGGCGCTGCTGGCGACGGGGGCCTGGCGCAAGATGGCCTACGCGGTCCATCCCAGGGTCCTGCTGCGCGGCGGGCTGGAAGCGGGAGCGGCCATCATCTACCTGATCGCGCTGTTCCAGATCCCCTTCGCGATCGCCACCGCCGTCAACCTCTCGACGCCGCTGATCCTGACGGTGCTCGCCGTGCTCCTGCTCAAGGAGGATGTCCGCTGGCGGCGCTGGACCGCGGTGGGCGTGGGCTTCGTGGGCGTGCTGCTGGTCATCCAGCCGCAACCGAGCGACATCAACGGGTGGACCTGGGTGGCGCTGATCGGAACCTTCCTCGGCGCGCTTCGCGACGTCATCGCCCGCTACCTGCCGCCGGCCGTGCCGACGCTCGTCGTCTCCTTCACCACGGCGATCACCGTCGCCCTCGTCGGCTGCGCCTGGGCCCTGCTCGAGGGCTGGCAGCCGATCGATGCGCGCGCCCTGGGCTACATAGTGGCCTCGTCGCTGCTGCTCGCGACCGGCTACCAGTTCCTCGTGATCGCGCTGCGCTCGGGCGGCGAGATCTCGGTCATGGGATCGTTCCGCTACTCCTCGATCCTGTGGGCGCTCGCCCTCGGCTACGTCGTGTGGGGCGAGGTCCCCAACACCCTGGCGCTCGCCGGCATCGTCGTGATCGTGGGCTCAGGCCTCTACATCCTGCACCGCGAGCGGGTGTCGCGGTAGCGATCGGTTTGGGGCATTCCGCGGCGGGTTCACCCACTAAACCTCATCCTGAGGAGCCGTGCGAAGCGCGGCGTCTCGAAGGATGGGCAACAGGCAAGGTGCGCGTTCCCACCCTTCGAGACGCATCGCTGCGCGATGCTCCTCAGGGTGAGGTGGTTGTTGTGAAGGCCGATGTGATCCTGCCTCCGTCAGAAGGACTCTACCGCGCCACCCAGGCCTCGTAGTCGCGGGCGACCTCCTCGACGGCGGTGTCGTAGAAGCGCTTGCCGTGCTCGGGCGTGGCCTGGTTGGGGTCCGAGCCGATGCGGCCGTCGGGGAAGGTGCGCCGATAATCCTCGGCGTCGGCGAACGAACCGTTCGGCGCGATGCGCGGCTCCATCTCCTTGCGCTGGATCGTCTCGGGATACTTGTACCAGGTGAGCGCCACCTCGGAGGCGGTGGCGTGGCTGCCCTCGCCGGTCGGATAGAGTTCGGAACTCAGCCGCTTGATGCCCGGCCCGTCCCACCAGTTGCGGAGCGCGCACTTGATGGAGGGCTGGTTGCTCATGCGCTCCATCGAGCGCTCGGCGTAGATCTCTGAGAAGGCCGCCGTGACGGTGGCGATGTTGCCGCCGTGCCCATTGACGAAGAAGAAGCGCGTGAAGCCGTGCCGCGCCAGCGACACCACCGTGTCGCGCACCACGGCGATCAAGGTGGTTGGCTTGAGGGTGATGGATCCGGCGAAGTCGAGATGATGCTGCGCCATGCCGACCGAGATGGTCGGCGCCACCAGCGCGCCCACCTTCTCGCCGGCGCCGCGGGCGATCATTTCCGCCGTCAGCGCGTCGGTGCCGATCAAGCCGGTCGGGCCATGCTGCTCGGTCGAACCGATGGGGATGATGATGCCGGTCTTGGTCTTGAGATAGTCGTCGACGAACTGCCACGTCTTGAGCTGAAGCTGCACGAAATGGAACTCCTGTGATTGACCCGCAGGATGCGTCGCTTCGTCGAGCGAGACAAGGATCGCTGCCCCTTGGTCAGTCGCCCTTCCAGAAATCCTGCGCCCCGGTCGGCAAACCCGCCAGGACGCGATCCAGCGCGACCGGGTCGATGTTCCGGCGCAACGCGGTGGCGACGCTCCCGATCGAGGACTCGGGGGCGAAATTGTGATCCGGGCGCAGCGACTGCACTTCACGCGTCATGATCGCGCGATCCTCGAACGGCCGGCGTGGCTCGTCGAGGTCCCAGTCGGCGACGAAGAGCGCCCGCAGGACCGGCGGCAGCACGTTGGCGAACCGGATCGCCTCCTTCACGTCGAGGCGTCGGCGGAAGGCCTGAAACACGCCTTGCACCATCGTGTAGGTCTGGTGCGTCGTCGCGAGGCCGGAGATCTCCCGCGCATCGAGCATGAACTGCTCGAAGTCCATCGACGCGCGCTTGTACTCGACCGGAACCGGCATCGTCGTCACTCCACGAGCGGGCTCAGGACGGCAAGGGCTCGCCCAGATTGCCTTCGCTGTTGATCAGCAGCACGCGCGAGGTCGGCCCGAGGCCCAGCGCCTTGAAGGCGTCCGCGTCGGTACAGACGCGCATCAGGCCGGCGAGGCCCGCGCAGCCCGATGGGCCGGAGAGGATCGCGGGATCCGCAGCCAACGGATTGGCGTAGAGCCGGCGGGCCGGCAGGACGCTGTCTTCCCCGATGGTCATGAACCAGTCGGCCGCCGCGCCGATGATCGGCCAGGTCACGGGCGAGATTTCGCGGCAGGCCAGACCGCCCATCACCGTGTCGGCATTGCCGCTGGCCAGCGTGGGCTTGCCGGCGAGGTTGCTCTGGAACCAGCAATCGGCGCTCTCGGGTTCGACCACGATCGAAATGGGGCGCTCGTCGCAGACCGCCCAGAGATAGCCGATCACCGCAGCGGCCAGTCCGCCGACGCCGGCCTGCACGAAGACATGGGTGGGCGCTGCGCCCCATTGCTCTACGGCGGCCTCGTGAACCAGCACGCAATAGCCGCGCATGACGCTGCGCGGCACCGAATCGTAGCCCTCCCACGAGGTGTCGGAGATGATCGTCCAGCCGTTGGTCTCGGCCTGGCGGCGGCACTCGGCGACGGCGGTGTCGTAGTCGCCGTCGACGCGGATCACGTCGGCGCCGCGCGCCCGGATGGCGGCTTCCTTCTCGGCGCTGGTGAACTTCGGCAGGAAGATCACGCAGCGATTGCCGAACAGCTTGGCGCCCGCGGCGACCGAGCGCCCGTGGTTGCCCGAGCTGGCGGCGGTGAACACGAAACGGCCGGTGATCTCCTTGTGCTCGCCCTTCATCACGCTCTCGAACGTGACGGAGGAATGGTAGGCGTCGCCGACCGCGCCGGTCAGCACGTTGGCGACGGCGATCACGCCGCCCAGCGCCTTGAAGGCGCCGAACCCGAAGCGCTGGCTCTCGTCCTTGACCCGGATCTCGCCCACGCCCAGCCGCGTGGCCAGCGCCGGCAGCTCGTAGAGCGGCGTCGGCCTGTGCGCCGGGCACGCCTTCAGCTCCTCGCACAGTTCGGGAATCCCGTTGGGATTGATCACGAACTGCTGCTCGCGACCGAATTGCAGGGGGCGCGTGGCGCGCGGATTCTTGGTCAGCCAGGGGGCCAACCCGGGGGCCAATCGGGGGGTCGTCATGCCCGGGTCATAGCATGCTAAGCTCGCCAAAACGGAGTGGCCCATGAAGGTGAATGTCGAAGTGACCTGCACGCCCGAGGAGGCCCGCGCCTTCATGGGCCTGCCGGACAACAAGCCGATGCAGGATCGCATCATGAGCGAGATCGAGGAGCGCCTGCGCTCCAGCCTGGGGTCGATGAACCCCGAGACGATCTTCAAGACCTGGCTGCCGGCCTCCATGCAGGGCATGGACCAGATGCAGCAGATGCAGCAGGTCTTCTGGTCCCAACTCGCCAACATCGCCACCGGCGGAACGACCAAGAAGGAATAGGCGAAGATCATGAGCCAGCGCGACCAGCCAGCCGATCCCAAGCCCTACTACGAAGCCCACGTCTTCTGCTGCACCAACCGGCGTCCGGCCGGCCATCCGCGCGGCTGCTGCGCCGAACGCGGCGGCGAGGCGCTACGCGACCACATGAAGAGCCGCGCCAAGGCGCTCGGCCTCAAGAACGTGCGCATCAACACCGCCGGCTGCCTCGACCGCTGCGAGCTGGGGCCGACCCTCGTGATCTATCCGGAAGGGATCTGGTACCGGGTGCCGACCAAGGAAGACGTCGACGAGGTGCTGGATACGCACCTGCTCAAGGGCGGCCGGGTCGAGCGGCTGATGCTGAAGCCGGAAGACAAGTAGGCGGCGGAGCGCAAGTTTACCGCCGTCTCAGGGCGGGGGTTACCCCGCCCGAACCGGAGCGAGGAGTGGGCCAACGGGCCGTTGCAAAAGCCGAGACCTGGCGAATAAACGAAACAAACGAAATAAACGAATCATTCGAATCCAGAGTCGCACCCCGGAAGCAGGTATCCAGGTACCGCTGACGGGTCGATATTGCCCGGTCTTTTGCGTGGGATGTGCTCGATGGCCGGTCTCGCCGTCAGGTTCTCGTGAGCAGCTCCGCTGCGAGCGCCGTCCATTCCGCGTCCAGCGACTGCGATGAGACCGGCCGACCCGCGCGCCGGTACCAGTAGCCGGCGTTGGCGAGATCGCCCTCCTGGCGGTGGAGATGGGCGTGCACGCTGTCGCAGTCGGGCTCGCCCTCGTGGGCCTGGACGCCTTCGTGCGCTCGCGCCCAGTCGCCGCGGCGGGCCCACCACAGGGCCTGCAGGGCCGGGCTGGATCCGGCGGGCGGCGCGTCGGCGGTGAGGCTGGCGGCGAAGCTGTCGAGTTCGGTCATGGCGGTTCCGGCTAGCGGCGCCTCAGGCGGAAGCGCAGCAGGTGCAGGCGGTGCGAGAAGAACCCCCAGGCGGAGAATTTGAGGTAGCGCTCGTAGCGCCGCGTCTGCTCCTTGCCGACCATCTCGAGGGCTTCGGCCCGGCGGTTCTTGAGATTGGCCGCCCAGATCTCGCAGGTCCGGCCATAGTCGGTGCGGTCGTTGCGGAAGCGCTCGACCTCGAAGATCCCGTTGGCGGCGGCCAGGATCTCCGGCAGGCGCGGCAGCTCTGATTCGGGAAAAATGTCTTCGACCAGGGGACCCATCGGCACTTTGTCGTCGGGATCGCCATAGGCGATGGTCTGCAAGGTCATGCGCGCATCGGGCGCCAGCATGTCGTGGCAGCGCGTGAAGAAGTGGCGGTAGATCGCGGTCTTGGTGGCCGCATCGTCCTTGGGCTTGGTGAAGTGCTCGAACGCGCCGACCGAGATGAGGGCGCCGTAGGGCTCGGCCGGCTGATGGTCGGCCCAGCTCTCGACGCGGATCTCGACCGGCGGCGAGCCGGCGTCGCGGAGCGCGGCGCGGGCGAGTTCGGCCTGCGCATCGCTCAGGGTCAGGCCGACGCCGCGCTGCAGCGGCGGCGCACCGGGGGCCCGTGTGGCGACCGCCGCGCGCAACATGCCGCCCCAGCCGCAGCCGATGTCGAGCAGGCTGGAGGAGCGGTCGGCGCCGGCGTGGCGCAGATGCCAGTCGATCTTGCGGCGCTGGGCCTCGGCGAGCGGGGCGGAGTCGTCCTCGTCGCGCCACATCGCCGAGGAGTAGGTCATCGTCTCGTCGAGCCACAGCCGATAGAAATCGTTGCCGACGTCGTAGTGCGAACGGATGGCCTCCGGCGAGGCGCCGGCAGCCTGTGCATTTTCAGTCTTCATGGCCGCACCATAAGCCATTCGCCGACGCAGCGGACCACACGGTTTTTGCGACATTCGGGTTATTGCATCGGGGAAAAGTTTGTCCCAGAAATACGCGCTGTTCGACGCACGATGCCGCAGCTAATCGCGCTTTTCGTGCAAGAAAACCGGGAATGGCAGCAGGCGGGATTGCTCGCGCATGACGACGACGGATGTGCCGCAGGGCGTCGGCCAGAAGGGCCGCTTTTATCTGACGAAGAACATCTGGGTGCCCCAGGAGCCGCTCGAGAAGCTCAATCTCAGGCTCTCGGACTGGATCCTGCGGAACATGCCCAAGCTGCCGCTGTCGGGCGAGGAGGCGCTGAGGTCTTTTCCGGTGCTGGCCGAACTCCAGAAGAGCCACGCCAGGATCAAGGCCGACCTCGACTACCTGCTCAGCCACCATGAGGAAATCCCCACCCTGCACGAGGTCCATCCGCGCGACCTCTACGTGCCCGGGCGCGCCTGGCGCACCTTCATCCTGAAGATCTACGGCCACGAGATCGCGGCGAACACGGCGGCGGTTCCGGACACGATGGCCGCCATCAACCGGCTGCCGGGCGTGCATACCGCCCTGTTCAGCATCCTGGCCGGCCGGGCCGAGATCGAGCCGCATCGCGGGTCCGCGGCGGGCGTGGTTCGCTTCCACTATCCGCTGATCGTGCCCAGCGAGCCGGAGAAATGCTGGATCGAGATCGGCGGTCACCACTTCTTCTGGGAAGAAGGCGTGCCGCTGGTGTTCGACGACACGCGCGAGCATTGGGTCAAGAACCAGACCGACGAGACACGCGTCGTGCTGATCATCGACTTCAATGCCGACATGCCGTTTCCGGTGAACCTCTATACCGGGCTGCGCTACGCGCTCGGCCGCCGCAGCGCCGAGGTGAAGGCCGTCATCGACCGCGCCGCGATCGGCGTGCCGCCGCGCTAGGCCGAGCGTAGCTCGGCCTCCTGAGCGACAGGCTGCGGCTTGGTTACAAGCCGCTAAGCTTGCCATGTCCGAGAGCGCCGAAGGACGAACGACCGCCTCATGACCCCTCCGTCGCGTATGACGCGACACCTCCCCATTTGAATGGGGAGGACGGGGATTCTCTACTCGATCAGCTCGGCCAGCCGCTTGATGATGCGGGTCGGCCTGGCCGTCGCGTGCGCCGGCACGCCGGCGTCGAACGGGTCGTACCAGATGCCGCACATGCCCAGCGCCTGGGGCGCCACGACTTCCCATTCGTAGTTGTCGCCGACCATCCAGGCGTCTTCCGCAGCCACACCCAGCCGCTCCAGCGCGTGACGGTAGACCGCCAGTTCGGGTTTGCCCTGGCCGAACTCGCCCTCGATCTGGATGTGGTGGAAGCGATGGGCGAGCTCGAACCGCTCGATCTTGGCGCGCTGGGTCTCGCCCGCGCCGTTGGTCACGAGGGCCAGCCGGACGCCGGCATCGCGCAACGCATCGACCGTGGCGTGGGCATCGGGATAGAGCCGGTATTCCTTGCGCCTGAGCTCGGTGAAGGAATCGGCGATGCGGTCGGCCAGTTCGTCGTCCTCGCGGCCAAGCTTCGCGAGCCCGCGACGGACCGACAGGCGGCGGGCGCCGGCGATGTCGAGCCGCCACTTCGCAGCCTCGGCCCGGTCGTTCCAGAAGGCGCGCGCCTCCTCCATGACGGCCGTCCGCACGCGCGCGATGGCCGCCTCGTCATGGGCGTCGAGATGGGCCGAAAAGACATGGAGCAGGCGGGTCCATGCCTCCTCCGGTTGCGCGTAGGCACGGATCAGCGTGTCGTCCATGTCGAAGAGGATCGCGCGGGGAAGCCCCGCCTTGGGAAGGTCGGCCATGTCAGTTCGTCGGCTGGCCGGCGAAGGTCGTGGGGGCGGGGCTGACGACCACGCCGCGGTCGCCCTGGATCTCGATCACGGCGAGCGCCCGCTCGGAGCGGCCGTCGGGCAGGAAGCGGAAGATGCCGTCGACGCCGGACCATCCGTTGGGATTGGCGATCGCCTCGGCCGAGAAGTCGCCGCCCGGCTTCAGCCGCGCGAGCTGGCTGGCAAGCCCGACACCGTCATAGGCGAGCGTCGCCAGCCGGTGCGGCGGCCGGCCGTAGGTCGAAACGAACCGGCGTTCGAAGTCGGCGCGCTTTGCCGGATCGGGTGCGGCGTACCAGGCGCCGCGCAGCATGGTCTCCGCGCCGACGCCGGGGAAATCCCACACGCCCGTGCCGATGAGCTGGATGGCGCGGCCGTCGAGGCCGTTGGTGGCGAGCGAGGCGAGCGCCGTCGAGAGGAGGGGCGGCGCCACCGGCACGAGGACGGCGACCTTGGCACTTTCACCCTCGGTCCTGGCCGAGGCGGCGAGCAGCCGGGCCTGGGCCGGGATGTCGGCACCGTTGGGGTCGAAGAACTCGCGGCCGACCACGGTGCCGCCGCGCCGCGTGACATAGGTCTCGAGCGTGCTCGACATCTGCTGGCCGTAGGTCGTCTGCGGCGCGAAGGTCGCAAACCGGCGGATGCCGGCCTCGAAGGCGTGATCGACCACGCGCCGGACCTGCGGCGGCGCCGCGATGCCCATGATCCAGACGCCGCGCTGCGCCACCTGCTCGTCGTTGGAGAAGGCCACCACGTTCATGCCGCCCTGGGCGACCAGGGGCACCAGGGCCGAGGCCGACGTCCCGTAGAGCGGTCCCAGGACGAGGGCTGCCCCGTCGAGACGGGCCTTGCGATAGGCCTCGACGGCGGTGTCGGCGCTCTCGCCGCTGTCGTAGGCCGACAGGGCGATGTCCTTGGAGCCGCTGTCGAACAGCGCCATTTCGGCAGCCTGCTGCATGGCCTGCCCGATCGGCGCGGCGCGACCGCTGAGCGGCAGCAGCAGGGCAATGCGCGCCTTGCCGGATGCGGTCAGCGGCGACCCGGCCTTGGGCGTGACAGTCACCGCCTGCGCCGTCCTCGTGCTAGGCTTGGGCGGCTCGCTGCAGGCGCCCACCAGGAGGGCGGCAGTGGCAAGCGCAATGAATGACCTACGCATCGGCGCGTACTCCGGCGATCGGAAACAGATGGACGTGGACGAACGACCCCAAGCTACCGGCGGGCAGCCCCCGCGTAAACCGCCGCTCGCTCCGGGGCTGCATATTGTTGCCACACCGATCGGCAACATGCGCGACATCACGCTGCGCGCACTCGACGTGCTGCAAGCGGCCGACCTGATCGCCTGCGAGGACACCCGCGTGTTCGCCAAACTCGCGACCCACTACGGCATTTCCGCCCCGACCGTGTCCTACAGCGACGCCACGCAGGACAAGTCCGAGCCGCGCCTCGTGCGGGCGCTGGCCGCCGGCAAGAGCGTCGCCCTGGTTTCGGATGCCGGCATGCCGCTGATCTCCGATCCGGGCTATCGGCTGGTGCGGGCGGCGGTCGAGGCCGGCTATCCGGTCACCTCGGCGCCGGGTCCGTCGGCGGTCCCGATGGCGCTGGCCTTGTCGGGGCTGCCGACCGACCGTTTTTTCTTCGCGGGCTTCCTGCCGGCCAAGGCGACGGAGCGGCGGCGTGCCATCGGCGAGGTGGCGTCCATTCCGTCGACGCTGGTGTTCTTCGAGGCGCCCCATCGCCTGCCCGAGTCGCTGGCCGATCTGATGGACCTGCTGGGCGATCGCCCGGCGGCCGTGGCGCGCGAACTCACCAAGCTGTTCGAGGAGGTTCGCCGTGCCCCGCTCGGCGCGCTGGCGGCGCACTACGCCAGCCACCCGGACGTGCGGGGCGAGATCGTGATTGTGATCGGCGCACCCTCCGCCGACACGGAGCGCAGCGCCGGCACCATCGACGATGCGTTGCGGGAGGCGATGGCGGGGGCATCGGTGAAGGATGCCGCGGCCGAGGTGGCGGCGCGCTTCGGGCTGAAGCGGCGCGACGTCTATGCCCGCGCCCTCGAGCTGAAACGTGGCGCGGCGTGACGACCGCGGCCCGCCGGAAGGCCTACCGCATGGGCCATGCCGCCGAATGGCGCGCGGTGTGGCGGCTGCGGCTCGGCGGCTACACGATCCTCGGTCGGCGCTACAAGACGCGGCTGGGCGAGATCGACATCGTGGCGCGCCGCGGCAACGTGCTGGCCTTCGTCGAGGTCAAGGCGCGCGGCGATTTCGTCAAGGCGGCCGATGCCTTGGGGAATCGCCAGTTCGGCCGCGTGTCGCGCGCCGCCAGCCTGTTCATCGCCCATCATCCGCGCTATGCCGCCTGCTCGGTGCGCTTCGATGCGGTGCTGGTCGGTGGTGTGTGGCCGCGCCACCTGGCCGACGTCTGGCAAGCGCCGGAGTGATTCGTGACCGATGATCTGACGAATGACCTGGGACGACTGAAGGGTCTTTGTGCCGGCGACGGCGAGCGGATCGACCTGCTCGAGGCGGGGTTCCTGCTGAGCGTCCTCGGCGGCGGCGCGCCGACGGAGCTCGCGCCCTTCCGCCAGCATGTGACGGCCATGACCGACGACCTGGCGGATCTGGTTCACCGGCGCGGTGCGACGCCGGAAGCGCTGTCGGAGGTGATCGCACGGTCCTACGCCTATCGCGGCGACAGGGAGACCTACGACGACCTGCAGAACGCCGACCTGGTGCGCGTCATCGAGCGCCGCAAGGGCCTGCCCGTCGCCCTGTCGATCCTCTACCTCCATGTCGCCCGCGCCCAGGGCTGGCAGGCCGAGGGTCTGGCGTTCCCGGGTCATTTCCTGATCCGCATCGGCATCGACGGCGCGCGCCATGTCGTCGATCCCTTTCACGAGGGGGCCGTGCGGGAGGCCGCGGAGCTGCGCAGGCTCCTGCGGCAGGTCCTGGGGCCCGACGCCGAACTCGCGCCGGCGCATTTCGATGCCGTCCCCGACCGCGACGTGCTGCTGCGGCTCGAGAACAACGTGCGGCTGCGCCTCGCCAGACGCGAGGACTGGTCCGGCACGGCGAACTCGCTCGACCGCATGCTGGCGATCGCGCCGGACCGGATCGAGCTGCTGTTCGAGGCCGGCCAGCTAAATGCACGCCTCGACAAGCGGCGGGCGGCGATCGCGGCCTATGATCGCATCCTCGCACTCGACGTCGATGCCGACCTCCGCCGGCAGGCCTCGGCCCTGTTGCAGGAACTGCGACGCGGCCTTAACTGAAACCAGTCGACCTCAGCCCCGCCAGTCAGGATTCCGCCATGAAGCTCAACGTCGCCATCCAGATGGACCATGTCTCGACGATCGACATCGACGGCGATTCGACCTTCGTGCTGGGGGTGGAGGCCGAGAAGCGCGGCTACGCGGTCTGGCACTACACGCCGCCCGACCTGATCTTCCGCGATCGCAAGGTGATGGCCCGCGCGCAGCCGATGAAGCTGCGCCGCGAGAAGGGCAATCATTTCACGCTGGGCGCCCCCGAGACGATCGATCTGTCGACCTTCGACGTGGTGCTGCTGCGCCAGGACCCGCCGTTCGACATGTCGTACATCACGACGACCCACCTGCTCGAGCACATCCATCCGAAGACGCTGGTGGTCAACGATCCGGCCAGCGTGCGCAACGCGCCGGAGAAGTTGTTTGTCACGCATTTCGACAATGTGATGCCGCCGACGCTGATCACCGCCGATGCGCGCGCGCTGCGCGAGTTCCGCGACGAGCATCAGGACATCATCCTGAAGCCGCTGTTCGGCAATGGCGGCGCCGGCGTCTTCCGCGTTCGCCCCGACGATGAGAATTTCGCGTCGCTGCTGGAGATGTTCTCCCAGCGCAGCCGCGAGCCGGTGATCGCCCAGCGCTACCTTCCCGAGGTTCGCAAGGGCGACAAGCGTATCATCCTGATCGACGGCAAGGCGGTCGGCGCCATCGATCGGGTTCCGGCGGCCGGCGAGGCGCGCTCCAACATGCATGTCGGCGGCAAGGCGGTGAAGGCGTCTCTCACCAGGCGCGACATCGAGCTATGCGAGACGATCGGCCCGGAGCTCGCGAGGCGCGGCCTGATCTTCGTCGGCATCGACGTGATCGGCGACTATCTCACCGAGATCAACGTCACCTCGCCGACCGGCCTGCAGCAGATCAATCGCTTCGACGGTGTCTCGCTGGAGGCGCAGATCTGGGATCGGATCGAGGTCCGCTATCAGGAAACCCGCGGGCGAAAGTCATGATCCGACGTGTATTCCTCGCCCTCTCAATGGTCGTTCCGGCAGGCGCTGGGCTCGCGCAGTCCAGCTCGGACATGTTCGGCCAGAAGCAGATCGTCCGGGCGGTGATGGAAGGTGATGAGGAGAAGGTACGCCAGGCCCTGCTGAAGCAGGAGAGCCCCAACCAGACCGCAAACAACGGTCAGCCGCTGCTGATCGTGGCGGTCCGCGCCGGCCACATCCCGGTGGTCGAGACCCTCCTCAAGGGCGGTGCCATTCCCGATGCGGTGGATCCCGAGGGTTACACGGCGCTGATGCGCGCTGCCGAAAAGGGCGATGTCGAGATCGCGGACATCCTGCTTCGTCGCAATGCGAGCGTGCGCGGGCAGAATCGCCAGGGCCAGACGGCGCTGATGATCGTCTCGGGACGTGGCTATGCCGAGATCGTGCGGCTCCTGCTCGACAAGAAGGCCGATCCCAATTCGCGCGACTTCACCGGTCGTACCGCGCTGGCCTACGCCCGGCAGAACAACCGCGGATCCATCGAGGCGATGCTGCGCAAGGTCGGCGGCAAGGAATGACGCCGGCCGGGGCAGCCCCGATCCGGGTGACCGGTTCGCTGGCGATCGACCCGGACGAGATCCAGGAAAGCTTCGTGCGCGCCGCCGGTCCCGGCGGCCAGCACGTCAACACCACCTCGACGGCGGTGCAGTTGCGCTTCGACGTCCGCCGGTCGCCGTCGCTGCCCGAGGATGTGCGGCAGCGGCTGGAACGTCTGGCGGGCCGGCGCCTGACGCGAGACGGCGTGCTGGTGCTGGTGGCCCAGGGCCAGCGCAGCCAGTTGCGCAACCGCGAGGAGGCGCTCGCCCGCCTGATCGAGCTGATTCGCGAGGCGACCCACAAGCCGGCGCCGCGCGTGAAGACCAAGGTGAGCCGCGCGGCGAAGCGACGGCGCGTCGACGACAAGAAGCGTCACGGCACCGTCAAATCCCTGCGACGCGCCCGGTCATCGGACGACTGACGGCGCGCGGAAGGTTGAGTACTGTCACGCCCTCAAACCCGATGAGGTGCCTCGTGGCAGACGTTCGCAAAGAGACAGACAGCCTTGGAGAGGTGAGCGTTCCCGCCGACAAGCTCTGGGGCGCGCAGACGCAGCGGTCGCTCGAGCATTTCAGCATCGGCAAGGACCTGATGCCGCGCGAGATGATCACCGCCTATGCGACCCTGAAGAAGGCCTGCGCCAACGCCAATCACGCCGGCAAGCGCCTGGACGACGAGGCGCACAGACTGATCCTCGAGACCTGCGACGAGATCCTCGCCGGCCAGCACCACGACATGTTTCCCCTGCACGTCTGGATGACCGGCAGCGGCACGCAGTTCAACATGAACGTGAACGAGGTGATCTCGAACCGCTGCTGCCAGCTCGCGGGCACGCCGCTCGGCTCGAAGAAGCCGGTGCATCCCAACGACCACGTCAACATGTCGCAATCGTCGAACGACACGTTTCCGTCGGTCATGTACATCGCCGCCGCGGTGAACACCAAGGAGCGCCTGCTGCCGTCGCTGCAGGCGCTGCACGACGCGATCGACGCCAAGGCGAAGGAGTGGGCCGACATCGTCAAGATCGGCCGCACCCACATGCAGGATGCGACGCCGATCACGCTCGGCCAGGAATGGTCGGGCTATGCCGGCATGCTGGCCGACAATATCGGGCGCATCGAGGACTCGCTGAAGGACGTCTATCGCCTGGCCCTGGGCGGCACGGCGGTCGGCACCGGCATCAACGCCGCTCCGGGCTTCGACGAGGCGGCGGCGGCCGAGATCGCCAGGCTGACCGGGCTGCCGTTCGTGACGGCGCCCAACAAGTTCACCGTGCAGGGCGCGCACGATGCGCTGGTCCAGCTCTCGGGCTCGTTCCGCACGCTCGCGGTCTCGCTCTACAAGATCGCCAACGACATCCGCCTGATGTCGTGCGGTCCGCGCGCCGGCTTCGCCGAACTGCACATCCCGGAGAACGAGCCGGGCTCCTCGATCATGCCGGGCAAGGTCAATCCGACCCAGGCCGAGGCGCTGACCATGATCGCGGTGCAGGTCATGGCCAACGACGTGGCCGTGGGCTTCGGCGGCGCCAGCGGCTATCTCGAGATGAACGTCTACAAGCCGCTGATGATCTACAACGTCGCGCATTCGATCACGCTGATGACCGACGGCTGCGCCAACTTCCGCAAGTTCCTGGTCGAGGGCACCCAGCCCAACCTCAAGAAGATCAAGGAGTACGTCGATCGCTCGCTGATGCTGGTGACGGCGCTGGCGCCGGTGATCGGCTACGACAAGGCCTCCAAGATCGCCCACTACGCGATCGACCACGACCTCACCCTGAAGGAGGCGGCGCTGAAGCTGGAGTACGTGACCGAGACCGAGTTCGACAAGGTCGTGGACCCGTCGAAGATGGTCCATCCCTACGTCGCGACGGAGTAGGCGAAGTCGCCTTCCTCATTGGAGCGCGCAACTCCGGCTGCACGCTCCAATGATCATCATCCCGCTCTAACGCTCGACGATCCAGCGCCGCTCGCTCATGAAGCGGGCGGTGGCGAGGCCCAGCGCCATGCCGCCGACGATGAAGCAGCAGCCGGCAAGGGCTTCGACGGCGGCCAGCACGTTGCCCTCGTTCAGCAGCACGATGGTGCGGAAGGCCAGGATGCCGGGCGTCATGATGATGATACCGGGCACGGTGAAGCAGATCCGCGGCTCGCACAGCCAGTGTTTGGCCAGCGACGCCAGCAGGCCGACGGCCAGCGCGCCGACGAAGGTCGCGGCCGGCAGGATCAGCCCGGTATCGTGCAGCGCGAGCCTGAGTTCGTTGCCGGCCAGCGAGAGCAGGCCCACCGTGAAGACCGTGCGCAATGGACCGTTGTAGAGCAGCGCAAAACCGCAGCCGCCGGCAAAGCTCGCCAGCGCCCGCCAGATCAGGGCGACGGGCTCGTATCCGGCGCTGCCGGCGGGCGGCAACACCTCGGTCAGGCCGGCGATCGCTGCGACCGCCGACAGGCCGAAGGCGGCCGACAGCAGGATCATGGTGGCATAGAACAGGCGCGCCATGCCGGCCACGGTCTGGTGCTGCACGAGGTCGAGCAGGGAAGCGACCAGGGGGAAGCCCGGCACCAGGAACAGGGCCGAGGAAATGAATCCCACCGCCAGCTCGGCCGAGAAGTCGCGCCCGGCGAGGCCGAACACGATCAGGCAATAGAGGCCCGAGGCAACGACCGCGCAGACGGCGGTGACGGCATACTGGTTGAGCTGCCGCCGGAACGCGAGCGCGCGCACCGCTTGGCCCGTGGCGCCGGCGATCGCCGCCGCGCCGGTCGCCAGCAGATCGCCGCCGTTCAGGTAGGAAAAGGCCGCCGACGCGAGACCGATGGCGATCGCCACGGTCGGCAGGGCATGAAGCCCCGGCGCCTTCTCGATCATGTCGAGTTCCTTCGTGAGGGCCTGTGCCGTCAAGCCGGGCCGGCTGGCTTCGGCCAGCCGTTCCAGGGCGCCGATACGGGCCGCATTGATGCCGGGCGCGCCGACATCGCAGGTCAGGGTGGCCGTCTCGCCGTCGCGACGGACGGTGGCGGACATGGCGTCGAGCGTCACCTGCAGCGACAGGTTCTCGATTCCCATTTGCCCGGCCAGCCGCGCCATGGCCTCGCGCACCCGGAACGCCGTATCGCCGGCGCGCAGCATCAGCGCGCCGAACCGCAGCAGGACGTCGAGGGTCTCGGGGAGCGGCGCCCGTGGCTCGGTCATCAGACCGTGTGGAGACCCAGCACTTCGGCGGTGTCCTTGCGCACACGCTCGACCAGCGCGGCGTCGGTCTTGAGGTCCTGCCCATAGGAGGGGATCATCTCCTTCAGCTTGGGCACCCAGTGGCCGACCAGCTGCTCGTGGAAGCAGTTCTCGAGCATGTGGACCATGATCCAGACGGCCGTGGAAGCGCCGGGCGAGGCGCCGAGCAGAGCCACCACCGAGGAGTCGGCCGAGTGCACGATCTCGGTGCCGAACTCGAGTTTGCCGGTGCGCGCCATGTCCTTCCGGATGATCTGCACGCGTTGTCCCGCGGTGTCGAACTCCCAGTCCTTCTCGTCGACGGCGGGATAGAACTCGCGCAGCGCGTCGAAACGGTGCGCCTTGGTCTGCAGCACCTGGCCGACGAGGTATTCCTCGAGCGGAAGATTGTCCCGCGCCACCGCCAGCAGCTGCAGGAGATTGTCCGGCCGCAGCGACAGCGGCAGGTCGAACATCGAGCCGTGCTTCAGGAACTTGGTCGAGAAGCCGGCAAAGGGTCCGAACAGGAGCCAGCGCTTGCCGTCGACGTAGCGCGTGTCGAGGTGGGGCACCGACATCGGGGGCGATCCGCTGGCCGCCATGCCGTAGACCTTGGCCATGTGACGCGTCGCGATCTCCTGCTGGCCCGAGCGCAGCCAGATGCCGCTCACCGGGAAGCCGGCGAAGCCGTCGGCTTCGGGGATGCCGGATTTCTGCAGCAGGGTGAGCGCCGCGCCGCCGGCGCCGAGGAAGACGTAGCGCGCGCCGACCGTCTTCCTGGCGTGGGTCTTCTCGTCCTTGACGTCGAGCGTCCAGCCGCCCTCGGCGCGGCGGTGAAGGCCGGTGACCGACTGCGAGAACTCGATCGAGAAGCCGTCCTGACGGCGCAGGTAATTCAGCAGGTTGGTGGTGAGCGCACCGTAGTTCACGTCGGAGCCCGTGACCATGCGCGTGGCGGCGACCGGCTGGCCGGGATCGCGGCCTTCCATGATCAGCGGCGCCCATTCGGCGATCTGCCTGTGGTCCTCGGAATATTCCATGCCGCGGTAGCAGTGATGGGCGCTCATCGCCGCGTGGCGCTTCTTCAGGAAGGCCTGGCGGTCGGCGCCGATCACGAAGCTCATGTGCGGCACGGGATGGATGAAGGACTCCGCCCGCTCGATCGCGCCCTTCCGGACCAGGTACGACCAGAACTGCCGCGACATGTCGAACTCGACGTTGACCTCCAGCGCCCGGGAGATGTCGACGCTGCCGTCGGCGCGCTGCGGCGTGTAGTTCAGCTCGCAGTTGGCGGCATGGCCCGTGCCCGCATTGTTCCACGGGTCCGAGCTTTCCTGCGCCTCGCCCTCCAGCCGCTCGAGGATCTTGATCCTGAGATGGGGCTGCAGCTCCTTGAGGAAGGTGGCCAGCGTCATGCTCATGATGCCGGCGCCGACCAGGACGACGTCGAAGTCGCCGGAATGATTGTCTGCCATGGAACTCTCCTAACGGCGTTCTTCGGGGGTAGCGCGCTTGAACGGCACCGGCGCGTCCTTGCCCAGCACGACGTAGAGGCGGCGCCACGGCTGGTCGTCGACCAGCCTCCAGGTGTGTCCGCCGCCGGTCGTGTCCTCGGCCAGCAGGATGTCGCCGGGGGCGAGGACGAAGTGCTGGCCGCCGCGGGTGCTGAAATCCAGGGTACCGCTCAGGGTGACGACGAGCTGGCGCACCGGCGCGGTGTGCCACGCATAGGTGCCACCGGGCTGGGTCTCCTGCAGCGAGGCGCTGGCGACCTCGATCTTGCCGCTGAGCAGGTCGCCATGTGCGCCCGGTTTCAGGTCGATCCAGCCCTCCTCGACGTGAGAATTCTGGTCATCGCCCGTCCAAATCCGCACGCACCGAATCATGCCGCCGCCCTGCCTTTGCCGTGTCCCGGCGACGGTAGTACGCGCCCTTCGGGCTGGCAACAAACGGCTCCCCGAGGCCGCTCATCCGGCGGACTCGAGCGTCATCACACTGACATCGTCGCCGCCGGCTCCCACCTGCCGATACTGCGCTAGAAATGCCGCGGCTCTTCAAAGCTGTTGCGTGCGACGGCAACTTACCGCTCGTGTCCGCGTTCAGCGGCGTCAATAAGCAGCAGGAGCGCGCCATGAGCGGATTGTTCGATTTCGTGAAGACGATCGGAAAGAAGATCTTCGGCGAGGGCGATCCCGATCCGGGCGCCAAGATCAAGGCGGAGATCGAGAAGGACAATCCGGGCCTGAAGGACCTTGCCGTCAAGTTCGAGAATGGCATCGTCGAATTGACCGGCAGCGGTCCGGCCGAGGCTCTGCAGAAGGCCATCCTGATGGCCGGCAACGTCCTGGGTGTCGGGGAGGTCAAGCTCGCGGGCGTGTCGCCGACTTCGGTCGAGGACGGTACGCAGTACTACCTGATCAAGTCGGGCGACACGCTGTCGGCGGTCGCCAAGCAGTTCTACGGGGACGCCAACAAGTATCCGAAGATCTTCGAAGCCAACCGCGAGGTGATCAAGGACCCGAACCTGATCTTCCCCGGCCAGAAGATCCGTATTCCCAAGGCATGATGCGAAGCGCAGGCATCGTTGCCTGCGCTTCTCTCTTTCCCTACGTCGCGCGGCGGGCGGCGATTCGATTCCAGATGAACAGGACGACGATCGCGCCGACTGTCGCGGCAATGAAACCGGCGCCCTGGTCGGGGCGGTACCATCCCACGGCCTGGCCGATGAAGGTCGCCACGAACGCACCGGCAATCCCCAGCACCGTCGTCAGGATGAATCCCGACGGCTTGTTCGGGCCGGGCGCCAGCAGGCGCGCAACGATACCGGCGACGAAGCCGATCACGACGATCCACAAAATGCCCATGGCTGCGCTCCGCTCAGGACGTCTTGGGGGGCGAACGATCGAGTTCGTCGGCACTGGGCAGACGACCCTGCGGCGTCAGTTCGTCGATCGTTGCGGGGAGCTGCGCCGCCAGGCCGGCCAGAAGTTGCTCCCGGGTGAGGCCGGTGCGCTCGCTCAGGAACTCGATCTGCTCCGGCGTGAGGACGCGGCCGAGATCGCCGGGCTCGATCGCCTTGTTCTCGTTCGGGCTGACCCAGGACTCCGCGACGTCCGACTTCCCGGCGCCCTGGAACTGCTTCAGCAGGTCGCCCAGCCCGCCGCTCAGAATGGAACCGAGCCCACCGCTGCCCGCATTGCCGAAGCTGTCCTTGAGAATGTCCCCCAGGCCGCCTCCCCCTGCGGGGGCCATGCCCGGGGCGGCCGGCTTGGCGGTGCCGAATCCCTTGACCGCCTTGTAGGCGAGCAGTCCCAACAGGGCCATGGTGATGGGCGACATGCCACCACCCCCGCCGGATCCGCCGCGCGGACCGTTGCGCATTCCCGTCAAGACATCGAGCAAACCCATGGATGCATCCCTTGTGTGTGCCCGTTCAACGCACGGTTCGAGGTCGCGTTGCCGATCAGATCGCGGCGATCTTTTCGCGGCGCCTCAATGACCAGTTGCTCTGGATGCGAATCTCGGGATTGGGAACAGTCCAGCAGGCGCCGCCTTCGTCGAGAAAGACGACCCACAGCAGGTGCGACTCGGGGCCATAGTCGATGACGAAGTGAGCGAGGCCCGGACCTTTGGGGGTCTCGAGCGGGAGTGGAGGTTCCAGTTGGGTGATCATGGGCGACGCAACGGCGTTCAGGGCCGACCGTTGCGCGTGCAGGCGATCGACGGCGGCCTCGCCTTCTGCGCGACGACTAGCGACGGAACGCCCGGTGAGTTAAGCAGCCCATGAGCCGGCGAGATTGTCCGGACTGTCGGGAACGCGGGGGCGGCCGAAGAATGGCGACGCTTTTGGTGAAGAACGCGCTCGTCGTCACGATGGACGACCAGCGCCGCGAGTTCGCCAACGGCGGGCTCTATGCGGTCGACGGCGTGATCCGGAGCGTCGGGCCTGGCCCGTCTCTGCCCGGTACCGCCGACACGGTCATGGACCTCGCCGGACATATCGTCCTGCCGGGACTGATCAACGCCCATCATCATCTCGACCAGACGCTGACCCGCGCCCTGCCGGCGGCGCAGAACAACAATCTGTTCCGCTGGCTGCAGGCTCATTACCTCCTGTGGGCGGCGCGCACGCCGGAGGCCAGCCGCACCGCGACGCTCGTGGGCTGCGCCGAGCTCGCCCTGTCGGGCTGCACGACGGTGTTCGATCACGCCTATGTCTTCCGCAACGGCTGCGCAGTCGACGACCAGATCGCGGCGGCGAAGGAGATCGGCATCCGCTTCGCCGTCTCGCGCGGCTCCATGTCGCTGGGCCAGTCGAAGGGTGGCCTGCCGCCGGATTCCTGCGTCGAGGACGAGGACGAGATCCTGAAGGATTGCGAGAGGGTGATCGGCCGCTATCACGATGCCCGGCCGGGTTCGATGACGCAGATCGTGCTGGCGCCGTGCTCGCCTTTCTCCGTGACACCGGAGTTGCTGCGTCAGTCGGCAACGATGGGACGGCGCGAGGGCGTCCGCCTGCACACCCACCTCTGCGAGACGCTCGACGAGGAGCGCTACACGCTGCAGCGCTGGGGCCTGCGGCCGGTCGAATACATGCGCTCCGTCGACTGGGCCGGCGACGATGTCTGGTACGCCCATGCCGTCCACGTGAACGATGCCGAGATCCTCGAGTTCGCCCGTGCAGGCGTCGGCGCCTGCCACTGTCCCTGCTCGAACATGCGGCTGGCCTCGGGCATCGCGCCGGTGATGAAGTATCTCCGCGCCGGCGTGAAGGTCGGCATCGGCGTCGACGGCTCGGCCAGCAACGACGGAAACCACATGCTGGGCGAGGTGCGGCAGGCGATGCTGCTGGCCCGCCTGCAGATCGGCCTGCGCCCGCCGGAAGGGCCAGACACGACCCTCTCGACCTCGGACCCGAGTCGCGACGACGAATGGATGACGGCGCGGCAGGCGCTCGAACTCGCCACCCTGGGCGGCGCCGCGCTGCTCGGGCGCGACGACATCGGCGCCCTGGCCGTCGGCAAGCAATGCGATTTCTTCGCCCTCGATCTCAACAGCCTGGCCTATGCCGGCGCCCTCGCCGATCCCGTGGCCGCCACGCTCTTCTGCGCCCCGCAGACCGCGCGCCACACGGTCGTCGCCGGCAAGCCGGTCGTGCGCGACGGCCGGATCGTGACCATCGACCTCGAACGCACGGTGGCCGAGCACAACCTGCACGCCGCGCGGCTGGCGGCGTTGGCCTGAGGTCCAGACAAGGCGAGACTCGAGGGGAGACAATGCGCGCGGTTGCGACGGCCGTTCCCGGCCTGTAGAGCGCACGCTCTCTTGCAGGAGCCGAACCGAAAATGGCCGACAGCGACGACGAGTATGTCTACGACGAGGCCAGCGGCGAGTGGATACCCGCGGCCGAAGCCGCCGCGAAGAAGGCTGCCGCCGAGGCCCCGGCGGGCGCCGTCGAGGTGCGCGATTCGGTCGGCAATTTGCTCGCCGACGGCGACAGCGTCCTCCTGATCAAGGATCTCAAGGTCAAGGGTTCCACCCAGACCCTGCAGCGCGGCACGGTGATCAAGTCCATCCGCCTGACCGGCGATGCCCAGGAGATCGACTGCCGCCACGACACCATCAAGGGTCTGGTCCTGCGCGCCGAGTTCGTCCGCAAACGCTGACGCGACCCGCAGCGCTCCGCCGCGCGACGCTGCGGCTCAGGGCATCGTGCCGGGCGGACGCCGTTCGCCGGGACGCACGCGGCGATCCTCGTCCTCGGGCCCGACGGTGCGGCTGGTGTCGCCGTCGCGCGGACGCACCGTCTCCCCTGTGCGGGTGTCACGCTCGGTGTCGGTGTTCGTTCGTTCCCGCGGCTTGGGATCGGGATCGGCGGTCATGGCGTTCTCCTCGTTCCTGGACGAGGGTGCGAACGGCCCGGGAGGAGGTCCGGTTGCCGCGGATCGGCGCTCATCCGACAGCGACGCCGTCGCAGAGTGCCGCTCGACCTGGATCAAATGAGGCAGACGCCATATGCTTCGGATGCTATATGGCCCGCCACGTCCCCGTAGCTCAGCCGGATAGAGCAGCGGTTTCCTAAACCGGAGGTCGGAGGTTCGAATCCTCTCGGGGACGCCAATTTCGCCCGAGCCCTTGAGCTCCTTGAATCAGCGAAACACTGCTCGCTTGTGCCGCTACGAAAGCGCTGCGGATTGGCGGGCGCGCAGCGTCCGGGGCGGTCGTTTGTTGGATTCTGGGTCTAGGTTTCGAGCGTGCCGGCCAGGCGCTGCGCGGCGTCGGCATAATCCTTCATGAAATCGTAGACGACCGAACGCGCCGACTGCTCGGTGTTCATGAGGCCGACCGCCTGCCCGACATAGTAGGTGGCAAGCCGCTGGGCTCCCTCGTGACCGCTGGCGGCAAGCTTGTCGATCTTGGCCAGCGCCGGTCGGCTGATGAGGCCTTGCAGCGGCATTGGCAGCGGATCGGGGGCGCTCTCGCCGTGCCAGCCATCGGTCCAGGCCGACCTGAGCTGCCGTGTCGGCTTGCCGGTCCGGCTGCGCGATCGCACGGTGTCACGGGAGGTCGCCGCCAGCATCTTCTTCTTCACGGTCGGGGTCGTCTCGGCTTCCGCCGTCGTCAGCCAGACCGACGCGGTCCAGGCGCCGGCGGCGCCCATGGCCATGCACGCCGCCATTTGCCGCCCGGTCGCGATTCCTCCGGCCGCCAGCACGTCGATGTCCTTGTAGTCCTCGATGGCCTGCAGCACCTCGGGCACCAGCACCATGGTCGAGACCTCGCCGCAGTGCCCGCCTGCCTCGGTGCCGGCGACCACGAGAATGTCGACCCCGGCCTTGGCGTGCTTGATCGCATGTTCCTTGGCGCCGGTGAGGGCGCCCACCAGGATGCCTTTGTCGCGGGCGCGTTTCATGATGGAAGGCGGTGGCACGCCCAGGGCATTCACGAACAGCTTGATGGGATGGCTGAAGGCGACGTCGAGAAGGCGAGCCGCGCCGCCTTCCCGCATGTTGTCCGTATAGTCGTGGACGCCTTGCCCGGCAGACCACAGATCGGCGGTATCGATGCCGTGCTGGGCGAGCAGGCCGGCGACATGTCGGCGATGCTCGGGTGGCACGCGGGCCTCGAGGTCAGCCGCCGTCAGCCCGCCCTCCTTGTCCTCCATCTTGTTGGGAATCAGCAGGTCGATCCCGTAGGGCTTGCCGTTTACATGCTCGTCAATCCATTTGAGATCTATTGCCAGGCTCTCCGCGGTGTGGGCGACGGCGCCCAGCACGCCGAAGCCACCGGCATTCGACACCGCGGCCACGACGTCGCGGCAATGGCTGAACGCGAACAGGGGAAACTCGATTCCGAGTTTCCTGCACAAGGCAGAGTTCATCCGACGTTCCCCTCAGGTAAGAAACAGATGCGGCCGAGAACGCCGCGCGTTGGGGTTGGACGGGCGCGCTTGAGGTGGCCCGGTACGATCTCCCGGGCGGGCCCGTGACGCGATGTCCGCGACCGACACTCTGGGCTCGCCTCGAGTGCTATCTGCAAGGCATTGTCACGATGATGCCCGCAGGACGCAAGAAGCCAGCGGCCCGAATTTGACTG
>JAESFK010000109.1_pt1 | contig 71834 bp, 55 predicted proteins | sample 9269391 | NCBI WGS metagenome assembly JAESFK01 (sample SAMN14506231, study PRJNA617097) | algae metagenome | isolation source: Drouetiella hepatica UHER 2000/2452 and co-occurring heterotrophs from... | place: Slovakia: Slovak Paradise National Park, Hrabusice, Kosice Region | collected 2000-01-01
GCGCGGGTGTACCGGCGGTGGTGGCCGTTCGCGACGTCGAAGTCGCTCCAGGCCCAGGTGTAGGCGGGCACCGACATGAGGAAGCGCCCGCCCGGCCGCAGGACGCGGTGCACCTCGGCGAGCGCGTCGGCCTCCGGGGCGCAGTGCTCGATGACGTCGAAGGCCGCGACGGCGTCGAACGTGCCGTCGGCGAAGGGCAGCTCGAGGGCCGACCCGCACACGCCGTCGCTGCCGAGCCCGCGCGGGTCGATGTCGACGGAGGCGACCCGGCCGGCGGCGTCCCGGAACCAGGCCGCGCTCGGCCCGTCGGCGCTCCCGAGGTCCAGGGCCAGGCCCACACCCTCGACGAGCTCGCGCAGGGCCGACTCGAGGAGGTCGGCGCGTGCCCGGTACCACCAGTAGTCCGGCATCGCGATCGAGGGGGAGCCACCGTGGCCGAGCGCAGTCACCGGCACAGGCTACCCATCGCCGGGGACCGGCTCGGGCACGCTGCTCGCGGACCGGTGCGCGAGCAGCCCGAGCAGTCCGCCGGCCAGCGCGATCGTCGCCGCGGTGGCCCCGAAGACCTCGCCGAGGCGCAGGGCGCAGACGAGGATCGCGAGGTTGGCGGCCTCGGCGCTCACCCACACGTGGGGCAGTGGACCCCGTCGCCAGACCCCGACGGCCACCGCGACGAGCGCCAGGTAGACGGCGAGCAGGACCCATCCGCCCTCGACCAGGGCCGCCCAGTACGAGTTGTGGAAGAGGTACTGCCGGTCACCGATCCACACGAAGGACTCGCCCAGCCCGAGGCCCTGGGGTGGGCTCCCGGCGAGCTTGGCCTGCGACGCCTCGTCGATGCGGGCCCGGAAGGCGTCCGAGCCGTCCCGGCTGGCGAACACCCCGGCGCGGGCGAAGTTGTTCTCGACGAACTGCACCCCGACCCCCAGGGCGACGACGAGGGCCACCCGCGCCGGCGGACCCAGCCGGGGCCGGAGCACGACCCAGACGAGCCCGCAGGCCAGCGCGGCGATGGAGGTGCGCGAGCCCGTGGTCCAGACCAGGGCCGCGCCGAGGAGGACCACCGCGACCTGGCGGCGCCGCTCGTCGACGAGGCCGAGGTGGAGCAGCGTGACCACCGCGTAGGCCAGCCCGGCCTGGTTCTTGTCGAGGAGGAAGCCGGAGAGGTACTCGCCGTAGGGCGCGGGGGCGACGCCGGCGAAGAACAGCACGGCGTTGACGAGCAGCCCGACGGCCGCGCCGCGGACGATCGACGGCCAGTGCAGCCGCCCGGAGACCAGGGCGACGAGCAGCGCGAGCACCATCGTCAGCCGGAGGGCGCGGCGCGGCCATCCGCTGAGCGAGTCGTCCGGGGAGGAGATGGAGACGAGCACGAGGTAGCCGAGGAGGAGCACCAGCACTGGCGCCAGCCACCCGAGGGCGCCACCCGGCCCGCCGAGCCGCGTGCCCGCGGGGCGCAGCAGCGCGAGCCCGAGCAGGCCGGCGACGCCGACCAGGCCGAGGGAGAGGAAGCCGGGGACCCCGGGCGGGGCCCAGGCGTAGAGCACGACGACGCCGAGGACGAACTCGGCGAGGCGGGTGGGCTGGCGCGACGCGGGCAGGTCGGCGTCGTCGGCGAGGGGGCTGACCCTCGTCCGGACCCCGGGCGCACGCGGCGTCGTGCTCACGCGCCCCAGTGTCCCCTACGCGGTGCGGCTCGCGAGGCGGACCGCGAGGTCTCCGTAGGTGCGCTCGATCGCCTCCGGGGTGCGGCGCCCGCCCGGCACGTACCAGCGGGAGACGTCAATGGCCATCGAGAGCAGGGCCAGCGCGGTGGCCGGCACGTCGTCGACGTCGAGCTCGCCGCTCTCGACCCCGGCGCGCAGGACGTCGGCGACGACGCCGTCGATGTCCTTGCGCAGCTCGATGACCTCGGCGCGGTGCTCGGGGGAGAGGTGGCGGAACTCGAACTGGACGATCCGGCCGAGCTGGTGGTGCTCGGCGTGCCAGCGGGAGAAGCCGCCGACGATCGCGCGCAGCGCCTCGGTGGGGGAGCCGGCGTCCCGGGCGGCCTCGACGAGCAGGTCGCGCGCCCGGGCGTGGCCGCGCCGGCTGATCTCGAAGAGGAGCACCTCCTTGGAGGCGAAGTGCACGTAGACCCCGGCGGGGGACAGGCCAGCGCGCGAGGCGATGTCGCGCGTGGTCGTGGCGGGGAAGCCGTGCTCGGCGAACGCGTCGGCGGCGGCGAGCATGATCCGCACGGCCGTGTCCGAGGCGTCGGTGGCCCCGCCGGGACGTCCGCCCTCGGGCGCGAGCGCGGCGAGGACGGCGGTCTCGGTGAGGGGCGGGGTGCTGGGCACGGTTGACAGCATGCCGCACCCGGGTCAGACTAAGCAAGCGCTTAGTCAACGGCGGCGTGCCGACGCTGCCCCACCGCCACGTCGAGGAGACCCATGCCCCGCAACGTCTACGCCGCCGAGCACGAGGACTTCCGCGCCTCCGTCGCCGAGTTCGTCACCCGGACGCTCGAGCCGCGGGCCGAGCAGATGCTCGAGGTCAAGTCGGTCGACCGCGACCTCTGGAAGGAGGCCGGCAAGCAGGGCCTCTTCGGCCTCGACATCCCCGAGGAGTTCGGCGGGATGGGCGCCGAGGACTACCGCTTCAACGCGATCGCCGCCGAGGTCATCGCGGGCTTCAACTTCGCGGTCTCCTCGTGCTTCGGCATCCACTCCGACGTCTGCCCGCCGTACATCGTCGACCTCGGCACCCAGGAGCAGAAGGAGCGCTGGCTGCCCGGCATGGCCAACGGCGAGCTAATCGCCGCGATCGCGATGACCGAGCCCTCCGGCGGCTCGGACCTCGCGGCGCTGAAGACCACCGCCGTGCGCGACGGCGACGACTGGGTGCTCAACGGCTCGAAGACCTTCATCACCAACGGCTACCAGGCCGACCTCGTGATCGTCGCGGCCCGCACCGACCCGTCCAAGGGCGCCAAGGGCATCACCCTGCTCGTCGTCGAGGCCGGGATGGAGGGCTTCTCGCGCGGTCGCAAGCTCGACAAGGTCGGCCAGGAGGAGGCCGACACCTCCGAGCTGTTCTTCGAGGACGTCCGCGTCCCCGACGCCAACCGGCTCGGGGAGGAGGGCATGGGCTTCATCGCGATGATGCAGCGCCTGCCGCAGGAGCGCATCGGGGCGGCCGTCGCCAACACCGCGCACGCCTTCCAGATCTTCCGCGAGACCGTCGAGTACACCAAGGAGCGCAAGGCCTTCGGGCAGCCGGTCGGCTCGTTCCAGCACAACAAGTTCAAGATGGCCGAGCTGCTCACCAAGCTCGAGGTCACCCAGGCCTACGTCGACGACTGCATCGCCGCGCACGCCGAGGGCAAGCTGACCCCGGTCGACGCCGCGAAGGCCAAGTGGTTCTCGGCGCAGGTGCAGAACGAGGTGCTCGACGAGTGCGTCCAGCTGCACGGCGGGTACGGCTTCATGAACGAGTACCGCGTGGCCCGCGCCTGGCGCGACGCCCGCGTCTCGAAGATCTGGGCCGGCTCGAACGAGATCATGAAGGAGCTCATCGGTCGCGACCTCGGCCTCTGAGCACCGACGCACGACGCCCCCGGACCCCTCGGTCCGGGGGCGTCGTCGTGCTCGAGCCGGGGTCGGCCCGTCCCGCCGGTGCCGTCCTGCGTCGCCGGGGTGCCACCAAGCCCCGGCAGGGCACGAAGACCCCGGCTGGGGGCGGGTCAGTCGAGGGGGCCGCCGGCGACGTAGATCACCTGGCCGCTGACGAAGCCGGCCTCCTCGGACACGAGGAAGGAGATGGTGGCGGCGATGTCCTCGGGCTGGCCGACCCGCGCGACCGGGATCTGCGAGGCCGTGTGGGTGATGAAGTCCTCGAACGAGACCTTGAGCCGCTCGGCGGTGGCCCGGGTCATGTCGGTCTGGATGAACCCCGGCGCGACGGCGTTGGCGGTCACCCCGAACTTGCCCAGCTCGATGGCCAGGGTCTTCGTGAACCCCTGGAGCCCGGCCTTGGCGGCCGAGTAGTTGGCCTGCCCGCGGTTGCCCTGCGCGGAGGACGACGAGAGGTTGACGATGCGCCCGTAGCGCTGCTCGGTCATGTGGGCCTGGCAGGCCTTGGTCATGAGGAAGGCGCCCTTGAGGTGCACGTCCATCACGGCGTCCCAGTCGGCCTCGGTCATCCTGAAGAGCAGGTTGTCGCGGATGATCCCGGCGTTGTTGACGAGCACGACCGGCGGCCCGAGCTCGCCGGCCACGCGGGACACCCCGTCGGCCACGGCGGCGGCGTCGGTGACGTCGACCCCGACCCCGACGGCCGAGCCCCCGGCGTCGCGGATCCGCCCGGCGACCTCCTCGCACGCGGCCTCGTCGAGGTCGAGCACGGCGACGGCGAACCCGTCACGGGCGAGCCGCTCGGCGGTGGCGGCCCCGATGCCGCGGGCGGCTCCGGTGACGACGGCGACGCGCTGGTCGGACATGGGGGCTCCTCGGGTGGGGCGGGACGGGACCGTCCGACCCTAGTCGAGGCTCCCCGCCGCGAGCGGCCGCCTCGGACCCCGGCCCGTGGAGGCTCGACGGGAGCGGCGAGTGGGACGCGCGGAAACGGGTAGGTTGGTGACCTCGCGCGGGCCCCCGGCCCGCGGCGTGCCGGCAGCGTCGCTGGCCTGCGACGACATCATCTCGGAAGGCACTCAGTGGAGATCTGGCCCGGTACGGCATACCCCCTCGGCGCGACCTACGACGGCAGTGGTGTGAACTTCGCCCTCTTCAGCGAGGTCGCGGAGCGGGTCGAGCTGTGCCTCGTCGACGACGACGGCGCCGAGACCCGCATCGACCTGCCCGAGGTCGACGGCTTCGTCTGGCACGGGTACGTCCCGGGGATGCAGCCCGGCCAGCGCTACGGCTACCGCGTCCACGGCCCGTACGACCCCGAGAACGGGCACCGCTGCGACCCCAGCAAGCTGCTCCTCGACCCGTACGCCAAGGCCGTCGAGGGCCAGGTGGCCAACGACCAGGCGCTGTTCTCCTACGACTTCGAGGACCCCGAGAAGCGCAACACCGAGGACAGCCTCGGCAAGACGATGCTCGGCGTCGTCACCAACCCGTACTTCGACTGGGGCCACGACCGGCCGCCGCGCCACGAGTACCACGAGAGCGTCATCTACGAGGCGCACGTGCGGGGCCTGACGATGACCCACCCGGACATCCCGGAGGACATCCGCGGCACCTACGCGGCCATCGGCCACCCCTCGGTCATCGAGCACCTCACCGGTCTCGGGGTCACCGCCCTCGAGCTGATGCCCGTGCACCAGTTCGTCCAGGACACCTCGCTGCAGGCCAAGGGGCTGTCGAACTACTGGGGCTACAACACCATCGGGTTCCTCGCGCCGCACAACGCGTTCGCCCGGGGACAGCGCGGCGAGCAGGTCACCGAGTTCAAGGCGATGGTCAAGGCGCTGCACGAGGCGAACATCGAGGTCATCCTCGACGTCGTCTACAACCACACCGCCGAGGGCAACGAGATGGGCCCGACCATCTGTTTCCGCGGCATCGACAACGCGGCGTACTACCGCCTCGTCGACGACGCCAAGGAGCACTACTACGACACGACGGGCACGGGGAACAGCCTCCTCATGCGCAACCCGCACGTGCTCCAGCTGATCATGGACAGCCTGCGGTACTGGGTCACCGAGATGCACGTCGACGGCTTCCGCTTCGACCTCGCCGCCACCCTGGCCCGCCAGTTCCACGAGGTCGACAAGCTCTCGGCCTTCTTCGACCTCATCCAGCAGGACCCGGTGATCAGCCAGGTCAAGCTCATCGCCGAGCCCTGGGACGTCGGTGACGGCGGGTACCAGGTCGGCGGCTTCCCGCCCCTGTGGACCGAGTGGAACGGCAAGTACCGCGACACCGTCCGCGACTTCTGGCGCGGTGAGCCCGGCTCGCTCGGCGAGTTCGCCTCCCGCCTCACCGGGTCCAGCGACCTCTACGAGCACAACGGCCGCAAGCCCATCGCCTCAATCAACTTCGTCACCGCCCACGACGGCTTCACGCTGCGGGACCTGGTGTCCTACAACGAGAAGCACAACGAGGCCAACGGCGAGGACGGCCGGGACGGCGAGGGCCACAACCGCTCCTGGAACTGCGGCGCCGAGGGCCCGACCGACGACCCCGAGGTCAACGCCCTGCGGGCCCGCCAGCAGCGCAACTTCCTCGCGACCCTCCTGCTCAGCCAGGGCGTGCCGATGATCGCGCATGGCGACGAGATCGGCCGCACCCAGAACGGCAACAACAACGTCTACTGCCAGGACAACGAGACCGCCTGGATGGACTGGGAGCTCTCCGACGAGCAGCGCGACCTCTTCGCCTTCGCGGCCACCGTCGCGACGCTGCGGCGCGAGCACCCCGTGTTCCGTCGCCGCCGCTTCTTCGCCGGCAGCGCCGACCACGGCGGGCAGTCCGAGATGGGCGACATCGCCTGGTTCCAGCCCGAGGGCGAGCCGATGGGCGAGCAGGACTGGTCCGACGGCCAGGCCCGGATGATGACCGTCTTCCTCAACGGCCGGGCCATCCCGAGCCCGGACATGCGGGGCCGGCCCGTCGTCGACGACGACTTCCTCGTGCTCTTCAACGCCGACGCCGAGGCCCACGACTTCGTGCTGCCGGGCGAGGAGTACGGCGACCGCTGGTTCACCGAGGTCGACACCGCGGCCGCGGTCGTCGAGCCGGAGTGGCGCGACGCCGCGGCCACGGTCCACGTCGAGGGGCGCTCGGTCATCGTGCTGCGCAACCCTCGCGAGACCCCGACCGCCGCGGCCGGAGCGGCCGGCGCGACGAGGGCCTGAGCCGTGGCGGAACACCGACCCGACCCCGCCCGCGTGGTCCCGACCGCGACCTACCGCCTCCAGGTGCACGGCGGCTTCGGGTTCGACGCCGCCGCCGAGCAGGTGCCCTACCTCGCCTCGCTCGGGGTGTCGCACGTCTACCTGTCGCCGGTGCTCCAGGCGGCGCCGGGGTCGGCGCACGGCTACGACGTGCTCGACCACACCCGCATCAGCGAGGAGGCCGGCGGCCGCGAGGCCTTCGACCGGCTCGTCGCCGCCTGCCGCGAGCACGGGCTCGGCATCGTCGTCGACGTCGTGCCCAACCACATGGCCGTCCCGCAGCCCGAGCACCTCAACGCCCCGTTCTGGTCGCTGCTGCGCGAGGGCCGGCGCTCGCCGTACGCCGGCTGGTTCGACGTCGACTGGGTCGCCGAGGACGAGCGGCTGCTCATGCCGGTGCTCGGCGGCTCGCTCGAGCAGGTCCTCGAGCGCGGCGAGCTGGTGCTCGCCGACGACGGTGGCCCGACCGGTGCCGAGTTCGTCCTGCGCTACTACGACCACGAGTTCCCCGTCGCGCCGGGCACGGAGGAGCTGGCGCTTCCCGAGCTCGTCGAGGCCCAGGCCTACCGCCTCTCGAGCTGGCGCGAGGCCGGCGACGCCCTCAACTACCGGCGCTTCTTCGACGTCACCTCGCTCGTCGCGGTCCGCGTCGAGGACCCGATGGTCTTCACCGCCACGCACGCGCTGCTCCTGGCGCTGCACGGCCACGGCGAGGTCGACGGCTTCCGCATCGACCACCCGGACGGCCTCGCCGACCCCGGCGGCTACCTCGAGCGGCTCGCCGGCGCCACGGGCGACGCGTGGGTCGTCGTCGAGAAGATCCTCGAGGGGGAGGAGCGGCTGCCCGACTCCTGGCGCTGCTCGGGGACGACCGGCTACGACGCGCTGCTCCGGGTCCAGCAGGTGATGACCCCGCCCGACGACACCGGGACGCTCGACCGGCTCTGGGCCGAGGTGGCCCCCGAGCTGGCCTCCCTCGACGACGTCGTCGTCGAGAGCAAGCGGCTCGTCGTCGACGACGTGCAGGCCGCCGAGGTCGACCGGCTGATGCGCCTCGTGCGCCGGGTCGTTCCCGGGCAGGACGCCGCGGCGCTGCGCCGCGGCCTCGAGGGGCTGCTCGTCTCGATGGACCGCTACCGCGCCTACGTCGTGCCCGGCCGGGGCGTCGACCCCGAGCAGGCGGCCGTCGTCGAGGAGGCGGCCGGGCGGGCCCGTGGGGTGCTCGCCCCGAGCGACCACGATGCGCTCGACCTCGTCGTCCGGCTCGTCCTCGACCGCGAGGTCCCCGAGGCGGCCCTCGACTCCGGGCGGGTCGCCGACGACTTCCGGGTCCGCTTCCAGCAGACCTGCGGCCCGGTGATGGCCAAGGGCATCGAGGACACCGCCTTCTACCGCTGGTTCCGGCTGGCCGGCGCCAACGAGGTGGGCGGTCACCCCGAGGTGCTCTCCGCCGGCGTCGACGAGTTCCACGCCTGGTGCGAGCGCCAGCAGGCCGAGTGGCCGACGTCGATGACCACCCTGACGACGCACGACACCAAGCGCTCGGAGGACACCCGGGCCCGGCTCATGGTGCTCGCCGAGGACGCCCCCGGGTGGGCGGCGTGGCTCGAGCGGGCCCGCGAGCTCGCGGCGCCGCACCGCACCGAGCGGGTCGACGCCCCCACCGAGTACCTCGTCTGGCAGACCCTCGTCGGCACGTGGCCGACCTCGGGGGCGCGGCTCGAGGAGTACCTGCTCAAGGCCGTGCGCGAGGCCAAGGTGCACACCGCCTGGGTCGACGGCGACACCGCCTACGAGGACGAGGTCGTCGCGTTCGCGCGGGCCCTCGGGCGCGACCTCGCCGTGCACGAGCACCTCGACGCGTGGACGGTGCCGCACGACGCGTCGGTGCGCGCGAACATCCTCGGGCAGAAGCTGGTCCAGCTGACGATGCCCGGTGTGCCGGACGTCTACCAGGGCTGCGAGATCGGGATGCTCTCGCTCGTCGACCCCGACAACCGGCGGCCCGTCGACTGGTCGGACCGCCGCGAGCGGCTGGGCCGGGTCGACGACGACGAGCCGTGCTTCGACATCGACGACGACAAGATGCGGCTCACCGCCCTCGCGCTGCGGCTGCGGCGCGAGCACGCGTCGGCCTTCGTCGGTCCGGACTCCACGTACACGCCGGTCGCCACCGGCACCGACCACGCGCTGGCCTTCGCCCGCGGCGACGCCGACGGTCCCCGGGCCGTCGTCGTCGCGACCCGGGGCGCCGGCCGGCTGGCCGAGGCCGGCGGGTTCGGTGACGCGGCGCTCTCGCTGCCCGCCGGCCCGTGGGCCGAGGTGCTCTCCGGTCGCGCCGTCGACGGCGGCGGCCCGGTGCCGCTCGCCGAGCTGCTCGCCGAGCGACCGGTCGCCCTGCTCGTGCGTCCCGAGCCGGACGACGAGCCCGAGCCGGAGACGGTCTCCGACGCGCACGGCGCTGACGCGGCGGACCCTGCGGACGAGTCGGGGGAGGGGCATCCCTCGTGAGCGTGCGCGTCATCGAGGTGTGGGCGCCGGCCGCCGAGCAGGTCGAGATCGAGTGGTCGCCCGTCCCCGAACCGACCGAGCGGTCGCCCGAGGTACGGCGCGAGCCGATGACGGCGGGCGACGGCGGCTGGTGGTCCTTCGACGTGCCGGCCGGCACCGGTGCCGTCGACTACGCCTTCGTCCTCGACGGGGACGAGCCGGCCCTGCCCGACCCGCGCAGCGCCTGGCAGCCCGGCACCGTCCACGGCCCGAGCCGCACCGTCGACCCCGCGGAGCTCGTGTGGACCGACGACGCGTGGCGCGGTCCTCGCGACGGCGCCGGCAGCCTCGGCGGGGTCTTCTACGAGCTGCACGTCGGCACCTTCACCCCCGAGGGCACCTTCGACGCCGCGGCGGCCCACCTCGAGCACCTCGTGGCGCTCGGTGTCGACGTGGTCGAGGTGATGCCCGTCGCGGCGTTCCCCACCGACCGGGGCTGGGGGTACGACGGGGTCGGCCTCTACGCCGTGCAGGACGCCTACGGCGGACCGCACGCCTTCGCCCGCTTCGTCGACGCCTGCCACGCCCGCGGGCTGGGTGTCTGTCTCGACGTCGTGCACAACCACCTCGGCGCGAGCGGCAACTACCTCTCGCGCTTCGGTCCGTACTTCACCGAGGAGCACCACACGCCGTGGGGTGCGGCCGTCAACCTCGACGACGACGGCGCCCCGGTCGTCCGGCGCTTCCTCGTCGAGAACGCGCTGCGCTGGCTGCGCGACTTCCACGTCGACGCCCTGCGCCTCGACGCCGTGCACGAGCTCAAGGACGACTCGCCGCAGCACTACCTCACCGTGCTCGCCACCGAGGTGGAGGTGCTCTCCGCCGAGCTCGGGCGGCCGCTCGACCTCGTCGCCGAGTCCGACCTCAACGACCCGCTGATGGTCATGCCGTCCGCCGACGGCGGGTGGGGGATGACGGCCCAGTGGGACGACGACGTCCACCACGCGCTGCACGTCGCGCTGACCGGCGAGGTGCAGGGCTACTACCGCGACTTCGGGGGGATGCCGGGCACCCCCGAGGCGGGCCCGCTCTCCGTCCTCGCCAAGGTGCTCACCCGGGGCTTCCTCCACGACGGCACCTTCTCGAGCTTCCGCGACAGCGACTGGGGTGCGCCGGTCGACCGGGAGCGGCTCGACGCCCGGCGCCTCCTCGGCTACCTCCAGACCCACGACCAGGTGGGCAACCGGGCCACCGGAGAGCGCATCTCGGCCCTCGTCGAGGACCCGGCCCTCCAGGCCGCCGGTGCCGCGCTCTACCTCCTGGCGCCCACGACGCCGATGCTCTTCATGGGCGAGGAGTGGGCGGCCTCGACGCCGTGGCAGTTCTTCACGAGCTTCGCCGAGGACTGGCTCGCCGATGCCGTGCGTGACGGACGCCGCGCCGAGTTCGGCTCCCACGGCTGGTCCGCCGACGAGGTCCCCGACCCGCAGGACCCCGCCACCCGCGAGCGTTCGGTGCTGCGCTGGGACGAGGTCGCGCAGCCCGACCACGCCCGGATGCTGCGCTGGTACACCGACCTCACGGCCCTGCGGCGCCGCCTCCTCGGGCCCGGGCCGACGCGGTTCGCCGACGTGGAGGTCGAGGTCGACGAGCAGGCCCGCTGGGTCGTGCTGCGCCACCGCCCGGCCGGTGGCGAGCCCTACGCCGTCGTCGCGACGCTGGCCGGTGCGGCCGAGGTGCCGCTCGTGGGGGCCGGTGCGCCGCACCTGGAGTGGGAACCGGGAGCCACCACGGTCACCGCGGAGGCCGTCGCACATCGTTGTCGATCCGTGTCCGTCCACCCCCTGGACCCGGCCTGAGCCGCGACTAGCCTGCCCGGGGGCGGAGGGTCCGCCGGGGAGGACCGGGCGACGTGGGCGGTGCAGGGCTGCTGCGTCGTCGGCTGGGCTCGCATCCGGTCGCGGTCGCGGCGATCGCCGTCTCCGTCCTCGCCTCGCTCGTCGTCGTCACCGCCCTCCAGCTGCTCTCGGCCGCCATCACCGATGCGGGCGTCCGCTCGGCGCTCGACGTCCCGGCCACCGAACGCTCCGTCGTCCTCAGCGCCTCGCTGCGCCCGGGCGACCTCGCCGAGGTCGACGCCGCGTTCGGCCGGGCCGTCGCGGGGCTGCCCGACGCCACGGTCACCCGGGTGGGCACGGCCACGACCCGCTCGCTGCCCGGGCGGGCCGCCACCGACCGCGCCCTGGTCGCCGACGTCGAGGGCATCGAGGAGGCCGCGCGCCTGACGGCCGGTCGCTGGCCCGCCCGCCCGGACGAGGCGGCCGCCACCGGCAGGGGCCGGGTCGAGGTGGCGCTGCCCGACGCCGCGGCCGAGGGCCTGGGGGTCGGGGTCGGCGACACCCTCCGGCTCGCCGACCTCGTCGACACGACGGCCCCCGTCGTCACGGTCGAGGTCGCCGGCACCTTCCTGCCCCGCTCGGCCCAGGACCCGCTATGGGCCGACCTCCCGCTGGGTCTCGACGGCGTCGCGGCGTCGGACTTCACGACCTACGGCCCGTTCGTCGTGGCCGCCGGCACCTTCGACGGCCCGCTCGTCGGCAGCTCGACGGTCACCTGGCGGGCGACACCGGACCTCGGGGCGGTGCGGGTCGGCGACGTGCGGCGGGTGGCGGACGTCAGTGCCGCCCTCGTCACGGACCTGCGCCGGGTGGTCGGCCTGCCGGTCGTCGAGGGCTCGCCGGAGTCCGCGCAGGCGCCCTCGGTACCGGCCGGAAGCCCGCGGGTGGTCACCGCGCTCCCGGCCCTCTTCGCCGAGGCCGGGCTGGTCGGCGACCGGGTCCGCGTCTCGCTGCTCACGCCGACCGTGCTGCTCGTCCTCCTCGGGGCAGTGGCCCTCGTCGGGGCTGCCGCCCTCCTGGCCGGCCTGCGCGACACCGAGACCCGGCTGCTGCGGACGCGCGGGGCGTCGACCGGCCGGCTGGCCGTCTTCGCCCTCGGGGACGCGGCCGTCGTCGCCGCGCTGGGGGTGCTCGGCACGGCGCTGGCGGCGCCCGTCGTCGTCCGGCTCGTGGCCGGGACGGACGGCCCGGTGTGGTCGACCGAGGCCCTGCGCGACCCCGTCCTCTGGCGCACCGTCCTGCCCCTGGCCGCCCTGGCGATGGTCGTCACGGTCGCGACGACGGTGTGGGTGGGGCGGACCCGCGGCGGCTCCGGGAGGGCCCGCGCGGGCGGGCTCCGGCTCGCCGCCGGCTCGGGGCTCGACGTCGTCCTCGTGCTCCTCGGGGTGCTCGCCGCGGTCCAGCTGCGCCGCTACGACGCGGTGGGGGAGACCACCGTCGACCCGCTGACCACCGCGGCACCGGCCCTCGTCGTCGCGGGGCTGGCGGTCGTCTGCCTGCGGCTGCTGCCGCTGCTCGCCCGGACCGCGGCCGGCTGGGGCGCCCGGCGCCCGGGCCTGGACGCCGCCTGGGGCGGGTGGCAGTTCGCCCGCCGGGCCGCCGGGCAGAGCGGCACCCTCCTCCTCGTGCTGCTCGCCGTCGGGATGGGCACCATCGCCCTCGGGCACCGCGCGACCGTGGACCGGGCGATCGACGACCAGTCGGCCTTCGACACCGGCGCGCCGTTGCGCGTGGTGCGGGAGGTCTCGGGCCCGGCCAGCGCGGGCACCGGGGCCGTGGTCGACGAGGCCGCGGGGGGAGCGGACCGGGTGGCGCCGGTCTGGCGCGGGTCGGTCGACCTCGGCGGCCTGTCGGGCGTCACCGTGCTCGGCGTCGACGCGCGGGTCGCGGACCGGGTGATGGACCCGCGTGCCGACACCCTCGACGACGACTGGTCCGCCGTCACCGACCGGCTCGTGCGGGCCCGGGACCTCGGGGGAGGCGTGGTGCTCCCCGGTGCGCCCGAGCAGCTGGGCGTGACGGCCAGGGTGGTCACCGGGTCCCCGCTCGGTGCGGACGGCTTCGCCGGGTCCGTCCGGGTCCGCGATGCCCGCGGCCTCGTCACCTCGGTGCCGCTCGGGGCGGTCTCGACGACCTCGCGGACCCTCACGGCCGACCTGCGCGGCCTCGGGCTGGTGCCGCCGCTGGCCGTCGTCGGGGTGTCGGTGCCGCTGCCCGACTACGTGTACTACTTCCTCCCCGAACCGACCTTCGACCTCGTCGTCACGGGGTTGACCGCCGACGGGGTCCCCGTGGACGTGGGGAGCGCTCTCCGGCCGTCCTCCGACCGGCTCGGGCTGTGGCTGGCGGCTCCGGCCGGTCCCGCCCGGCCGGTACCCGCCGTCGTGACCCGCGAGGTCGCCGAGGCGCTCCGGGTCGGCGAGGGCCGCCAGGTCACCCTGTCCCTCGGGCTGCGCGACCTGTCCGTCACGGTCGTCTCGGTCGTCGACTCCCTGCCCACCGCCGAGGTGCCGGAGCGTGGGGTCCTCCTCGACCTGCCCACCGTCGAGGCGACGCCCGAGCGGGTCGGCGGCGGGTCCGACGTGCGCAGCCGCACCGTGTTCGACCCCCAGGAGTGGTGGGCCGCCCCGGCCGACGTCGGTGCCGCCGCCCGTGCCGTGCGCGCCGAGGCGCCCTACGGGACGACCGTCCTCGTCGCCGACGAGGAGGTGCGCGAGCGGCGCGCCGACCCGGTCAACGCCGGGATGCGCTCCGCGATGCTCCTCGTGACGCTGGCGTCGGTGCTGCTCGCCGGGGTCGGGTTCGCCGCGAGCACCGCGGCGCTGGGCCGGGCCCGTCGGCACGAGAACGCCGTCCTCCTCGCGCTCGGGATGCCGCCGGGCCGGATCCGCGCGGTCCTCGTCCTCGAGCGGGTGCTCGTCGTCGCGGTGACCGTGCTCGTCGGTGTCGTGCTGGGGGTGGTCGCCGCCCTCACCGTGGTCCCGCTGCTCGTCGGCGGTGACGGTCACCCGCAGGTGCCCTCCGTCCTCGTCCGGCTCCCCGTCGGGCTGCTCGCCGGCTATGCGGCGCTCCTGCTCGTCGCCCTCGCCGTCGTCGGTGCGGTCGTGCTTCGCAGCACCAGCCGCGACCTCGCCGGCGAGCTCCGCGAGGGGGAGACCGGATGAGCACGCGCAGCGGACCCGGGCGCCACGTCGCGGACCGGCACGAGCCCGACCCCGGCCCCGGTGCCCTGTCCCGGAGGGCGCTGGCCCGGCGGGGGCTGCTCGCGGCCCGGGCCCCGGCGCTCGTCCTGGCCCTGCTCTCCGCGGTCACCGCCGCCTACCTCGTCGTCACGCCGCGCGTCGAGTCCGTCGCGGTGGACGAGGCGGTGGGCGACGCCGTCGCGGCCGCCCGCGCCCAGTCCCGGGAGATCGGGCTGCGGGCCGGGCCGGCCCCCGCCCTCGACGTCCCGGTGGTGTCCACCACCCCCGGGCCCGGGCCCGGCGCACCCTTCGCCGCGGTCGACGAAGTGCTGCGGGGCGTCGTCGGCCCGGAGGTCGGCCGGCTGCTCGGCACGCCGAGCTGGGCCGCCCAGAGCGAGTCGGCGACCATTGCCCGCCCGGACGGCACGACGCTGCGCCCGGACGGGTCGCTGGCCGTCGTCCGCGTCCAGAGCGACCTGGCGTCGCACGTGCGGTGGGCCTCCGGTGGCCCCCCGGGCGAACCCACGACGACCCGCTCGCTCGCGCCGGTGGCGCGGGGGCACGTCACGGCGGTCGTGCCGGTCGCGCTGGCGGAGACGACGGCCCGGGCCTGGGGGGTCGAGACCGGTGACGCACTGACCCTCGTGCCGACCGGTCGGCTCACCCCCCTCGCCCTCGTCGTGAGCGGAACCTTCGTCGCCACCGACCCCGAGGACGGCTTCTGGCAGGCCGAGCCGCGGATGACCGGCCTCGCGGCCATCGCCACCGACCAGGGCGGCGTCGTCACCGAGGGGGCCGTCGTCGCGGACGCCGGGTCCTACGGCGCGGTCTCCGACGGGCTCTGGCGCTCCGAGGTCGAGCCGGCCTCCTCGCCGGTCCTGTCCGCCTCCTGGCGCTACCCGCTCGTCGCCGGGAAGCTGGTCGCCGCCGACGTCCCTCGCCTCAGGCAGGTGCTCGTCCGGCTCGACACCGACGCCCGCCTCGACCAAGTGGGCGCCCAGCCCGTCGAGGTGACGACCGGGCTCGCCGGGATCCTCGACGACTACGAGGCCTCGGTGGCCGGCGTGCGGGTCATGACGTCGTTCGCGACCGCGGGCCTCACGGCACTGGCCGCGATCGTGCTGGCCCTGACCGCGGTCGTCGGCGTGGCCCGCCGGCGCACAGAGGTCCGGCTCGTCCGGGCCCGCGGGGCCTCACTGGGCCAGGTGGTCGGCGGGACCGCCGTGCCCGCGGTGCCCGTGGCGGCGCTGGCCGTCGTCCCCGCCGTCCTCCTCGTCACCGGCACCCAGGGCGTGGGGACCTGGGTCCAGGTGGCCCTCGTCGTGCTCGTGCCGGCCCTCGCCGCCGCCGGGGCCGTTCTCCTGGGCGTGCGCTCCCTCGAGCGCGACGACTCCGGCGAGGACGCGGTCCGCCGGGCCCGGGTCGTCCGGGCCGCTCGCCGGGTCGTCGCCGAGCTGGCCGTGGTCGCCGTCGCGGCGGCCGCCGTGGGGACGGTGCGGGCGAGGGGCACCGAGATCGCCGGGGGCCGCACCGACTGGTACGCGGCCCTGACCCCGGTGCTCGTGGCGGCCGCCGCCGCCCTGCTCGTCCTCCGGCTGCTGCCCGTCCCGGTGCGCGCCGCGGCCCGGGTCGCGGCCCGTCGGCGCGGCCTCGTGGCGTTCCTCGGCCTGGCCCGGGCGGCACGCACCGGCGCGACGGCCGCGCTCCCGGTGCTGGCGGTCGTCGTCGGCGCCGCCGTCCTCGCGCTGCTCGCCGCGCTGAGCGTGACCATCGCCGACCAGCGGGAGGTCTCCGCCTACCGCACGGTGGGGGCGGAGGTGAGGGTGGACGCCGTGCGCATCGACCCCGACGACGTCGAGGCACTGGCCGCCCGGCCCGGGGTCGGCTCCGTCGTGGCCGCGCACGTCGCCCCGGGCGCGAACCTCGTCAGCGGGCGCAGGGCCGCCCCCGTGATGGTCATCGGGGCCGACCCCGCCGCGTACGCGGCCCTGCTCGCCGACACCCCGTTGCGCGTCGGCGCCCTCCCGACCGCGAGCGGGTCGGGCCTGACCCTCCTCGCCGGACCCGGTGTGCCGACCGACGGCGACCTCGAGCTCGCCGTCCGGGGGGCGCGTCTGCCCGTCGACCGCCTGGTCGTCGACCCGGGGCTGGCCCGGCTCGGCGCCGGGCAGGCGCTGCCGGCCGTGCTCGTCCCGCTCGACCGCCTCACCGAGCTCGTGCCGTCGGCCCAGCCCGACACGGCCTTCCTCTCGGCGGACGCCTCGGCCGCCGAGACCCTCGCCGCCCTGCGTGACCCCTCGACGGCCACGCCGAGCGGACGGGTGATCGGCATCGACACCGTCGCGGCGGCCGAGGAGCGCGTCGCCGGGCGCGCGCTGCCCCGGCTCGTCACCCGCACGTACCTCGCCGGGGCGCTCCTGGCGGGGGCGCTCACCCTGCTCGCGGTCGTCCTCCTCCTCGTCGCGACGCGTCCCGAGCGGGCGGCCCTCGTGCTGAGGCTGCGGACGATGGGTCTGCCGCACGGCGGCGAGCGTGCCCTGGCCTGGACCGAGGTGCTGCCCGTCGTCGCCCTCGCAGGGCTGGCGGGTGCGGCCGCCGGCGTCGTGGCCCCGTCGCTCGTCGAGTCGGCCGTCGACCTCGCACCCTTCACCGGGGGCGCGCCGCGGCCGCCACTGTCCGTCGTGCCGCTTGCCGCCGTCGGCGCGGGGGCGCTCGTCATCGTCCTGGGGGCCCTGGCCCTCGTCCTCGACGCCGCGGCCGCCCGCCGCGGCTCGCTCGCCATGCGCAAGGGAGACACGGCATGACCACGTCACCGACCAGCACGAGGACGCGTCGCCGCAGCGACCGGGACGCCTCCGACGGCCCGGACATCCTCTGCGACAACCTCGTCCGCATCTACCGCGCCGAGGGACTCGAGGTCGTCGCCCTCCAGGGCCTCGACCTCGAGGTGCAGCCGGGCGAGCTCGTGGCCCTCGTCGGCGCGTCGGGCTCCGGCAAGTCGACGCTGCTCGGCATCCTCTCCGGGCTCGACACCCCGAGTGCCGGGCTCGCCCGGGTGGCGGGCCACGACCTCGGGACGATGGCCGGCCGCGAGCGGCTCGAGTACCGGCGGCGCACCGTCGGCTTCCTCTTCCAGCAGGCGGCGGCCAACCTGCTGCCCTACCTCACCGCTGCCGAGAACGTCGAGCTCCCGATGCTGCTCGCCGGCGTCCGGGGTCGCGAGCGGGCGACGCGCGCGCACCGGACCCTCGAGGTCCTCGGCATCGCCGACTGCGCCGACCGGCGTCCGGGGCAGCTCTCGGGCGGCCAGCAGCAGCGGGTGGCGCTGGGCGTGGCGGTCGCCAACCGGCCTCGTGTGCTGTTGGCCGACGAGCCCACGGGGGAGCTCGACAGCCGGAGCAGTGACGAGGTGTTCGAGGCGATCCGGCTGGCCAACAGCGAGTTCGGCACCACCACCCTCGTCGTGACCCACGACCCGCTGGTCAGCGAGCAGGTGGCGCGCACGGTCGGCATCCGTGACGGGCGGACGTCCACGGAGGTCCTCCGCCACGACGAGGTCGGTGCCGACGGGGCCGTCGGCCGGGTCGCCGAGGAGTACGCCGTGCTCGACCGGGCGGGCCGGCTCCAGCTGCCGAAGGCGTTCACGACGACGTTGGCGATGCGCGACCGGGTGCGGCTCGGCCTCGAGCGCGACCACATCGGGGTCTGGCCCACCGAGTCGCCCGGTCGACCGGGCGCGCGGGACGAGGAGGAGCAGCGGTGAGCGGTGACGAGCTGCGGGTCCACGACGTGCACCGGACCTTCGGGTCCGGGCCGACGGCGGTGCACGCCCTGCGCGGGGTGTCGCTCGCCGTCCAGCCCGGCGAGCTCGTCGCCCTCCGCGGGCGCTCGGGGTCGGGCAAGACGAGCCTGCTCAACGTCATCGGCGGGCTCGACCGGCCGGACGGGGGCACCGTGCACCTCGGCGACCGCGAGGTGACCTCGATGTCCGACGCGGACCTGCTCGCGCTGCGCCGTGGCCCGGTGTCGTACGTCTTCCAGTCCTTCGGCTTGGTGCCCATCCTCACGGCGCGCGAGAACGTCGGGGTCCCGTTGCGGCTCAGGGCGGTCGACGGCGAGGAGCGCGAGCGGCGGGTCACCGAGGCGCTCGAGCACGTCGGGCTCGCCGACCACGGCCTGCACCGCCCGGACGAGCTGTCCGGCGGCCAGCAGCAGCGGGTCGGCCTGGCGCGGGCCCTCGTGGCCGAGCCGGGCCTCCTGCTCGCCGACGAGCCGACGGGGCAGCTCGACTCCGAGACCGGGCGGGAGATCATGGCCCTCATCGCCCGGCTCGCCAAGGAGCGGACGATGACGACGCTCGTGACCACCCACGACCCCGCCCTGCTCTCGGTGGCCGACCGGGTGCTCGAGATCGCCGACGGGCACCTCGTCGAGCCGACCTGAGGCGTCGTCAGTCGGGGACCCGGACCATCCCCTCCTGGGCGACGGTCGCGACGAGGGTGCCGTCGGCGGCGAACATCCGGCCGAGGCCCAGCCCTCGTCCGCCCTGGGCCGACGGCGACTGCTGGGCGTAGAGGACCCACTCGTCGGCACGTGCCGGGCGGTGGAACCACATCGCGTGGTCGAGGCTGGCCATCTTCAGTCCCGGTGTGCTCCAAGGCAGCCCGTGACGGCGGAGGACCGGCTCGAGGAGGCTGTAGTCGGACGCGTAGGCGAGGACGGCGTCGTGGACGAGCGGCTCGTCGGGCAGCCGGCCGACGGCCCGCATCCACACGTGCTGGCTGGCGACGTCGTCGGCGGGCGGCGTCGTGAAGAGGTTGCCCTCGACGTGGCGCAGCTCGATGGCCCGGCGGGACAGGTGCCGGGCGCGGGGGTCGTCGATGCCCGAGAACAGCTCGGCGAGGGAGGGGAGGGTCTCGGGGTCGGCCACCTGCGGCGCCGGGTCCTGGTGGTCGAGGCCGCCGTCGGGCACCTGGAAGGAGGCGCTCATCGACAGGATCGGCTTGCCGTGCTGGATGGCGTGCACCCGCCGGGTCGAGAACGAGCGGCCGTCGCGCATCCGCTCGACGCTGAAGGTGATCGGCTGGGTGTCGTCGCCCGGGCGCATGAAGTACGCGTGGATGGAGTGCAGCCGCCGGGGCTCGTCGCCGACCCCCACGACGGTGCGGCCCGACGCGACGACACCCTGCGCGAGCACCTGGCCACCGAACACCCGCCCGTGGGGCTGCTTCTGGCTGCGCCCGCGGAAGAGGGTGATGTCCTCGGCGAAGGTCTCGGGGATGGTCAGGCCCTCCGGCAGCGAGGTGTCGCGGGGCTGGACGCTGACCTGCGCCGAGCCCAGCTCCTCGAGGTCGAGGGTCTCGAGGAGGTCGGTCAGGGGGTCCGGGTGCTCGATGGTCACGCGCGCCACCCTAGCCAGCCCACGGGGGGTGCTCAGGCGATGAGGGTGCCGCCCGGCGGGGAGTGCCGCGCCCGTGTGACGCGGCCCCGCTCGGACCGGACCTGCTCGGCGGCCCGGCCGAGGCGCACGACGGCGTCGGACATCGCCTCGCCCGGCAGCACGTGGGGCAGGCGGAGCCACCCGTCGAGCCCGCCGTCCACGGCGAAGCGCGGCCCGGCGGCCAGGAGCAGGCCGTGGTCCTCGGCCGCCACCGCCAACCGGGTCGACGGGAGGTCGGCGGGCAGCCGGCACCAGAGGGAGAGGCCGCCACGACCGAGCGTGAACGACACGTCGGGGAGGTGTTCGGCCAGGGCAGCGACGAGCGACGCGCGGGCGTGCCGCACGTCGGCGCGTCGGCCCTCGGTGATGCCCGGGGCAGCGCGCATCAGCTCGAGGAGGACGAGCTGCTCGAGGACGGGGGGCCCGAGGTTGCTCGAGGCGCGCGACTCGATCAGGTGCGCGATGCGTCCGCGGGGTGCGCGCAACCAGCCGGCGCGCAGGCCGCCCCAGTGGGACTTCGACGCACTCCCGACGGTGATGGCGCCCGGGGAGTGAGCGGCGAAGGGGAGGGGCATCGACCCTCCCTCGAGGTCGATCTCGACGATGGTCTCGTCGATGACCGGGGTCGTGCCGGCTCGGCGCAGGGCGGACGCGAGGCGCTCCCGACCCTCGTCGGACAGCAGTGCGGCCGTGGGGTTCTGGAAGTCCGGGACGAGGACGGCGGCCCCGGCGGCCGCGGACCGCACGGTGGCCACGGACTCCGCGACGTCCCAGCCCTCGGGGTCCACCGGGAGGGCGGCGAGACGGGCGCCGGCCCGGCGCAGGACATCGAGGGTGTTGGGGTAGCCGGGGTTCTCGACGACGACCCGGTCGCCGTGGCCCACGAGCGCGCTCGTGACGACGCCGATCCCGGCCAGCGCGCCGGAGGTGACGACGACGTCCTCGGGCCCCGTCGGCAGGCCCCGGGCCGTGTACCGGTCGGCGATCGCCTCGCGCAGCTCGGGCACACCGAGGGCGAGGTAGCCCGCCCCGGTGAGGTAGCGGGGCAGGGAGGCCACCGCCCTCTCGTACGCCTCGACGACGCCCACGGGTGCGCGGGTGGCCGCGCAGGTGAGGTCGATGACGTCCTCGAGCGGCTCCGCGCCGAACAAGCTGGACGTGCCGCGATGACGCGATCCCTCGGGCAGGGTCACCACCGAGCCGGAGCCGCGGCGCGACACGAGGTACCCGCTCGCGCGCAGGACGTCGTACGCCCGGCTGACGGTGGTCCGGCTCACCCCGAGGGCGGTGGTCAGCTCACGCTCGCTCGGCAGTCGGCTGCCCAGCGGGATCCGCCCGTCGGCGACGGCCACCCGGAGGGAGTCGGCCAGGGCCCGGTAGGCGGGTCGGGTGGCGGCCACGTCGCCGACGAGCCGGGCGGTGCGGGTGGCGCTGACGGTGGGGGCGGAGGCGGTCACGTGGCCACTGTGGCACGATTGGCCCTCGATTCAAGTGCCAATTCCCCCGACGATGGACCCATGACCCCGCTCGAGCTGGCCCGCCGTGGAGCGCGCCGCCGCGTCGACCTCGTGCCGATGACCCCGCTGCAGCAGCTGCGCGCCGGCCACCTCGTGCACCGCGTCACCCAGCTGCTCGTCGGGCTCGGCCTCTTCGGCGTGACGATGGCGCTGATGCTCCGGGCCACGCTCGGCCTCGAGCCCTGGGGCGTGCTCACCTACGGCCTGACGCTGCACATCCCGATGTCCTACGGGCAGATGGTCATCGCGAGCAGCTTCGTCGTGCTCCTGCTGTGGATCCCGCTGCGCCAGTGGCCCGGCCTGGGCACGGTGCTCAACGCGGTCGTCATCGGGCTGGCCACCGACGCCACCCTCTCCGTGGTCCCCCCGATCGAGTCGATCGGCTGGCGGGTGGCGGCCATGCTCGTCGGCGTCGTCGGCAACGGGGTCGCCGGGGCGATGTACATCGGCAGCCAGCTCGGCCCGGGTCCGCGGGACGGCCTGATGACCGGGCTGGCCCGCCGCACGGGGCGCTCGATCCGGCTGGTGCGCACCTCCCTCGAGGTCACCGTCGTGGCCCTCGGGTGGCTGCTCGGCGGGGTGGTCGGTGTCGGGACGGTGCTCTACGCGCTGCTCATCGGGCCGGTCGTGCAGTTCTTCCTGCCGCTGCTCACCGTCCGGGTCGAGAGTCCTGCTGCACGGCCCACGAGCGGTAGGAGTCCCGCAGCGCCTCGGTGAAGCGGGCCGGGTCCCTCGGCCGGACACGCACCGAACCGCCCTCGGTGAGGGGCACCTCGAGCCGGCCGTCGGTCGCCATCGAGGAGGGCCCGAGCCGCATGGTGGCGGGCGCGAGCTCGTCGAACGCGAACGTCACCTCGTCGACGAGGAGCCGGTCCGCCCCGACGGCGAGGCCGCGGCCCTCGGACCACCCGTCGAACGCCCCGTCGCCGAGCACCAGCCAGGCCGGGACCGCGGCGAGGGCCAGGACCGTGACCAGCCAGTCCCAGCCGCCGTCGGGGGTGAGGTCGATGCCGCCGCTCCTGGAGCGCACGAGGACGATCGCGGTGAGCACCGCGAGGGCCGTGAGGACCACGCCGACGTCGAGCCCGCGGCGCCGGTGGTCCTCGAGGTAGAGGTACTGCGTGGACATGGCCACCACCCTAGGCATCGACCCCGGCCGCCGGCTCCGCGCGCCAGGACCACACGGCCGCCGCGAGGGCGCAGGCGAGCAGGACGAGGGAGGCGGCGAGGGCCCAGCGCAGCGAGGTCCCGGGGTCGTCGGTGCGCGACACGGCCACCTGGTAGGTCGTCATGAGGACCGCGGCCCCGATCGCCGCCCCGATGCGCTGGCCGGTCTGCAGCGCGCCACCGGCGGCGCCGCCCATCCGCGGGGGCACCTCGGCGAGCGAGAGCGTGATGTTCGGGGACACGACCGCCCCGCCGCCGAGCCCCGCGACGAGCAGCGGCCCGGCGAGGAGGAGCCACATCCACCGGCCGTCCTCGGCAGCCGGCGCGACGACGGCGAGGACGACGAGGCCGGACATCATCACGCCGAGCGCGATGACGGTCAGCGATCGGCCGACCCGGTTGACGACGCGGCCGGCCAGCGGTGCGGCCACGGCCGACCCGACGGCGAACGGGGTGAGCAGCAGGCCGGCGTGCAGCGGGGTGTACCCGAGGCCGTCCTGGAGGTAGACGCTGAGGACGAGGAAGACACCGGTGAAGCCGGTGAAGTAGAGGCTGCCGACGGCGATGCCGCTCGCGTACCCGGGGGTGGTGCGCAACAGGGCGAGGTCGAGCAGCGGCGCGCCGCCGTCGTGCACGACCCGCCGCTCGTGCCGCACGAAGGCGACGCCGAGCGGGACGACGAGGAGGAGCAGGAGCAGGGTCACGCGCTGGCCGGACTCGAGGCTGACGACCGGGTAGAGCAGCGCGAGCACGGTGGCACCGAGGAGCAGGGCGCCGCGGACGTCGATCCGCGTGTCGGCCGGGGCGTCGTCGAGGCGCCCGGGCACGAGCCGCGCGATGGCGACGAGCAGCACCGCCCCGATGGGCACGTTGACGAGGAAGATCCAGCGCCAGCCGTTCTCCTCGCCGAACGCGGCGATGAGGAGGCCGCCGAGCACCGGACCGATCGCCGAGGACACCGACACGGTGAAGCCGAAGAGCCCGAAGGCGATGCCGCGCTCGCGCCCGCTGAACATCGTCTGGATGAGGCCGGAGCTCTGCGGGGTCAGCAGCCCGGCGGCCAGCCCCTGGACGAGCCGGGCGCCGACCAGCACGGCCACGTGCGGCGCGAAACCGGCTGCGGCGGAGGCGAGGACGAAGCCGGTGAGGCCGATGAGCATCATCCGCCGGCGGCCGTGGGCGTCGCCGAGCCGGCCGCCGCTCACGAGCATCAGCCCGAGGGCCAGGGCGTACCCGGAGACGACCCACTGGATGCTGCCCGCCGTCGTGTCCAGCCCCGTGCGCATGGAGGGGATGGCGACGTTCACGATCGTCACGTCGAGCAGCACCATGAAGCCGACGGTCAGGGTGACGCCGAGGATGCGCCACCGGCGGGGGTCGGGCGCGTCACCGCGGGTGGTCTCGGCGCGCTCGTCGGTCTCCTGGCTCACCCGGACACGCTAGGTGGTGGTGCGCCCGGGCGGGGTCGCAGGGTCGTCCCTCGACGGCTATTGACAACGTGTTGTCGAATTGACAGGATATTGTCCATGAGCTCGACTCCAGCCATCGTCCACCTCGCCGTCCTCGACACCATGGCCGACTGGGAGGTCGGCCACCTCGCCGCCCACCTCACGCACCTCGGGGGCCCGGCCGCGCCCAACGCCCTCACCCTCCGCACGGTCGGTGCGACCGGAGCCCCGGTCCGCACGATGGGCGGCCTCACCGTGCTGCCGGACACGACCCTGGCCGACCTCGACCCGGCGGACTCCGCGATGCTCGTCCTGCCCGGTGGCAACACCTGGGAGGACGAGGCGGTCGCCGCTCCGTTCGTCGCCGCGGCCCGCGCCCACCTCGAGGCCGGGGTCCCGGTCGCCGCGATCTGTGGTGCCACCTGGGCTCTCGCGGTCGCCGGCCTCCTCGACGACGTGCGCCACACGAGCAACGACCCCGAGTGGCTCGCCTCCAGCGGCTACGCCGGCGCCGACCGGTTCGTCGCCCAGCCGGCCGTCGTCGACGGCGACCTCGTGACGGCCACGGGCATCGCGCCCGTGCACTTCGCCAAGGCGGTCTTCGAGCGGCTCGGGGCGCACCCGCAGGCCCGCCTCGACGCCTGGACCCGGCTGTACGCCGACCGCGACCCGGCCGGCTTCTTCGAGCTGATGTCGGCGTGAGCACCACGTCGACGAGCCGGCCGTCCGAGCGGCCGGTCCGCGGGGAGCTGCCCGCCCAGCAGGCCGTCTTCGCCGACACGGCACTCGCGGTCTTCCGGCTGGGCGGGCAGTTCCTCGCCCTCGCCGAGGAGCTGGCCCGCCCGGTGGGGCTCACCGCGGCGTGGTGGCAGGTGCTCGGGGCGGTGCTCCCGGGCCCGCTGCCGGTGTCCGGGGTGGCCCGCGAGATGGGCCTGAGCCGGCAGGCGGTCCAGCGGATCGCCGACCTGCTCGTCGAGCGCGGGCTGGCCGTCTACCGCGACAACCCCGCCCACCGCCGGGCCAAGCTGCTCGAGGTCACCGAGGCCGGGCGCGAGGCGGTGCGGGCCATCAACCCCGCGCACCGCGAGGTGACCCGGGCCTACATGGCCGACGTGGGCCCGGAGCGGGCCGAGGAGCTGCGCACCGCCCTGCGCGAGCTCGTGGACGCGATGGACCGGCTCGCCGAGCGGGGCTGACCGGCCGGCCGCCGCCTCGCCCGGTGCGGCGTCAGCCGTCGACGGCCAGCGCGAAGGGCAGGACGCCCGGGGCGCCGGCCATCCGCAGGGCCCGGCCGGCGACGGTGAGGCTCCAGCGGGAGGAGACGACGTCGTCGACGAGCAGCACCGGGCCGGGGCAGCCGTCGAGGGCGGCGGCCAGCCCGGGTCCGACGACCAGCCGCTCCCAGACGCCGGCGAGCCGGTAGGCGCTGTTGCCGCCCATCTCGCCGGTCGGACCGTCGTGGGCGAGGTCGAGGGTGCCGAGGAAGCGCAGCCGGCCGATCTCGGCGAGCCCCGTGGCCAGCGACCCGACGAGCTGGGGGTGGCTGCGCGACGGCATCGCGACGACGCCGACCGGCCGCTCGGCCCATCCCCACTCGGCGAGCACCGGGACGCAGGCGCGCACCAGCTCGGGGGAGGCGGGGGCGTCCTCCCGGAGCAGCTCGCGCAGCCGCTGGCCCCAGCCGAGGTCGGAGAGCCGGGCCAGGGCGCGGCCGCGCAGCAGGCCCTCCTCGGGCGCGATCTTCCCCTTGACCGGCACGCCGAGGCGCTCCATCCCGGTGGGCCACTGGGCCCGGGGGTCGAGGTCGACGCCGACGCGGGTGAGGCGCTCGCGGGCCGCGCCGACCACCGTGTCGGGGACGTCGGTGGGGTACCAGGGCCCGGCGCAGCCGTCGCAGCGGCCGCAGGGCACGGCGGTGTCGTCGTCGAGGGTCTCCTGGAGGAAGGTCATCCGGCAGGCGTCGGTGGCCTCGTAGTCGACCATCAGCTGCTGCTCGGCGCGCCGGGCCGCGGCCACGCGCTCGTAGCGCTCGGCGTCGTAGTCCCACGGCACGCCGGTGGAGACCCATCCGCCCGAGACCCGCTGGACGGCCCCGTCGACGTCGAGGACCTTGAGCAGCAGCTCGAGGCGGGTGCGGCGCACGTCGACCGTCGTCTCGAGGGCGGCGGTGGACAGGGGTCGGCCGGCATCGGCGAGGGCGCGCAGCACGGCCGCCGCCTGGTCCTCGCGCGGCATCGAGACACTGGCGAAGTACTGCCAGATGTCCTTGTCCTCCGGACCGGGCAGCAGGAGGACGTCGGCACGCTCGGTGGCGCGGCCGGCGCGGCCGACCTGCTGGTAGTAGGCGACCGGGCTGTTCGGTGCGCCGAGGTGCACGACGAAGCCGAGGTCGGGCTTGTCGAAGCCCATGCCGAGCGCCGAGGTCGCCACGAGCGCCTTGACCTCGTTGTGCCGCAACGCCTCCTCGAGCCGCTCGCGGTCCGCCGGGTCGGTGCGCCCGGTGTAGGAGGCGACCTCGTGCCCGGCCTCGCGCAGGCTCGCGGCGACGTCCTCGGCGGCGGACACGGTGAGCGCGTAGACGATGCCCGAGCCCGGCAGCCCGTCGAGGTGGGCGTGCAGCCAGCCGAGCCGCTGCTCGGGGGACATCGAGCGCAGCACGCCGAGGCGCAGCGAGTCGCGGGCCAGGCCGCCCCGGACGGTGAGCACCGGGCGGCCACCGACCCCGAGCTGCTCCCCGACGTCGTGGACGACGCGCGCGTTGGCCGTGGCGGTGGTCGCGAGGACGGGGACGTCGGCGGGCAGGCCCGAGAGCAGGTCGCGGATGCGGCGGTAGTCGGGCCGGAAGTCGTGGCCCCAGTCGCTGACGCAGTGCGCCTCGTCGACGACGAGGAGACCGCAGCGCCTCGCGAGGTCGGGGAGCTGCTCGTCGCGGAAGCGCGGGTTGTTGAGCCGCTCGGGGCTGACGAGGAGGACGTCGACGGCGTCCTCGGCGAGGGCGGCGCGGACCTCGTCCCAGTCCTGGGCGTTGGCGGAGTTCATCGTCACGGCCCGGATGCCCGCGCGCCCGGCCGCGGCGATCTGGTCGCGCATCAGGGCGAGCAGCGGGCTGATGATGACGGTCGGCCCGGCGCCCTCGGCCCGGCGCAGGGCGGTGGCGACGAAGTAGACGGCCGACTTGCCCCATCCGGTGCGCTGGACGACGAGGACGCGCGCCCGGTCGGTGACCAAGGCCGAGACCGCCTCGAGCTGGCCGTCGCGGAAATCGGCGTCCCGCCGCCCGACGAGCCGGCGCAGCGCCTCGCGGGCGCGCCCGGTGAGCTCGGGGGACGGGGGAGCGGGGGCGGGCGCCTGCGGCGGAGTCGGGGTCGGGGTCGTCATGGTCCACCCACCGTAGGCGCTGCGCCCGACACCCCGGCACCCGTCATCCACAGCCCACTCGGGTCGAGGTGAAAGCCGACCGGGATCCGGTCCGGTTTCACCTCGAACGGGTGGCAGCGGGAGCGGGAGATCAGCGCCAGCCGAGGTCGTCGACGCCGCCGGGCACGTCGGCGGACGGGTCGTATGGCGTCCGGGTGAAGCGGAACGAGGCGAGGTCGAGGTGCGACACCGTGCCGTCGGGACGCCGCACCACCCGCAGCGGCTCCCCGGTGTTGTACCCGTCGAGCCCGACCCACTCGTCGGCGGCGACCGGGGCGAAGCGCGACCCGCGTCCCGTCCCGGGCTCGCCGAGGACGAGGTGCTCCCCGACCAGCCTCGCCGTCGTCGTCGAGGCACCCCAGTGCCACGTGCCGAGCAGCTCGAGGAGCCCGGCGTCCCCGCCGGCGCTCCACGGCTCGACCGGTCGCGGCTCCTCCTCGTGGAGCACCTCGAGAAGCTTGTCCGAGAGGCCGCGCAGCACGGTCGTGGTCGTCGTGTTGGCCAGCGTGACGACGCCGTCGCCGTCCTCGAGGCGGACCCGCAGCCCGGCGAGGAACCCCGGCATCGAGCCGCCGTGCCCCGCGTACCGGACCCCGTCGACGTTCCACACCTGCCAGCCGAGGCCGTGCGCACCGGTCCACGGCTGCTTCGGCTCGTCGACGACGTGGTGCGGCTCGCACATCTCCTCGAGCGTCTCGGCGGACAGCAGCCCGGCGGTGTCGCCCCCGAGGAAGGCCGCCCACCGGCCCAGGTCGCGCACCGTGGTCCACAGCTGCCCGGCGGGCGCCATCGCCCCACCGTCGTGCTCGGGCTCGGGGAGCAGCACGTCCGCGAACGGGTGGACGGCCAGCCCCTGCGCCGCCCGGCCGGAGGGGCGCGTCGTCGTGCGGGTCATCTCCAGCGGCTCGAGCAGCTCGGTGCGCACGACGTCGGCCCAGCCGGCCCCGTGGTGCACCTCGAGCAGCCGGCCGAGGGCGGCGTACCCGACGTTGGAGTAGTGGAAGCGCCGCCCGGCCCGGAACCGCAGCCCCGCCGCCGCGACGCCGTCCGCCCCACCGGCGAGCGCGTCCCAGTCGCCGCCCGGCGTGCGCTCCCACCACGGCCCGTCGGTCTCGGCCTGCACCCCGGCCGCGTGCGACAGCAGCTGCTCGACGGTCACCGCGCCCAGCGCCGACCCCGGCACGTGCTCCTCGAACCGGTCGCCGAGGTCGAGCCGCCCGGCGTCGCGCAGGCGCAGCACGCAGACCCCGACGAAGGTCTTGGTGATCGAGCCCATCCGGTACTGGGTGTCGTCGTCGGCCGGCTCGCCCCCGGACCGTCCGTCGAGGGTCCCCACCGCGCCGGACCACACCAGCCGGCCGTCGCGGACCAGCCCGGCCGCGACCGACGGCAGCCGCCCGTCGCGCTGGGCCCCGGCGAGGGCGTGGTCGAGCAGCTGGCGGGTGCGGGGGGCGATCGTCACCGGATCACCCTAGGACCGTCCACTGCGCGTCGGCTGCGAGGATGGGCCCATGGCCGACCCCTACGTCGTCGAGGTCCCGTTGCGCTGGTCCGACATGGACGCCTACGGGCACGTCAACAACGTCCAGTACCTGCGGCTCCTCGAGGACGCCCGCGTCATCGGGTTCCGCGTGTGGTTCCCCGACCGGCCGACGCTGCTCGACGAGGGCATCGTCGTCACCCGCCACGCCATCGAGTACCGCGCGCCGCTGACCTACCGGCCCGAGCCCGTCGAGGTCGACATGTGGGTCACCCGGGTCCACGGCGCCGGCTTCGACCTCGGGTACGTCGTGCGCGACCCGGCCGGGGTCGGCGACGCCACCTACGCCGTCGCCGAGACCGGGCTGGCGCTCTACGACTTCGCCACCGCCCGCCCGCGGCGCCTCGAGCCCGCGGCCCGCGAGGCGCTCGCCGCCCACGTCGGCGAGCCCGTCACCTTCCGCCGGGCCGGCCGGTGAGCGAGGTCCTGCGCCTCGTCGACGCCGCCGCGCTCGGCGACCTCGGCCGGTTCGCCGCCCGGGCCCGAGCGCTCGACGAGCAGGGCGCGATCCGCCTCCAGGCCGGGGGCGACGTGCTCGCCGCCTGGGTCGGCGTCCTGCCCGGCAGCGGCATCCTCGCCGAGGGCACGGTGCTCGGCCTGCGGACCTTCCGCCTCGCCGAGCCCAGCCGGTGCGATGTCGTCGTCCCGCTCGGCGCCGTCACCGACCGCACCGCCCGCCACGGCGGCTCGGGCGAGCTGCCCCTGCCGCCCACCCGGGCCATCGCGTCGTGGTCGGCGGTCACCCCGCCGCGCTCGGGGTGGGAGCCGGTCGGCGAGGTGCCGGCCGACGAGCTCGCCGAGACCGCCCGCACCGGGCTCGTGGAGGTCGGGGCGGCCGTGCGCGAGCGCGGGGCCGCCGCGGGGTTCGTCCGCGACCGGGTGTGGGCGCGCGAGGCCGTCGCGGGTGTGCGGGCCGGCGGGGCGTTCGCCGCGTTCTCGCTCGGCTTCCTCGCCCCGGGCAGCACGGTGAAGGTGCTGCGCTCGAACCGCTGGACCCGCCTCACGGCGGCGGGCGGTCACGTCCTGATGCGCTGACCCGCCGGGACGACGACGGCGGCCACGAGGGCCAGCCCGACGAAGATCGCCCCGAACAGGGCGTTGTCCTGCCCGGGGTCGTGGGCGGCCGCGAAGGCCGCGGTGGCTCCGGCGATGCCGAGGACGCTGCCGAGCACGTCGGCCAGCTGGATGGACGACGAGGCCTCCCCGTGCTCCTCGACCGGGCTCAGCTCGAGGGCGAGGACGGTCGTCGTCGTGACGCCGGTCCCCATCGCCAGGCCGGCGAGCAGCAGGGCGAACACGCTGAGCCAGGCCGGCAGGTCGAGGACGGCGACGAGCGCGAGCCACGCCAGCCCGATGGCCAGCAGGAACCCCCCGAGCTCGACGAGCCGGTACCGCGGCAGGTGCAGCGCGTCGTGGCCCTGGTACCAGGCCCCGGCCGCCCAGCCCAGCGCCCCGACGGCCAGGGCGAACCCGGCGACCTGGAGGCTCGCGCCGCGCTGCCCGGCGAGGAAGAGCGGCACGTAGGTGATCCCGCCGTAGAACGCGGCGCAGAGCAGCGCCCGGGAGAGCACGACGCTCGGCAGGCCGGCTCCCATCAGCCAGGTTGCCCTCGGCAGGAGGACGGGGGCCACGGCGACCACCCCGACGAGCCCGACGAGCGCCACCGCGGTCTTGACCGACCAGGTGAAGACCAGCTCGTGGGTGCCGTACTGGAGGGCTCCCGCGGCCACGGCGATCGCCAGCCCGGCCCACGCCGCCCGGACGTGAGCGCTGTGGTCGCGGCCGGAGACCGTGGCGTCCAGCCGGGTCGTGTCGACCCTGCCGTGCGCGTGCCAGAGGACGACGACCGTGACGAGGACGGGTGCGACGACGCCCCAGAACACCCAGCGCCACGAGAGCGTCTCGGTGAGCCAGGCCGACAGCGGCGGGCCGGCGAGCGACGGGAGCACCCACGCCGCCGAGATGTAGGTGAAGAGCCGGGGCCGCATGTGCTCCGGGTACACGCGGCCGGCGATGACGTAGAGCATGACGACGAGCAGCCCGCCGCCCAGGCCCGTCAGCGCCCGGCCGACGAGGAAGACGTCGAGGCGGGTGGCGCACCCGCAGGTCGCGGCGCCGACGGCGAGCAGGCCCTGCCCGACGAAGGCCCCCGGCAACGGCCCGGAGCGGTCGGACCACACGCCCGCGAGGACGATGCCGAGCAGCTGGGCGGTGAGCATCACCGAGAAGGCGAAGCCGTAGGAGCGCACCGCGTCGAGCTCGCGGGCGACGGCGGGCATGGCCGTCGAGACGGCCATCGACTCGAAGGCCACGATGGTGACCAGGGCCAGCGCCGCCAGGGTCACCTCGGCGTAGGGGCGGCTCAGCGGCCCCCCGGCGGTGTCCGTCGCGTCCGTGCGCATCGTCGCCACACTAACCCCCGGCCCCGGGCGTGAGGGGGTGGCCCCGGTCGGCGAACACCTCGCCGAGGACGTCGATGCGGTCGGCGACGATGCCGTCGACCCCGAGGTCGAGCAGCCGGTGGAACTCCTCGGCGTCCTCGCGCGACCAGTCGTGGAACCACACGTGGACCTGCTTGCCGAGCCCGTGGGCGCGCCGCACCAGCCCCGGCGTCACGAGGGTCACCGTGCGACCGCGGACGCGGTGCTCGGCCGGGATCTGCAGCACCGGCGCCGGGGTGTGGAGGAGCCGGGAGACCAGCGCGGGGGAGAAGCGCAGCAGCGCGGTGCCGACCTGGCCCGCGGCCGTCGCGACACCGGGCCCGAGGGCGCGGCGGGCCGCCCGCACCCGGCGGGGCGAGAACGACCCGATGCAGACCCGCTCGGTCGCGTCGTGCGCCCGGATGACCTCGAGGGTCGGCGCGAGCGCGGTGTCGGCCTTGATGTCGATGTTGACGTTGGCGTGCGGGAAGGCCTCGAGGAGCTCGGTGAGCAGCGGCACCGGCTCGACCCCGCCGACCCGCGCCTCGCGCACCCGCGACCACGGCAGCCGCGCGATCGCGCCCGTGCCGTCGGTCGCCCGGTCGAGGGCGGCGTCGTGGAAGGCGACGACTTGCCCGTCGCTCGTCGCGTGGACGTCGGTCTCGAGGTACCGGTACCCCAGGTCGACGGCCCGGCCGAAGGCCGCGAGGGTGTTCTCGAACCCGACGTTCTCGGGCAGCCCGGCCCCGCCGCGGTGCGCGAGCGCCAGGGGCCCCGGAGACGAGAGGTAGGTGAAGTCGGCGGCCCGCACGTCAGGCCCCGGCGACCCGCAGCCAGACCGTCGTGTCGCCGGGCAGGGTGGCGTCGTCGCCGAGGGGACCGGAGGCCACGAGGACCTCACCCGCGGGGAGGGCCACCGGCTCGGTGCCGGTGTTGGTCACGACGAGCACCTGCGCGCTGCCGTCGGCGGAGGTGTTGCGGTACGCGAGGACCTCGCCGCCGGTCAGCCCGTCCCAGGCCAGCGCCCCGCGCCCGAGGCCGAGCTCGCGGCGCAGCCGCAGCAGGGTGCGGTACAGCTCGAGGGTGGAGCCCTCGACGCCCTCCTGCCGGTCCACCGCGAGGTCCGCGTAGGCCTCGGGCTGCGGCAGCCACGGGTGGTCGCCCGGTCCGAAGCCGAGGCTCGGCCCCTCGGCGGTCCACGGCATCGGGACGCGGCAGCCGTCGCGGCCGATCACCTCGCCCTTGGTGTGGTGGTAGGTCGGGTCCTGGCGCACGTCGTGGGGCATCGTCGTGTGCTCCGGCAGGCCGAGCTCCTCGCCCTGGTACACGTACGCGCCGCCGGGCAGCGCGAGCATCAGGGCCGTCGCGGCCCGGGCCCGGCGCAGGCCGAGGGCGGCGTCGGGCTGGGGGTCGTCGGCGGCGATGCCGTTGGGCCGCGGGGCGTCCTGGGGCAGGCCGAGGCGCGAGGCGTGGCGGACCACGTCGTGGTTGGACAGGACCCACGTCGTCGGGGCGCCGACGGCGTCGTTCGAGCGCAGCGACGACTCGATGACGGCAGCGAGCTCGCCTGCGCGCCAAGGGGTCTCGAGGAACTCGAAGTTGAACGCCTGGTGCATCTCGTCGGCCCGGACGTAGCGGGCGAGGCGCTCCTCGGGCTTGACCCAGGCCTCGGCGCAGAGGATGCGGTCGGGCTGGCCGTAGGAGTCGAGGACCTTCCGCCACGAGCGGTACACCTCGTGGACGCCGTCCTGGTCCCACATCGGGGCGAGCCCGCCGGCGTTGTGGTCGAGCACCGAGGCGTCCTCGCCCGGCTCGGGACCGTCCTCGGTGACGACCTCGTCGTAGAGGCCGACGGCGCCGTGCCAGTCGGGCAGGCCGTCGGCCTTGACGAGGCCGTGCGCGACGTCGACCCGGAAGCCGTCGACGCCGCGGTCGCACCAGAACCGCAGCACGTCCTCGAGCTCGGCGCGCACCTCGGGGTTGTGCCAGTTCAGGTCCGGCTGGGTGACGTCGAAGATGTGCAGGTACCACTGGCCGGGCGTGCCGTCGGCCTCGGTGACGCGGGTCCAGCCGCGGCCACCGAAGACCGAGGGCCAGTTGTTCGGCGGCTCGTCACCGTTCGGGCCGCGCCCGTCGCGGAAGACGTACCGCTCGCGCTCGGGGCTGCCGGGCCCGGCGGCCAGGGCGGCGCGGAACCACGCGTGCTCGCTGCTCGTGTGGTTCGGCACGAGGTCGACGAGCACCTTGAGCCCCAGCTCGTGGGCGCGGGCGAGCATCGCGTCGGCGTCGGCGAGGGAGCCGAAGAGCGGGTCGATGTCGCGGTAGTCGGCGACGTCGTACCCCGCGTCGTTCATCGGCGAGACGTAGAACGGGCTGAGCCACACCGCGTCGACGCCGAGGTCGCGCAGGTGGGGCAGGCGCGCGGTGATGCCGGGGAGGTCGCCGATGCCGTCACCGTCGGCGTCGGCCCACGAGCGCGGGTACACCTGGTAGATCACGGCGTCACGCCACCAGGGCGTGCCGGCGGCCTCGGCCTCGTGGACGGTCGTGCCGGGGGCGGTCAGGGTCGGAGTCGTCGCGGCGGTCACCCGCCCCATGCTTCCCCATCCCGGCCCGGCGGGCGAAACCGTGGACGCGCGAGGTTCAGGGGGTGAGCGGCGGGTGGCCGTGGCCGTCGTCGGTGTTGACGAGCATGTGCGCGGCACGCAGGAAGTAGTCGCGCATCTGCTCGGCCTGCGGCTCGGGGATGCCCGCCCGCTCGACGGCGTCGAGCATGTGACGCATCCACCGGTCGCGCATGTCGAGGGTCACGGGGAAGGGGGCGTGCCGCATCCGCAGCCGGGGGTGTCCGCGCTCCTGGGAGTACTCGCTCGGGCCGCCGAAGTACTGCGTGAGGAACATCCGCAGGCGGCGCTCGGCGGGGGCGAGGTCCTCCTCGGGGTAGAGGGCCCGCAGCGCGTCGTCGCCGGCCACGCCCTCGTAGAACGCGGCGACCAGCCGCTCGAACGTCGGTGCGCCACCGACCTCCTCGTAGAGGCTCACGGCTGAACCCCCGGGACCCCGGGCACGCCGGACGGGCCCGCGCCGAACGGCGTCATCGGGGGGCCCTGGATGCCGTGGGCGTCGAAGGCCGCCTTGATGCGGGCGCGCAGCTCGCGCTGGACCGCGAAGTTCTCGCCGGCCACGCACTTGGCGAGCACCCGCACGGTGACCGTCTGACCGGTGATGGAGTCGACGCCGAGGACGGTCGGCGGCTCGATGAGCTTGTCCTCCCAGTCCGGGTCGGCACCGAAGGCCTCGGCCACGTCGCGCACCACGTCGAGCACCCGCTCGATGTCCTCGCGGTAGGAGACCCCCATGTCGACCCAGGCCGCGGAGTAGCCCTGCGACCGGTTGCCGATCCGGATCACCTCGCCGTTGCGGACGTACCAGACGATGCCGTCGGCGTCGCGCAGCCGGGTGACCCGCAGGGTGACCTCCTCGACGGTGCCGATGGCCTCCCCGGTGTCGATGACGTCGCCGACCCCGTACTGGTCCTCGAGCATCATGAAGATGCCGGACAGGAAGTCCTTGACGAGGCTCTGCGCGCCGAAGCCGAGCGCCACGCCGCCCACGCCGGCCGAGGCGAGCAGCGGCCCGAGCGGCAGCCCGACGAGGGCCATGACGGTCAGCACGGTGACGGTGCCGATGACGAACGTCGAGATGCTGCGCAGCAGCGAGCCCATCGTCTCGACCCGCTGCCGGTGCCGCTCGTGGGCGAGCCCGGTGGCGGTCGCGAGCACGCGCCCCGCACCCCCGCTCCCGGCCAGCCGGGCGGCGGTGCGCGAGGTCATCGTCGTGACCACGCGGCCGATGAGCCGGTGCGCGAGCCAGCGCGCGACGAGCCCGAGGACGAGCACGAGGAGGACCCGCAGGCCGTCACTGAGGAGCCAGCCCTGGACGCGGTCCCAATAGGTGGCGACCGCGTCGGCGTCGAGCAGCGAGAGGTCGAGGAGGGGGAGGGCGTCAGTCACGGGCATCGCGCTCCTGGGCGGCGAGTGCGCGCGCCACGGGGTCGCGGTTCTCCGCGACGAGGCGGCGCAGCGCGGCGGGGCGGTCGGGGTTGGCGTCGAGCCAGGACTGCGTGGCCTCGAGCAGGCCGGCGTCGACGACGGGGAAGGGGTAGAAACCGAGGACGATGCCCTCGATCAGGGCGTGGGAACCCTTGTCCTCCACCGTGTCGAGCATCGCGTGGTACCGCTCGACGTAGGGGCGCAGCAGGTCGGGGGAGGTGCCGCCGCGCGCGAAGCCGAGGCCGATGGCGTCGACGATCGCGTTCGGCCGGCCGCTCTCCTCGACGGCCTCGCGCCACGCCCGTTCCTTGGCCTCGGCGGTCGGGATCGAGGCCAGCGCCTTCGCGGCGCGCTCGCGGCCGGTGGCGGTGTCCTCGCGGGCGCGCTCGGCGTCGATCTCGTCCTCGGTGGCGGCACCGGCCGCGGCGAGGGCCGTCAGGAGGGTCCAGCGCATCTCGAAGTCGACGTCGAGGCCGTCGAGCACCTCGGTGCCGTCGAGCAGACCGCGCAGGGTGGTCGGGTCGTCGCCGGCCGTGGTCAGGCCGGCCGCCGCCGGGACGAGCTGGAGCTGGGCGTCACTGCCCGCCTCGGCCTCGCGGGCGATCTCCCAGAGCCGGTCGCGGGTGGCCTGTCGCGTCGACTCCCGGTGTGCCGGAGCCGTGTAGGACAGCACCGCCGAGCGCAGCTGGAGGATGAGCGTGCGCAGCAGCGTCGAGTCGGACTCGCCGGGAAGGCTGGCGAGGACGAGGTCGACGAAGGAGCGGGCGCCCATCTCGGCGTCGCGGGTCATGTCCCAGGCGGAGGCGAGGACGAGGGCGCGGGGGAGCGAGGAGGTGAAGCCGCGCGGGTGCGCCAGCGCCGTGGCGAGCGAGCGCTCGTCGAGGCGGATCTTCGCGTAGGCGAGGTCGTCGTCGTTGACGAGCAGCAGGTCGGGCTGCTGGCGGCCGACGAGCGCCGGCACCTCGGTGCGCGCGCCGTCGACGTCGACCTCGAGCAGGTCGGTGCGGTGCAGCGCACCGTCGCGCACCTCGTAGAGGCCGACCCCGAGCCGGTGCGGGCGCAGGGTCGCGAAGCCCTCGGCGTGGGTCTGCTCGATGACCGCCGAGGTGACGAGGCCGCGGTCGTCGACCTCGACGACCGGGCGCAGCGTGTTGACGCCGGCCGTCTCGAGCCAGGCCTGCGACCACGAGCGCAGGTCGCGACCCGAGGTGGCCTCGAGCTCGACGAGCAGGTCCTCGAGGGTGGTGTTGCCCCACGCGTGCTTGCGGAAGTAGGTGCGCAGCCCGTCGCGGAAGGCGTCGCGGCCGACGTAGGCCACGAGCTGCTTGAGCACCGAGGCGCCCTTGGCGTACGTGATGCCGTCGAAGTTGACCTCGACGTCGCGCAGGTCGTTGATCTCGGCGACGATCGGGTGGGTCGTCGAGAGCTGGTCCTGGCGGTAGGCCCAGTCCTTCTCGTACGTGCCGAAGGTGGTCCACGCGTCGGTCCACTCGGTGGCCTCGGCCTGGCACGTGGTGGAGGCCCACTCGGCGAAGGACTCGTTGAGCCACAGGTCGTTCCACCAGCGCATCGTCACGAGGTCGCCGAACCACATGTGCGCGAGCTCGTGGAGGACGGTCAGCGCGCGGCGCTCGACGAGGGCCTCGGTGACCTTGGAGCGGAAGACGTAGACCTCGGCGATGGTGACCGCGCCGGCGTTCTCCATCGCGCCCGCGTTGTACTCGGGGGTGAAGAGCTGGTCGTACTTGGCGAACGGGTAGGCGCAGTCGAACTCCTCCTCGAAGAACGCGAAGCCCTTCTTGGTGAGCGCGAAGAGGTTGTCGGCGTCGAGGTAGGGGGTCAGCGACTTCCGGCAGAAGATGCCGAGCGGCACCTCGCCGCCTCGCGTCGCCACCGAGTCGCGGACGACGTCGTACGGACCGGCGACGAGCGCGGTGATGTAGCTGGAGATGCGCGGCGTGCGCTCGAAGGCCCAGGTCGCGGTGCCCTCGGCGGCCGGGGTGGGCTCGGGCGTGGGGGAGTTCGACACCACCTGCCAGTGCGCGGGCGCGGTGACCGTGAACGCGAAGCCGGCCTTGAGGTCGGGCTGCTCGAACACCGGGTACATCCGGCGGCTGTCCGGCACCTCGAACTGCGTGTAGAGGTAGACCTCGTCGTCCACGGGGTCGACGAAGCGGTGCAGGCCCTCGCCGGTGTTCGTGAAGCGGCCGGTGGCCCGGACGACGACCTCGTTGTCCGCGGCAAGGCCGGTGATCCGGATGCGGCTGTCGGCGTAGTGCTCGGCCGGGTCGAGGTCGGTGCCGTTGACCGTGACCTGCTCGACCGTGCCACCGACGAAGTCGAGGAAGGTCTCGGCGCCGGGGGTCGTGCAGGTGAAGCGGATGGTGCTCGTCGTCGCGAACGTCTCCGGGCCCGTCGTGACGTCGAGGACGACGTCGTGGGTGTCGACGGTGACGAGGGCGGCGCGCGCGGCGGCCTCGTCGCGCGTGAGGTTCGTGCCGGGCACAGGGTCTCCTTGCGTGGCGGTGCGGGGGTCGGGCGCGCGGTGGCGAGCCGGCTCCATCCTGTCACGCGGTCGCCCCGGCGCCCCGGCCCCGGGGGGCGGTGGCAGGATGGCGCGGGTGAGCACCGAGACCACCCCCGCAGGCGCCCGCGCGGCCGCCGAGTTCTGGTTCGACCCCCTGTGCCCCTGGGCCTGGATGACCTCCCGCTGGATGGGGGAGGTGCAGCAGGTGCGCGACGTCGACGTCACCTGGTCGGTCATGAGCCTGTCGGTCCTCAACGAGGGCCGCGACCTGCCCGAGGACTACCGGGCGATGATGGACAAGGGCTGGGGACCGGTGCGTGTCGTCATCGCCGCCCGCGCCGCGCACGGCGACGAGGTCGTCAAGCCGCTCTACGACGCGCTCGGCACCCGCATCCACCACCGCCAGGAGGACTACGACACCGCGATCGCCGGCGCCCTCGAGGACTGCGGCCTGCCCGCCGAGCTGGCCGACGCCGCCACCTCCGACGCGCACGACACCGAGCTGCGGGCCAGCCACCAGCGGGCCATCGACCTCGTCGGCGACGACGTCGGCACCCCGGTCGTCGCCGTCGACGGTGTCGCCTTCTTCGGCCCCGTCGTCACCCCGGCACCCAAGGGCGAGGCCGCCGGACTGCTCTGGGACGGCTGCCTCCTCCTCGCGCGCACCCCGGGTTTCTACGAGCTCAAGCGCTCGCGCACCGAGGGTCCGATCTTCGACACGGAGGGCTGAGATGACCCACGTGCACGTCGGCGCCGACCACGCGGCCTTCGAGATGCTCAACGACGTCGTCGCCTTCCTCGAGGCCGAGGGTCACGAGGTCAGCAACCACGGACCCCACGCGTACGACGCCCAGGACGACTACCCCGTCTTCGTGCTGCGCGCGGCCGAGGCGGTCGCCGCCGACCCTGAGTCCCTCGGGGTCGTCCTCGGTGGCTCGGGCAACGGCGAGCAGATGGCCGCGAACAAGGTGCGCGGCGTGCGCGCCGCCCTCTGCTACGACGAGGAGCTGGCCCGGCTGGCCCGCGAGCACAACGACGCGCGCATCCTGTCCATCGGGGCCCGGATGAGCGAGCCGGACGTCGCCCGGGCGATGGTGCGCATGTTCGTCGGCACCCCGTTCTCCGGCGACGAGCGGCACGTGCGCCGGCTGCGGATGATCGAGGCCTACGAGGCCGACGGCACGCTGCCCCCGCTGGGCTGAGCCGCTGCTCCCCGCCGGCCTCGACGAACCGCGCCCCGAGGGCGGCGGTTCTCTGGCGGCGCCCGATCCGGTGCCACTACTGTGGCGCCTGCCCGGACGACGTCGCAGGGGGTTGAGCATGGCTGGAGGCGTCGGGTGGTCCGGCTCGGACCGCACGGAGCCGGACGGCTCCCGCCGCCGGGTGATCAGCCGCCGCTTCGCCTCGGCCGACACCGGCCGGTCCCTCGTCGTCCTGCTCGTCCTCGCCGTCGGCCTGCTCGGGGTCGGGGTGGTCCTGGCGTCCGACATCATCCCCATCTCGATGGTGTTCCCGCTCCTCGTCGTCGCCGGGCTCGTGCTCGAGCCGCGCCGGCTGGCCGTGGTGCTCTCGGCGGCCGCGGCGGTCGTGCTCGCCTGGGGTCCGGTCTCGCTGCTCTCCCCCCAACGGGTGGTCGGGGTGTTCGTGGCCGTCGGGCTGGTCATGTGGCAGGCCGTGCTCATCGCCCGCTCGCGGGCCCTGCTCGGCACGCGCGGCCTCGGCGGGGACCGGATGTTCGCCGAGCTGCGCGACCGCATCGTCCAGGGCGGGCAGGTCCCGAGGATGCCCGCCGGCTGGGCGGCGACGTCGTGCATCCTCTCCGCCCACGGCGACCGGTTCTCGGGCGACTTCGTCGTCGCCCACCTCGCGCCGGGCGGCGACTGCCTCGAGGTGGCGCTCGTCGACGTCAGCGGGAAGGGCACTGCGGCGGGCACCCGGTCCCTGCTGCTCTCGGGCGCGCTCGGGGGCCTGCTCGGGGCGGTGCCGCCGACCGACTTCCTGCGCGCGGCCAACGACTACCTGGTGCGCCAGGGCTGGCACGAGGGGTTCGCCACCGCCGTGCACGTCGAGATCGACCTGCGCACCGGGCTGTACTCGGTGGCGAGCGCCGGCCACCCGGCGCCGGCCGTGTACACCTCGGGGCGGGCCCGGTGGAGCCTGCTCGAGGGCGGGCGGGGTCCGGTGCTGGGCGTCGTCCCGGACGTCAGCTTCCCCCGCCAGTCCGGCCGGCTCGAGCGCGGCGACGCGCTGCTCGTCTACTCCGACGGCGTCGTCGAGGCGCGCGACCGCGACCTCACCGACGGCATCGACCGGATGCTCGGGGTCGCCGCGATGTCGGTGCTGCGCGACGGTGACGTCGCCCGCGATGTGTGCGAGTCGGCCCGTTCGGGGGAGGATGACGACCGGGCCGCCCTGGCCGTCCGGCGCGCCTGACGCCCCCGGGCCGGCCCCGACGGAGCGCCCCCCGACCCACGAAAGGCCCTCGCCCGTGCCCTCCCGCCCGGTCCTCGACCACGTCCCCCGTGAGGGCGTGCGCACCTTCACCCCCCGCTGGCGCAACAGCCCGCTGACCGACGAGCGGATGGCCACCCTGCTGCCGGGGCGCTCGCTGCCGGACGGCCCGCTCATTCCGACCGAGGCGTTCGGGCGTCAGGGGCCGGTGGTCCTCGAGATCGGGTCCGGGCACGGTGCCGCGGCGATCGCGTACGCGGCGGAGCACCCGGAGGCCGACGTCGTGGCCGTCGACGTCCACGTGCCCGGGATCGCCCGGATGCTCGCCGCGGCGGATGCCGCGGGTGTCGCCAACCTGTGGGTGCACGCCGGCGACGCGCTGCCGCTGCTCACCGAGCGGGTGGCGCCGGGCACGCTCGCCGCCGTGCACCTCTTCTTCCCCGACCCGTGGCCGAAGCAGAAGCACGCCAAGCGGCGCTTCGTCCAGCAGCACACGCTCTCGCTGCTCGCGTCGCGGCTGGTGCCCGGGGGCGTGCTGCTCGTCGCGACCGACATCGACTCCTACGCCGCGCACTGCCGGGTGCAGCTGGCGGCGCACGGCGGGTTCGACGTCGTCGAGGGGGAGCGGCCGGCCTGGCGCCCCGACGACGGCTTCGAGGCCAAGGGCCTGCGGCACGGCCGCACCGTCTCCGAGTTCCGCTGCACCCTCCGCCCCGCCTGACCACTGTCCCCACATCGACCAATTGGTCACCCGGGGTACGTCTGCGCAGGCTCCGTCGTCCTTACATCGACCTATAGGTCACTCGGGGTACGCCGTGCTGCGCGGTCGACGAGCCTTCTGTCGGGGTAGCCGGAGCCGCCGTCGGCGCCTCCGCTCCTTCGTCGCGGCGCCCCCTCCGGCTCCCGGCATCCGGCTCCCGACACGCCACAGGCCGACGCGCGGAGCGCATCGGCCTGTCGTCGTGTCGGGGTAGCCGGATTTGAACCGGCGGCCTTCCGCTCCCAAAGCGGACGCGCTACCAACCTGCGCCATACCCCGCGGCACGCCGGACCCACCCGAGCTGAGTCGTGTGATTTCGGATCCCGCGAGCGCGGGCCCTAGGCTAGCGCTGCCCTCGCGGTGCACGCCGACGAGGTGCGCGGGCGTAGCTCAATGGTAGAGCCCCAGTCTTCCAAACTGGCTACGCGGGTTCGATTCCCGTCGCCCGCTCCACCACGGCCCGGCCGGTCAGTCCTCCGGCCGGCCGAGCACGGGCCGGCCCCGCACGAACGTCCGCCGTCGCGCCGGCACCCTCGACCACACGGCCTGCTGCAGCGACAGCGTCAGCCATCCGGCCACGGCCATGCCGGTGAGGTTGAGCCCCAGCTGGGCCAGCGAGCCGGTCACCTCGTGCCACGCCCCGAACGCCGCGCCGAGGGCGACGTTGCCCGCCGCCGGCACGGTCGTCACCGAGATGAACACGCCGGACAGCCCGCCCGTGCGCGCCGAGGTCAGTGAGAGCACGCCGGCCGCCGCCGCGATGACGGCGACGACGAAGCTCCACCGGTCCGGGGTGTAGATGAAGGCCGTCGCCGGGCGCTCGCCGACGATGTCCTCGTAGGTCACCCACCCGAGCAGCCGGCCCGCGACGCCCGCGACGAACATCGCGGCCATGCCGACGAGGAACCCGAGGACCAGGGTCCGGGCCGCCAGCCCGAACAGCCCCCACTTGCGGCGCACGAGCGCCAGCCCGATGGCCGCGACCGGCCCGAACTCGGGTCCGAGGACCATCGCGCCGATGACGAGGATGGGGGAGTCCAGGACGATGGCGACGCCGGCGATGAGGATCGCGAGCACCATGAAGGACAGGTAGGTCCAGTTCAGCTCGGAGTCCTCGTAGGCCCGGTTGCCGACCTCGGTCCACACGACGGCGTCGGCGCTGGCCCCGGGTGCCCGGCGCTCGGCGTCCAGCCCGGAGCGGGAGACCCACGTCGTCACCGGCTCGAGGCGGATGGTCCCCTCCTCGTGCACCCCGAGGTGGCGCAGGGCCTCGAGGACCGGGTTGGCGCCCTCGCGGGCGATGTCGGCGGTGACGACGTCGCCCGGGGGCTTGACCGACGCACCGCGCAGCACGGCCAGGCCGGTGACGTAGTCTTCGGACTCGAGGACGGCCACGACGTCGTCGCTGAGGTGACCGGGGACGTGACGCGCAGGGACAGCACGGGGGAAGTGTGCCGCAGCCGCCCCGCGTGACGGCCCGGCCGCGCGGGGTGCCGGCCGATTCGGAGCCCTCGCCCCGGGCCGCTAGCATGGGTCTTTGGCGTCGTCCCGGGCGCCGCGCCCCGTGCGCGCCCCCGGAGCGTCCGGCCCACCGGCCCGACGACGCGAGTCCGTGAACCCGACACCCCAGGTGGAGTGCCCGAAGTGAAGAGTGCCGTCGAGACCCTCAGCCCGACCCGGGTCAAGCTGACCGTCGAGGTCCCGTTCGACGAGCTGAAGCCCATGCTCGACGACGCGTACAAGACCATCGGGTCCCAGATCCAGGTCCCCGGCTTCCGCAAGGGCAAGGTGCCCTCCCGGATCATCGACCAGCGCGTCGGTCGCGGCGCGGTCGTCCAGGAGGCCGTCAACGAGGCGCTCCCCAAGTTCTTCGCCGAGGCCGCCGAGGCCGAGGACGTGCGCGCCATCGGCCAGCCCGAGGTCGACGTCACCGCCGTGCCCCTCGAGGACGGCCAGGACCTCACCTTCACCGTCGAGACCGACGTGCGCCCGACCATCGAGCTCCCCGAGCTCAGCGGCATCGCGGTCACCGTCGACGACGTCGCGGTCGCCGACGAGGACGTCGAGGAGCGGATGACCTCGCTGCGCGAACGCTTCGGCACCCTCGTCGGGGTCGAGCGCGCGGTCGAGGACGGCGACCACGTGTCGATCGACCTCTCGGCGAGCATCGACGGCGAGGAGATCGACTACGTCACCAACGTCTCCTACGAGGTCGGCAGCAAGAACATGCTCGAGGGCATGGACGAGGCGCTCATCGGGATGTCAGCGGGCGAGACCAAGTCCTTCACCGCCCCGCTCGCGGGCGGCGACAACGCGGGCCAGGAGGCCGACTGCACGGTCACCGTCCAGTCGGTCAAGGTCCGCGAGCTCCCCGAGCTCGACGACGAGTTCGCCCAGCTCGCCTCGCAGTTCGACACCCTCGACGAGCTGCGTGCCGACGTCGTGTCGCAGGCCGAGCAGGCCAAGAAGTACGAGCAGGGGATCCAGGCCCGCGACAAGGTCCTCGAGCACCTCCTCGACACCGTCGACGTGCCGGTCCCCGACGGCATCGTCGAGGCCGAGGTCAACTCCCACCTCGAGGGCGAGAACCGCCTCGAGGACGACGAGCACCGTGCCGAGGTCGACGAGTCGACCCGCAAGGCGCTCAAGGCCCAGTTCCTCCTCGACGCCATCGCCGAGAAGCTCGAGGTCAAGGTCGAGCAGCCCGAGCTCATCGAGTACCTCGTGATGAGCGCGCAGCAGTACGGGATGGACCCGAACCAGTTCGCCCAGGCCATCGACCAGCAGGGCCAGATCCCCTCGATGGTCCAGGAGGTCGCCCGCCGCAAGGCGCTGGCCGCCGTCCTCGACGACGCGGTGGTCACCGACGCCAGCGGCAACACCGTCGACCTCGACGAGCTCGTCCCGGACGCCGACGAGGCGCCCGCCGACGAGGTCGAGGAGGCCCCCGCGGCCGCCACGGACAAGGCCGTCGACGCCGAGGCCGCCACCGAGGAGCCCGCGAAGGCCTGACGCCTCCGCCGCCGCACCGACCGACGCCGCGCCCCCACCCGGGGCGCGGCGTCGTCGTGTGCCGGGGTCGGCCGGGTCAGGCGGGCGGGGGAGCGGTCGTCGTCCCGAGGCGCAGCGACACCGGGAACGGCTCGTCGGCCACGGCCTCTCCGTCGAGCCGGCGGCGCACCATCCTCCCGAGTGCGCGGCCCTTCGCGGCGCCGGGCTGCAGCACCGTGGTCAGCGTGTGGTCGAGCCACGGCAGGTCGACGCCGTCGAAGCCGGTGACCGACACGTCCTCCGGCACCCGCAGCCCGAGGGCGGAGGCGGCGCGCACGACGCCGGCGGCGATCAGGTCGGCCTGGGCCACGATCGCCGTCGGGCGCTCACCGGCGGGCACGTCGAGGAGCAGCCGGCCGGCCTCCTCGCCCGCCTCCACGGTGAGGTCGGCGGCCTGGACGACCGGTGCACCCGGCCCGGCGAGGCGCAGGAACCCCCGCACCCGGCCCTGCGCGTCGGGGTAGCGGGAGCCCTCGACGTCGGCCGGCCCCACCGGCCCGGTGGTCGCCCCGGGGCGCAGCATCATCGAGACGTGGGCGACCCGCGTGTGACCCAGCTCGAGGACGTGCCGCGTCGTCAACGCCATCGCCGACTCCTCGTCGGTGCGGACGTGCACGACCCGCGGGTCGAGCGGGCTGCCGCTGCCGACCATCGGCACCCCGCGGCCGGCGAGGTGGTCGACGACGGGGTTGTCGAGCGTGCCGCACAGTGGGAAGACGGCGGCGTCGACGGCCTGGGTGGCGAGCTGCTCGACGGCGCCGGCGGGGTCGTCGGTGGGCTGGGCGACGAGGAGCATCGTGCGCCCGGCGGTGTCGAGCTCCTCGGCCAGCCCGTCGAGCACGGCGAGGGCGAAGGGGTCGCGGAAGGCGTAGCGCAGCGGGCCCTCGACGAGCACGGCGACCGTGCCGACCCGGCCCTGGCGCAGCGAGGAGGCGAGCGGGTCGGGGCCGGAGAAGCCGAGCTCGGCGGCGGCGGCCCGCACCCGGTCGGCGGTGGCCGCGGCGACCGGCCCCTTGCCGCTGAACACGAGCGAGGCGGTGGACGTCGAGACGCCGGCCAGCCCGGCGACGTCACGCAGCGTCGCCCGGCGGGTGGGGGTGCTCACCGGCCGCCCTCGGCTTGACGCGACGCGCTCATGCGTCCGACAATATCGAATCGATTCGATCGAATCGATTCGACCACCCGCAGCCGTCCCGAGAGAGCCCGTGACCACCGCCATGTCCGCCGCCGCCCCCACCCTCGACCTCCCCCGGGTGAGGACCGCGCGCACCGCCGTCTTCGTCGTCTTCGCCCTCGCCGGCCTGGTCTTCGCCTCGTGGGCTGCCCGGATCGCCGACACCAAGGTCGCCCTCGGCCTCAGTGCCGGCGAGCTCGGCGCCACGCTCCTCGCGGCGAGCGTCGGCTCGGTCACCGGCCTGCCGCTCGCGGGCAGGGTCAGCGGCCGCTTCGGGGCCGCGCGAACGGTGGCCTTCGGCACGGTCGTCTCGCTCGTCGGGCTGCTCGCCACCGGCGCGGTCGTCGACGCCAACGGCTCGCGCTACCTCGTGATGGTCGGGCTCTTCCTCGTCGGCCTCGGGGTCGGCCTCTGGGACGTGTCGATGAACCTCGAGGGGGCGACCGTCGAGCGCGAGCTCGGCACCTCGGTGATGCCGCACTTCCACGCGGCCTTCTCCGGCGGCACGGTGCTCTCGGCACTGATCGGCGCCGGGATGTCGGCCGCGAAGGTGCCGCTGCTGCTGCACTTCGCCGGGGCCGTGGCCATCACCGTCGCCGGGGCGCTCTGGGCGCTGCCGCGCTTCCTGCCCCGCACCGTCGAGAGCGAGGAGGAGGCCGAGGCCGCCGCCGGCCGCGAGCGCCAGCGCTCGGCCTGGCTCGAGCCGCGCACCCTGCTCATCGGGGTCGTCGTGCTCGCCGCCGCCTTCACCGAGGGCACCGCGAACGACTGGCTGGCCGTCGCCTTCGTCGAGGGCCACGAGCTCCCGACCTGGGCCGGCGTGCTCGCCTTCGCCACCTTCCTCACCTTCATGACCGTCGGCCGGCTCGTCGGGACGAAGCTCCTCGACGAGCACGGGCGGGTCCCGGTGCTGCGCATCAGCTTCGGCCTCGCCGTGGCCGGTGCCCTCCTCGTCGTCTTCGGGACCGACTGGCTGGCCTTCATCGGCGCCGCCGTCTGGGGTGTCGGTGCCGCGCTCGGCTTCCCCGTCGGGATGAGCGCCTCGGCCGACGACCCGCAGCGCGCCGCCGCCCGGATGTCGGTCGTCGCGACGATCGGCTACGTCGCCTTCATCGCGGGGCCGCCGCTGCTCGGCTTCCTCGGCGACCACGTCGGGGTCCTCCACGCCCTGCTCGTCGTCGGGGCGCTGGCCATCCTCGCCCTGTCCGTCGTCACCTCGGTCCGCGAGCCCGACGGCCGCCCGGCCGGCGCCGCCCGGACCCCCGACCCCGGTGCCGGCAGCCCGCTGGGCTGACGGAGGGGAACCCGGGGCGGGCCCGCGCAGCGTGCGCGGGCCCGCCCTCGTCGTCGCCGCCTACGCTCACGGCGAACACGGCCCGGGTCGCGGAGTGCGACGAGGGGGCCGGGCGTTAGGGTCACTGACAGGTACGACCCCACCGAGCGAGGAGCATCCCAGCGTGACCAGCACCGAGATCGTCGCCGCGGGCGAGGGCCAGAAGGCCGGCCTCGACGACTCCATCTACAACCGTCTCCTCAAGGAGCGGATCATCTTCCTCGGCTCCGACGTCCGCGACGACAACGCGAACGCCATCTGCGCGCAGATGCTCCTGCTCGCGGCCGAGGACCCCGGCAAGGACATCTGGCTCTACATCAACAGCCCCGGTGGCTCGGTCACCGCGGGCATGGCGATCTTCGACACCATGCAGTGGGTGCCGAACGACGTCGCCACCGTCGCGATGGGGATGGCGGCCTCGATGGGCCAGTTCCTCCTCTCCGCCGGCACCCCGGGCAAGCGCTACGCCACCCCGCACGCGCGGGTCATGATGCACCAGCCCTCGGGCGGCATCGGCGGCACCGCGTCCGACATCAAGATCCAGGCCGAGCAGCTGCTGCACATCAAGAAGCAGATGGCCGAGCTCATCGCCGAGCACACCGGCCAGTCGGTCGACCAGATCGAGACCGACTCCGACCGCGACCGCTGGTTCACCGCGGCCGAGGCCAAGGAGTACGGCTTCGTCGACCACGTCATCACCAAGGCCGACATGGCCGGTCGGCACGCCGACAACCCGGTGACCGCGGACTGACCCGGCCGAGACGACGCGAGAGAGAGACATGAACGCAGACCTGACCGGCCGCCTCCACGTGCCCGGCCCGCAGAGCCGCTACATCCTGCCGCAGTTCGAGGAGCGCACCTCGTACGGCATGAAGCGCCTCGACCCGTACACGAAGCTCTTCGAGGACCGCATCATCTTCCTCGGGGTGCAGGTCGACGACGCCTCCGCCGACGACGTCATCGCCCAGCTCATCGTGCTCGAGTCCCAGGACCCCGACCGCGACATCCTCATGTACATCAACAGCCCCGGTGGCTCGTTCACGGCGATGACGGCCATCTACGACACGATGCAGTACATCCGGCCCGACGTGCAGACCTTCGTCATCGGGCAGGCCGCCTCCGCCGCGGCGGTGCTCCTCGGCGCCGGCGCGCCGGGCAAGCGCTTCGCGCTCCCGAACGCCCGGGTGCTCATCCACCAGCCCGCGATCGAAGGCACGGGCGGCATGGCCTCCGACCTCGAGATCCACGCGAACGAGATCATCCGGATGCGCGGCTGGCTCGAGGAGACCATCGCGTCGCACAGCGGCCGCGACCTCGAGCTGGTCCGCAAGGACATCGACCGCGACAAGATCCTCTCGGCCGAGCAGGCCAAGGAATACGGCCTCATCGACGAGGTGCTCGCCTCCCGCAAGAACGGCTGACGCCACCCGCGCCGGCACCACCGACGACGCCGCCCGGTCCCGACCGGGCGGCGTCGCCGCGTCCGGGGGCAGGCGCTGCGTCCAGCCGGGGTCGTCCTGCGTGGCCGGGGTGCCAGGGCACCCCGGCGGCGCAGCGAGGCAGCGGCGCGGCAGCGAGGCACCGGCGGGTGCGGGCCTGTGGATGACGGCCACGGGCCGGCGTCGGTTCCTGCCACGCTGGCGGGGTGCTCGGACCTCCCCCTCCCCGGCCGTTCGACCCGGGCCTGCTGCACCTCGCGTCGGACCTGCGCCGGGTCGGCATCGAGCCGACCCGCGCCACGCCGGCGTGGCACCAGGTCCGCCGCGGGGTCTACGTCGAGGCGTCGCTCTGGGCCGACCTCCTGCCCGGCCAGCGACATGCCGCTCTCGCGCACGCGACCCTGCTCTGCACCCGCCGCGAGCCGCCACCCGTCCTCGCCGCAGCGGCTGCGGCCGCCGTGTGGGGGATGCCCCGGGTCGAGGAGTGGCCGGCGAGCGTCACCGTCCTCAGCCACTCGCGGCGCGACAGCGCGTCCGGGCTGCTGCGGCCGGTCGTCGGCGCCGAGACCGAGCCCGTGCTGCTCGCCGGGGCCTCCGTCACCTCCGCGGCCCGCACCCTCACCGACCTGGCCCGCACCTGCTCCCTCGCCACGGCAGTGGCCGCCGCGGACCACGCCCTCCGACACGGGCTGTGCTCGCGCGCCGAGCTCGCGGTGGAGGTGGAGGCCATCCCGGCCGGGACGCGTGGCCGGCGGGCCGCCGCCCTCGTCCGCGACCTCGCCGACCCCGGCAGCATGTCCGCCGGGGAGAGCCTCTCCCGCGTGCAGATGTTCCTCCTCGACCTGCCGCGTCCACGTCTCCAGGTGGAGCACTCGGACGACGTCGGGCTCATCGGCTACACCGACTTCGGGTGGCCGGGCGTCGCGGGCGAGTTCGACGGCCGGGTGAAGTACCGCGTACCGGACGGGGCGGACCCGCAGCGTGCCGGCGAGGTCCTCTGGGCCGAGAAGCTGCGCGAGGACCGGCTGCGACGGAAGGTGCGGGTGGCCCGCTGGGTGTGGCGCACCGCCTGCCACCGGCCGGCCCTGGCGCGGGTGCTGGGGGAGGTCGGCATCCGGCCGCAACCCCGCAGCACGTGGTTCGACCTCGGGGCCTGACCTGGGGAGCCGGGGCGTCCGTGCGTCGCCGGGGCGCTCCTGGGCCGCCGGGGAGTCGTGGCACCCCGGCGACGCAGCACGGCACCGGCGGAGCACGGGGACCCCGGCGGGGGCGGTGAGGCGCCCGCCGAACGCACGGCACGGTCGGTCGCCGCGTCCGGGGGTGTCAGGATCGCGTCAGGACGGCGTCAGGGTCGCGTCGGGCGGCCCCGGGACGGTGGCGCCGGTGCTGGTCTGGAGGCATGTCGCCGCGCCGTGATCTCACCCTCCTCCACGCCGCCGCCGTCGCCGGTCCCTTCGCCGTCGCCGCCCTGCTGGGCGCCGTCCGCGAGGTCGTCGACCAGGCGCCGGCAGCCCTCGTGCTCGTCCTCGCCGTCGTCGCCGTGGCCTCGGCGGGCGACCGGCTCTCCGGGGTCCTCGCCGCGCTGAGCGCCGCCCTCGGGTTCGACGTCTTCCTCACCGCGCCCTACCTCAGCCTGGTGATCGCCGACCCCGCGGACGTCGAGCTCGCCGTCGCCCTCGTCCTCGTCGGCCTCGCCGTGAGCGAGCTCGCCATCCGCGCCCGGCGCGAGCGGGCGGATGCGGCCCGGCGCGAGGGCTACCTGATCGGCGTCGCCGCCCTGCTCGACCTCCCGGCCGACACCTCGGGGGAGGCCCGCGGGGCCGCGCTCGACCGGGCCGTCGGCGAGGTCGTCGGTGCCGAGCGGGCCCGGTGGCACGCTGGACCGCCCGATCGGCGGGACGCGGTCGTCGCGGCCGACGGCTCGCTGACGGTCGGCGGCGACCCCCGCGACCCCGTGCGCGAGGGGCTGCCGACCGACCGGGTCACGGCGGTCTGCGCACGGCGCGGTGAGGAGGTCGTGGGCCACGTGGCCCTCACCGCGGCCAGCCACGTCGTGCGGCCCACCTCCGAGCAGCTGCGCGTCGCCGCCCTGCTGGTGCGGGTCGCGGCGCCGAGTCCGAGTGCCCGCCTGCCGGGCTGACCCGGGAGCCTCCGGGACGCCCGCACGGGGGCCGTTGCGCTGTGAGCGGACAGGCGCGACGCGCCGGGTGGGTGGACGGTTCAATGGGTGCGACAGGACCGCTCGACAGGTAGCGTCGGGGGCGTTGTCGAGCCCGAGGTGGAGGACGTTTCCGTGGCACGAGTCGGAGAGACCAGCGACCTGCTGAAGTGCTCCTTCTGCGGCAAGTCGCAGAAGCAGGTCAAGAAGCTCATCGCGGGCCCGGGTGTCTACATCTGCGACGAGTGCATCGACCTCTGCAACGAGATCATCGAGGAGGAGCTCGCCGAGTCCGGTGAGCTGGGCCTCGACGAACTGCCCAAGCCCCGCGAGATCTTCGACTTCCTCGAGAACTACGTCGTGGGCCAGGACGTCGCGAAGAAGGCCCTGGCCGTCGCCGTCTACAACCACTACAAGCGCATCCAGGCGGGGGAGGCCGGCGCCTCGGCGAAGAAGGACGTCGAGCACGTCGACATCGCCAAGTCGAACATCCTGCTCATCGGCCCCACCGGCTGCGGCAAGACCTACCTCGCCCAGACCCTGGCCAAGATGCTCAACGTGCCCTTCGCCATCGCCGACGCGACGGCCCTGACCGAGGCCGGCTACGTCGGCGAGGACGTCGAGAACATCCTCCTCAAGCTCATCCAGGCCGCCGACTACGACGTCAAGAAGGCCGAGACGGGCATCATCTACATCGACGAGGTCGACAAGATCGCCCGCAAGTCCGAGAACCCGTCGATCACCCGCGACGTCTCCGGCGAGGGTGTGCAGCAGGCCTTGCTCAAGATCCTCGAGGGCACGACCGCCTCGGTGCCCCCGCAGGGCGGGCGCAAGCACCCGCACCAGGAGTTCATCCAGATCGACACGACGAACGTCCTGTTCATCGTGGGCGGCGCCTTCGCCGGGCTGGAGAAGCTCATCGAGTCACGCAACGGCAAGAAGGGACTGGGCTTCGGCTCCGAGCTCCACACGCCGAAGGACCTCGCCGAGAGCATCCACGAGGTCATGCCCGAGGACCTCATGAAGTTCGGGCTCATCCCCGAGTTCATCGGCCGCCTGCCGGTCATCACCACGGTCTCGCCGCTCGACGTCGCCGCCCTGGTCCGCATCCTCACCGAGCCGCGCAACGCGCTCGTCAAGCAGTACCAGAAGATGTTCGAGATCGACGGCGTCGTCCTCGAGTTCAGCGAGGACGCCATCGAGGCGGTCGCCGAGCAGGCCCTGGCCCGCGGCACCGGCGCCCGCGGCCTGCGCGCGATCATGGAGGAGGTCCTCCTCCCGACGATGTTCGACGTGCCGAGCGACGAGGAGATCGCCAAGGTGCTCGTCACCCGCGACGTCGTCCTCAAGAACGTCAACCCCACGATCACCCGGCACGACTCCGAGACCGGTCGCAAGCGCACGCCGCGCAAGCGCTCGGCCTGACCCAGGGCGCCCCCCGGCGCGGGAACACACCGGCAGGCTCCGGTGGTGGCGTCCCGGCCGCCGGACGGCGACGATGTCCACGTGGCGACGACATTCCGGCTCCGCGCCGGGGACACCGGCCCGGTCCAGCAGTCCCCGGTGACCTGCGGCTCGGCCTGCCTCACCGTCGCCCGGATGCTCGTCGACCCCGTCTTCGCCGGATGGGTGCGCACCGGGCGTCCCGAGCTGCCCGGGTCTCCCTCAGGCGGCACCGAGGCCGAGCGCTTCGCGGCCTACGAGCGGGTGGTCATGCGCCGCACCAACGGGCTCTTCGCGGGCGGTCGCCGGCTCAACGCCCCGTGGCCCCGCGCCCTCGGCACGCCACCGTGGGGCGCGCGCCGCGAGCTCGAGTTCGGGGCGGCCCGGCTCGGCACGACGTACACCGTCGAGGTCGTGCGCGGCGCGGACGAGTACGGGCTCGTCGAGGCCTTCGACACCCTCGTGCAGGTCGTGGCCGAGGGCGAGCCGGCCCTGCTCTACATCGGGAACGCGGTCCTGCCGCGGCACGTCGTGCTCGTGCTGCCCGGTGACGGCGACCGCACCCTCGACGTCTACGACCCCGCGACCGGCCGGGTCGACCACCTGCGCCGCGACACCGTCGTGCAGCACCGGCTACGGCTCTCGGGATGGGACGTGCCGTGGATCGCGGTGCGCCCGACCGGGCTGCGACGGGTCGAGGCCCGCCAGGCGGCGCCCAACCTCGGCACCGCCCCCGCCTGACCAAGCCGGTTCGAGGTGAAACGGGACCGTCTGCGGGTCGGGTCTCACCTCGAACCGAGGACGGTTCGGGAACGCCCGGCGGGTCGCTCAGACGGTGGGCTTGGCGACCGGGACGAGCTCCAGGTCGCGGGTGGCGACCTCCGCGCCCTCGGCGTAGTCCAGCGACCCGGTGAGCCGCCCGGCGGCGCGCAGGTCGGCCTCACCGGTCCGCACGTGCTCGAGCAGCCCGGCCGGCCCGACGAGCGTGGCCACCGGCACCTCGGCGCGCATCCCGACCTTGGCCTCGGACTTCGCCTTGCGGACGACGGCCAGCGCCGAGCCCACGGCCGCGAGCACGGCGGGGTCGCCACCGGCCGGCACCTCGTCGACGGTCGGCCACGGTGCGCGGTGGACCGAGCCGTCGTCGTGCGTCCAGCTCCAGACCTCCTCGGTGACGAAGGGCAGCACCGGCGCGAACAGGCGCAGCACGACGTCGAGGACGATCCGCAGGGTCGCCCGGGCCGACGCCGCACCGGCGTCGCCGCGCGAGCCGTACGCGCGGTCCTTGACGAGCTCGAGGTAGTCGTCGCAGAAGGTCCAGAAGAAGGACTCGGTGGCCTCGAGGGCGCGGGTGTGGTCCCAGGCCTCGAAGCCGGCGGTCGCCTTCTCGACGACCTCGCGCAGCCCGGCGAGCACCGACAGGTCGAGCGGGTCGGTGACCTGGGCCGAGAGGTCGCCGGACACCGACCCGAAGGACAGCGCGAACTTGCTCGCGTTGAGGACCTTGATGGCCAGGCGCCGGCCGACCTTGATCTGGCCGACGTCGTACGCGGCGTCGGTGCCGAGCCGGCCGCTGGCCGCCCAGTAGCGCACCGCGTCGGCCGAGTGCTCCTTGAGCAGGTCCTCGGGCGTGACGACGTTGCCGCGCGACTTGCTCATCTTCTTGCGGTCGGGGTCGAGGATCCATCCGGAGATGGCGGCGTTCGTCCACGGTACGGAGCCGTGCTCGAAGTGCGCGCGCACGACCGTGGCGAACAGCCAGGTGCGGATGATGTCGTGGGCCTGCGGGCGCACGTCCATCGGGAACACCTTCTCGAACAACGGGTCCGGGCCCTCGCCGCCGTCCTGGCGCCGCCAGCCCGCCGCGATCTGCGGGCTGAGCGAGCTGGTCGCCCAGGTGTCGAGGATGTCGGGGTCGCCGACGAAGCCGCCGGGCACGCCGCGCTGGTCCTCGGTGTAGCCGGCCGGCGGGTTCGCCGCGGGGTCGACGGGCAGGTCGGCCTCGTCGGGGAGGATCGGGTGGTCGTGGTCGGGCTCGCCGTCGGCGTCGACGGGGTACCAGACCGGGATCGGCACGCCGAAGAAGCGCTGGCGGGACACGAGCCAGTCGCCGTTGAGGCCCTGCACCCAGTTGGCGTAGCGGTTGCGCATGAAGGAGGGGTGGAAGTCGATCTCGTCGCCGCGCGCGATGAGCGCCGCGTTGAGGTCGGCCTCGCGCCCGCCGTTGCGGATGTACCACTGCCGCGTCGTGACGATCTCGAGGGGCTTCTCGCCGCGCTCGTAGAAGTTCGCCTTGCGCTGGGTCGGGGTCGGCTCGCCGTCGAGGTCGCCGGACTCGCGCAGCGCGGCGACGACGGCCTCGCGTGCCCCGAAGGCGGTCTTGCCGGCCAACCCGGAGGCGTAGAGCGCCTCGCCGTCGGACCCGGCGAGCCACTCGGGCACCTCGCTCTGGAGCCGGCCGCTGCGGGTGATGACCGAGCGGGTCGGCAGCCGCAGCTCGCGCCACCACAGGACGTCGGTGAGGTCGCCGAACGTGCAGCACATGGCGATGCCGGCGCCCTTGTCCATCTCGGCCGCGGGATGGGCCAGCACCGGCACCTCGACGCCGAAGAGCGGCGTGCGCACGGTCGAGCCGAACAGCGGCTGGTAGCGCTCGTCGTCCGGGTGGGCGATGAGGGCGACACAGCTGGGGACTAGTTCGGGGCGGGTTGTCTCGATGTGCACCGGGCCCTCGGGGCCGTGGAAGGCGACCCGGTGGTAGGCGCCGGGGTAGTCGCGGGCCTCGAGCTCGGCCTGGGCGACGGCGGTCTGGAAGGTGACGTCCCAGAGCCCCGGCGCCTCGGACTGGTAGGCCTCGCCGCGCCGGACGTTGCGCAGGAAGGCCTGCTGCGACGTGGCGCGCGAGTGCTCGTCGATGGTGCGGTACCCGATCGACCAGTCGTAGCTGTGGCCGATCCGCCGGAAGAGGGACTCGAAGGCCTCCTCGTCCTTGACGGTCAGCTCGTCGCACAGCTCGATGAAGTTCTGCCGGGAGATGGGCAGCTCGTCGGCCGCCTTGGTGCTCTTGGCATCACCGCGGAACGGGGGCTCGAACGTGGGGTCGTGGTGCAGCGTCGCGTCGCCGCGCACCCCGTAGTAGTTCTGCACCCGCTTCTCGGTGGGCAGGCCGTTGTCGTCCCAGCCGATCGGGTAGAAGACGTTGAAGCCGGCCATCCGCTTGTAGCGGGCCATGCAGTCGGTGTGCGTGTAGCTGAACACGTGCCCCATGTGGAGCGACCCGCTGGCGGTCGGCGGCGGGGTGTCGATGGAGAAGACGGCCGAGCGCGGACCGGCGAGGGCGGCCTCGCGGTCGAAGGAGTAGGTGCCCTGCTCCTGCCATACCGCGCCCCACTTCTCCTCCAGGCCGTCGAGGGACGGCCGGTCCGGGATGGCGGAGGCGGCAGTGGGGGAGGCGTGCTCGGTCATGGCGCCCATCCTCCCAGACGGGAGAGGGTGCCCTCACCCGGGTTCAGGCCGTGCGCCGCCGCCGCGCGAGGCGCACCAGTGCGAGCCCGAGGAGGGCCGACGTGCCGCCCACCGCCACCCACAGCACCTGGCGCCGGTCGCCGGCGCGGGGGTCGACGACGACGGGCACGGCGAGCCGGGTCGTCGGGGCCTCGTCGGTAGGGCGCGGCGCGGCGCCCGGCAGCAGCGGGCCGGCCATCCCCGCGTCGAGGACCGCCGTGAGCGCCTCGACCGGCTGCACCACACCCCAGCCGACCGAGTCGTCGCGGGCGTCGCGACGGTCGCGCGCCGCGGTGACCTCGAGCCGGTGGGCCCAGCGGTCCGGGCCCTCCTTGGGGAAGCGCTGGGCGACGAGGGCGGCGGCGGCGCTGACGTACGCGGTGGCGTAGCTCGTCGACCCCGCCTCGTCGCCGAGGTAGCAGTCGCCCCAGGCCCCGAAGGTCGTGAGCACCTGCACCCCCGGCGCCGCGACGTCGACGTGCTCGCCGGGGACCGAGCCCGGGGCGGCGACGTCGGCGTCGTCGACGGCACCGACCCCGAGCACGCCCGGGTAGGCGGCCGGGTAGCGCGGGGCGCGCACGGGCGCCTCGGTCGTGGAGTTCCCGGCCGCGGCGACGACGAGCGAGCCCCGGGACCGGGCGTGGGCGACGGCGTCGCGCAGGCTCGCGTCGTCGCGACCGGTGCTCAGCGAGACGTTGACGACCTGCGCGCCCTGGTCGGCGGCCCAGCGGATGGCCCGGGCCAGCGTGTCGGCGTCGGTGTCCGGGCCCTCCTCCGACTCGGCCTCGTCGGCGACGACCTTGACCGGCAGGATGCGCACCCGGGGCGCGAGGCCCTCGACACCCGAGGTCGGGGCGAGGCTGCGCGCGCCGATGATGCCGGCCACCGCCGTGCCGTGGAGCCGGTCGTCGGTCCGGGGCGACCCGCCGACGAAGCTGCGCCCGTCGAGCACGACGCCCGAGGGGAAGTGCTGGTTGCGGGCCACCCCGCTGTCGACGACGGCCACCGTGACGCCCTCGCCCCGCGCGAGGGTCCACGCCCGCTGCGCCGCGAAGCGGTTGAGGGCCGGCGGGGTGTCGGTGACCCACTGCGTGCGCCCCTCCTCGCAGGCCTCGGCGGCGGTGGGGACCCGGGCCGGTGGCGCCGGGGCAGCGGCCGCCGCTCCCGGGGCCACCACGAGCCCCGCGGCCAGCACCGGCGGCGCGAGCGCGGCCGCCCAGCGCGCACGGCTCATGACGTGCCGGAGACGACGGTGCGGGCCGCCGCGGTGCCGAGCGCCGGGCCCGAGCGGAACAGCTCGGTCCAGGCGAGCGGGACGGGGGCGACGTCCTCCGGGCGGTAGCCCAGGCGGGCCAGCACCTCGGTGTCGGCGGCCTCGACAGCGTAGGCGGTGGCGGTCTGGTCGACGGCGAGCACGGGGCCCTTGCCGAGGACGGTGCCGGTGACCGCGCGCACGAGGGCACCCGAGCCGTTGTCGACGACCGTGCGTCCCCGCTGGTCCTCGGGCGGGTCCTGCGAGACCGTGCCGAGGGCGACGACCGGGGGAGTGCCGGCGGCGGCGGTCAGCGTGGCGCAGGGGGTCGTCTCGAGGACCGTCGGGAGGGCGTCGGGCCAGTCGGAGGGGGCGGTGCGCGGCTGCTCGACCTGCAGCCGGGCGATCTGCGCCGCCTGCACCGGGACGTCCTGCGTCGTGGCGCCGGACCCGAGCCGGTACATGGCCAGCGCGACGTCGGGCAGCGGCTCCAGCGTGCCGCGCGGGGTGACCAGGTAGTGGCGGCCGTCGGTCTCGAGTCGCAGCACCGAGCCGACGGTCGCGCCGGCCGGCAGCCCCGGGAGCGGCTTGCCGAGGTCGCCGACGCTCAGCGGGGCCAGGGCGCTGCCCTCGGGGAAGAGGTTGAGCCACGCCGCGGGGGCGGCCAGGGCCGGGCGGCCGTCGAGCCGCAGGGCGACCGAGACGGCGGACAGGTCGCGGGGCGCGACCGGGTAGCGCATGCCGTTGCCGACGACGAAGACCTTCTCGCCGGAGCGGACGAGGACGGCCGCCGAGTCCGCGGGGCGCGCCGCGGAGTTGGCGCCGATGGCGGTCGAGACCTGTTGTCCCGCACCGAGGCACGAGATCCAGCCGGTGTTGACGATGCGGTCGCGGGGGGTGAGCGAGTCGGGCGCACCGAGGATGCCGAGGGTCGGCCCGCGGTCGATGTCGGCGAGCTCCTCGTCCGGTACGGCGAGCACCTTGAACCGGTCGGCGGGGATGAGCAGCCGCGCGCTGGTCGTGTTGACCACCGGGTGCAGCTTGCCCTTGACCGAGACGTACCGGGCCCCGCTGTCCTCGGCGATGACGAGGCGGTCGTTCTCCCAGTCGCCGGGGAGCGAGGAGCGCAGCCAGCCGAAGGCCATGCTCCCGAGGACGAGCACGACGGTGAGCGCGAGGCCGCCGACGACGGCACGGAGCGGGCGGTCGGGCTCGACCTCGCGGCCACCGGGAGCACCGCTGACGAACGCGGTCGTGAGCCGTCGCTTGCTGAACGACTGGGCCTCGACGAGGTCCTTCTTGGTCGCCACGTCAGAGGATCCCGAGCGTCGCGGCGCCGAGCGGGAGGAGGGCGACGAGCACGAGGCCGTCGAGGGCGTCGGCGATGCGGCCGAGCCGGACCCGGGTGCGCGGTGCGAGCACGGCCAGGGTGACGACGACGGCGCCGGTGGACCCGAGCACGACGGCCAGCGCCGGGCGCCACGTGGGGTGCGCGAGCGCCGCGACGACGGCGGCGAGCGCGAGCCCCAGGACCCCGGTGGCCATCGCGAGCACGACGGCGGTGCGCGTGCGGCTGTGCCGTGTGCGCAGGAGGATCGCCACGCAGCCGGCGACGACGAGCAGCGTGCCCGCCATCCCCGAGGCGGCCAGCTGCGGCACCGTGAGGAGCGTGGCGCCGCCGGAGGCCAGGGCCACCGACACCATGACGTCGTGCCCGCGGCCCACGAGCGCCCGCACGCGCTCGCGGTCGACCTCGGGGACGTCGGCCGCGATCTCGGCCTCGGTGCGCGGCGGGTGCGTGGAGAGCCGGCTGGAGGAGAGGCCGAGCCAGGGCAGGACGTTGCCGAGGACGACGGCGAGCACGAGGACCACGGCGCACGTGGACGTCATGGAGGCCTCGAACACCCCCGTCGCCACCCCCATCCCGGTGGCCGCGACCCCGATGACGGCTCCGGCCGCGAGGACCAGCCGGTGCCGGCCGACCGCGAGCGCCGCGAGCAGGCCGAGCACGGCGACCGAGGCCCCGACCCACAGCAGCCCACGGCCCCACAGCGGGTCGCCCGGGACGAGGCCGGCGCCGGCCACGGCCGCGTAGGCGAGCGAGGTGAGGCCCAGGGCCAGCGCGCCGCCGGTCTGGGCCCGGGCGTGCAGCACGCCCGCGGCCCCGATGAGCAGCAGGGCGACGGCCAGCGCGACCGCCGCGACGAGCGCCCCGGAGTCCCGTGCGGTGAACAGCGCCCACGCGGCGCAGAGGAAGAAGACGGTGGCAGCGCCGACCGCGGTGCCGGCGCTGTGCCTCGCGGTCCAGGGGGCGAACTGCGTCTCGACGACGTCGGCGACGGCCTCGACGACGTCGTCGTAGACCTTGTCGGTACTCGGGTCGACGACCTCGAGGGAGAGCACGGTGCCGTCGGTGATGCCCTGCGCGGCGAGCGAGCGGTCGGGGTCGACGAGCATCCCGCCCCCGGCCACGAGCCGGAAGCCGTGCGAGGCCTGCTCGGTGTCGAGCACACCGAGCTCGCGCGCGAGCTCGGGGACGATCTCGACGACGGGGATGCCCCCGGGCACACCGAGGTCCGCGCGACGGGTCCCCGACGACACGGAGACGCGCACGAGCGACGCGGCGGCGCTGGTCTGGCTCACGGTTTCCGACTCTCCCCTCCGGCGGCACATCCGGCGGTTGCCGGTCCGACGGGCTCCGAGCATAGACGCGCGACCTTCGGGGAGTTCTCCCCATCGACCACATCGGCATGGCACCGTAGTGTCCGGGGCAGGACGAGGGACCACCACGGAACCTGTCTGCAGGACACCAGCCCTTCAGGGGGACAGTGGAATCGACCGCGGCACGAACGTCGTCGCACGAAGGAAGGACACAACATGGGTGACCAGTTCAGGGCCGGCGCAGGCGTCGTCAAGGCCAGCGCCGACATCGTCTCGGTCGCACGGGGAGACCTGCGCACGCAGGTCAACAACCTCCGCACGCAGATGGAGGCCGTCAAGGCGCACTGGGAGGGCCAGGGCGCCACGAGCTTCCAGCAGGTCAGCGAGGCCTGGAAGATCCAGACCCAGGACATCGTCGACGTGCTCGACACCTTCGAGGCCAACCTCACCGGTACGCAGCGTCAGTACGACGCCGACGACCAGGCGTCGGCCTCCAACCTCAGCAAGTACAGCAGCATGCTCGGCAACGGCTGAGCCACCGAAGCCAACGACGGATCAAGGACAAGGACGACCACCATGGGTGACGGAATCAAGGTCGGCGGCGCCGGCATCGACACGCTCGTCGACGAGATGCAGAAGGGCCTCACGAACATCGAGACCCGGCTCGGCGACATGAAGAGCGACCTCAGCAAGTACGTCGAGCAGTGGGACGGTTCGGCGCGCGCTGCGTACTCGCAGGCCCAGGCCGACTGGGAGAAGCAGATCCAGGAGTGCAAGCAGCTCCTCCAGGACGTCCGCCAGGCGGTCATCACGTCCAAGGAGGACTACCTCGCCGGGGAGCTCCGCAACACCAACATGTGGGGCTGACGGCCGCACAGCACACGCCCCGTGCCGGCGCCCGGAAGACCGGGCGCCGGCACGCCGGGCGTCACAGGGGGAACGGCGTTCGAGGGGGCGCCGACCCGGTAGACCGAGAGGAGACACCGTGCCACGGATCGACGAGGACGGCCCCGGCGGCCCCAGCGGCGGCGGGACCATCCGCTACCCCGCCATCGTGACGACGCTGGGTCAGGACTACCTCGGCAAGTGGGGGGAGCAGACCCACGAGGAGATCAAGCGCGTCCAGGACACCTACGCGCAGCCGCAGCACTTCGGGGACATCCCGGCCGCCCGCGACTTCGCCACCGTCTACTCCGCCGCCCAGCACGTCTACGAGGCGACCCTGCGCGGCATCCGCCAGGACCTCGAGGACGCCGCGACGGCGCTCGCCGAGGCCGGCGAGCGCATCCGCGCCAACGACGAGGTGTCCGCCGACTCGTTCCAGACGCTCAACGCGCGCTGGAGCACCGACGGTGGCTTCGGCAGCACCCAGGAGCAGCAGGCCGCGTCCGACGACCAGCAGGTCCAGGAGGCCGAGGAGGCCCAGGTCCGCCTCGACGAGGCCGGCACCGAGGAGGGCGGCCAGGGCGGTCAGGGTGGCCCCGGCACCGAGGGCACCCCGACGAGTGAGGGCGGCCCGACGATGGACACCGACGCCGGACCCACCGAGGGCCCGACCATGGACACCGGGGGCACCGGCACCGATGGCTGAGCGCGTCGGGGGCCGGGTCGTCGCGACCGCCGCGGGGTTCCTCGCGGCCGGTCTCGTCGGCCTGCCCTCCGGCGCCGCCGCCACCCCGGTGGCCACTGCCCCCGCCGCCCCGGCACCCACCGCCGGGGAGTGGTGGTGGACGGCGATGGGCGTCGACGAGCTGCACGCACAGGGCCGGGGCAAGGGGGTCGAGGTGGCCGTCATCGACGGGCCGATCGACCCCGACGTCCCCGACCTCGCGGGCAAGGTGGCGTCCTCCACGACGGAGTGCCTCGACCCCGCGGCCGTCTCGACCCCCCGCCCGCGCTCCTCGCGCCTGGCCGGCCCGGACGCCGAGCACGCCACGAGCATGGCCGGGCTCATCGCCGGCACCGGCCGGGGCACCGGCCCCGGCGGCCGGGGGCTGCGGGGCATCGCCCCCGAGGCCACCATCCGGCACTACGCCGTGCTCTTCGCCGACGCCAAGGCCGAGGACGGCTACGCGTGCGGCATCGACTTCCCCGACGGGGACGACGTCGATCGGGCGGTGGGCCGGGCCATCGCCGCCGCCGCGAAGGACGGCGCCGACGTCATCAACGTCAGCCTCGTCACCGGCTACAGCCAGGAGATCGAGGACGGGCTGCTCGCGGCCTACCGCGCCGGCGCCGTCGTCGTCGCCGGCACCGGCAACGCCCGGGGGCGCACCGAGTGGCCGGGCATCGGCAACGGCGTGGTGCTCGTCAACCCGGTGGGCCAGGACGGCCTGACGCCCGACTTCGCCGCCAAGAGCCCCTACGTCGCGCTCGCGGCGCCCGGCGAGGACGTCATGGCCGGCAGCTACGACGAGTCGGGATGGCGCAGCGCGTCCACCGCGTCGGGCTCCTCCGTCGCCACCGCCCTGGTCAGCGGCGGCATCGCCGCCCTGTGGTCCGCGCACCCGGAGGCCACGGCCGGTCAGGTGCTGGCCGCCGTCAAGGACAACGTCGGGCTGCGGGCCAAGGACTCCGGCGGCTTCGAGACCTGGTTCCGCCGGGTCGGCACGGGGCTGCCGAGCGTGAAGTCGGCCAACGACCTGTACGGCTGGGGCATCTTCGACCCCGCCGACGCGGTCGCCGCCGACGTCACGTCGCTGCCGACCGAGAACCCGTTCGTCCGCGCCGACGACCCCGTCAACGGCCCCGACCCCGCGGCCATCGCCGCCGCGACGGCCGGCTCGTCGCCCGCCCCGTCGGCCACGGCGTCCGCGAGCGCGCCCGCAGCGAGCCCGTCCGCGACGACCTCGGCCGCCGCGCCCCGGTCCGAGGACTCCGAGGGGTCCACGCTGCCCCTCGTGCTCGGCGGCCTCGCCGTCCTCGTCCTCGCCGGGGGCGTGGCGGTGGCCGTGCGCCGCAGGGCGTCCCCGTCGGCCGGCGCCGACCCCCATCCGTCCGTGGAGGGACCCACGGAGCACACGACACCCATCGAGGGCGCCGACGGCGCCGACAGGAGGACTCGCTGATGGTGATCCCCGACGAGGGACCGTACGTCCCCGCCCTGCCCGACGACGCGGGGCCCCACGAGCGGCAGCTCCACGACATCTACGGCTTCTCCACCGGGCTCGTCGAGCTGACGGCCGAGGACTGGGGGAAGACCGCCGACGCGGTCACCGGCCTGGCCCTGGACGTCAAGGGGGTCGTCGACGCCCTGCGCGGCGCCCAGGAGCCCTGGGAGGGCCCGGCCGCCGAGGCGGCGTTCGCCACGCTCGGCAAGCTGCGCACCTCCCTCGAGGCCCGCTCCGCCGAGATCACCGACATCAAGAAGGGGCTGGAGGACGCCGCGGCGGCCGCCGACGTCGCCCGGACCCAGTACGCGACCCAGGTGCGCGCCGTCTCCACGCACGTCGACCGCGAGGGCTACCAGCCCACGGGGGGCGGCAACTTCAACATCACCGCGTACGAGGCGGCCATCGAGGCGCGCCGCGAGGAGCGGGAGAGCGCGGCGAAGTCCGTCCTCGAGACCTTCAACGCGTCGATGGGTGCCGCGGCGAAGCAGCTGCCGGTCGAGTCCACCGACGACTCGGTCACCATCGACACCGGCGGCAGCATGCCCCCCGGTGGTGGCAACGGGCCCGGCGGTCGCGGCCCGGGTGGGGGTTCCTACACCCCTCCGGACGGTGGCGTCTGGGAGCAGCCCAGGCCCCCGAGGAACGACGACCCGCCGACGACCATCTGCCCGCCGCCGGTCGACCCGCCCACCCCGGTGGTCATCGAGTGCGGCCCGTGGCCGGAGCCGGTCGACGTCGACCTCAACGGCAACACCACCGGCACGACCACGCCCACCGGGCCGGGCAACCCGGAGTGGGCGGGCACGAGCCCGGGAGGCTCCTCGGGCGGAACCGGCGGCATCGGGCTCGGGACGGGCGCCGGCGCCATCGGGGGCGGCGCGCTCGCGGGTGGTGCCGCGATGCTCGGCAAGGGCATGCTCGGCAAGCTCGGGGGCGGGGCGCTCGGCGCGGCCGGCCGGGGCTCGATCATCGCCGGTGGCAACACCGGTGCGGCAGCGCGGGGCTCGGCGTCCGCACGCGGTGGTGCGGCCGGCGCAGCGGGCCGCGGTGGCATGGTCGCCGGCGGTCAGGGCGGCGCGGCGGGTCGAGGGTCCGCCGGTGGGGTCCGGGGCGCCAAGGCGGCCGGGCGCTACGGCGTCCCGAAGCTCGGCGAGGGCTCGCGCGGTGGGCGCGGCGGCGTGGTCGCCGCCGGCTCGGGCGCGGGCGGTCGCGGTGGCCGGAAGACCAAGGACGGCCGCGCCGAGGGTGTCGACCGCCTCACCCACGAGGACGAGGAGACCTGGTTCGAGGGCGAGGACGACGCGACGCCGCCCGTGTGGCGCTGACCCCTGCCCGACGACGCGTGCGGCGTCTCGCCTCAGCCCGAGGTGAGGCGCCGCAGCGCTTCCACGGCCCCGGCGGCGAGCACCCCGAGGGGCAGGACGGTGACGACCGCCAGCGCCTCGAGCCGGTCGGCCGAGCGGGAGAGGCGGGTCGAGGCCCAGCCGCCCGCGATGGCGACCGCCGCGACCACCCCGACGACCCCGAGCAGCACGGCCGCGGCGACGAGCGGCCAGCGCCACCCGCCGTCATAGTCGACGACGGCCACCGACAGGGCGGCCGTCAGCGACGCCGAGGCCGCGAGCATCGCGTAGCGGGCCAGCCGGTCGCGCACGTGCCGGGACTGGTAGCCGAGGGCGAGCGCGGCACCGGCGAGCACGGCCCAGCGGGACCACGGCGCGAGGGTGGACAGCGGTGGGGTGAGGGCCAGGGCCCATCCGGCGACGACGGCCAGCAGCGACAGGTACGCGGTGCCGACCGACACGACCGAGCGGGCCTGCGCGACGCGGTCGCGCACGTCGGGCCCGGTCACCCGCCGGCGCCGGGCGGCATGGCGCTCGCGCACCGTCCAGACCGTCGTCGAGAGCCGGTCGGTGTCGAGCAGCTGGGTGGGGTCGACGTCGAGGCTGGCGCTGGGGAGCGCGCGGACGACGACCGGCGCCAGGCCGACGAGCACGGCGGCCGCGGCCACGAGCGGCTGGCCCGTGAGCACCGTGGCGGCGACGACGACCGCGACCCCGCCGAGGCAGGCCGTGGCGGTGCGCTCGGCCCGGTCGGCGGGGGAGCCGTCGGAGGAGGCGAGCGCGAGGACGACCGCCCCGAGGCCGGCCGCGACGGTCAGCGACACCGCCACCCGCGACGGCGACTCGGCGAAGGGAGCGACGAGCCCGGCGGCGACGGCGAGGGCCGGCGCCCCCGCGAGGCGCACGGCCCCACCGCCCTCCCGGTGCCGGGGGGTGAGCAGGGTGGCCGCGACCGCGGCGGCGAGCAGGAGGCCGGACGCCACCCAGCGCGCGGTGCTCGACCCGAGCACCCCCGTGGAGTCCCCGGCCGGCACGGCGAGGGCGAGCACGCCGGCGACGAGGCTGACCACGGCGGTACCGACGACGAGGGCCGGCCCGGTGTCGAGCCCGCGGGGGGCCCGGCGTCGAGGTGCCCGGTCCCGGCGTCGGCGCCCGGCGTGCAGGGCGGCCCGGCTGACCGTGGCCTCTCCGTCGTCGACCTCGTCGCGGCGGCGGGTGGACTCGTCGACGAGCGAGACGCCCGAGCGGTCGGGGGCGGCCGGGGTCCGCGAGCCGCCCGCCCAGGACGGCCCGGTGGCGCGCGCACCGGGTGCCGCGGACGAGCGGTCGAGGCTGACGACCTCGCGGTGCAGGCGGTGCGTCGTGGTGCGCACGACGGTGAGGACGGCACCCGTCGGGAGCTCGTGGCCGATCCGGTCCTGCGGGCCGTAGACGTGCCCGGCGGCGGTGGCGACCGAGCTCGGGGCGGCACTCGAGGAGATGCCGAGGACGGAGAGCACCTCGGTGACCCGCACGCCGACGGGCACGACGAGGTCGTAGCGCCGCTCGTCGGCGACGAGGGTCAGCTGCTGCGTCGGCTCGGCCATGGTCCCCTCCCCGTGTCGTGGTGGCCGCGAGGTGCGGCCACTGCCCGCGAGGAACAGTATCCACGGGTACCGTGGGCGCGTCCGGCAGCACGACGTGGGAGGGGACGGGAATGACGGTGGCCGCACGCGGCGGCGCCCGCGAGAAGGCACCCGAGGTGCCCAGCGGGCGGATCGTCCTCCAGCCACCTCCGGAGATCACCCCCTCCGAGGGCGCCAGCGGCCTGCTCATGCAGGCGGTGCCGATGCTCGGCTCGCTCGGCACCATCGGGTTCGTCGCCCTCTCCCAGAGCGGAGCCCGGGCCTGGTTCACGGCCGGGATGTTCCTCGTCGCGAGCGTCGGCTTCGTCGCGGCCAGCGGTGTGCGCCAGCGCCAGCAGCACTCGGCCAGCGTGATCGCCGCGCGCCGCGAGTACCTCGCCTACCTCGCCGAGGTCCGCGGCACCATCCGCGACGCCGCGGCCCGCCAGCGCGAGGCCGCCCTCTGGGACTACCCGGACCCCGGGGCCCTGCCCGTCATCGCGGCCGAGGGCAGCCGGGTCTGGGAGCGCCAGCCCGCCGACTCCGACTTCCTCCAGGTCCGGATGGGCACGACCGCCCAGCCGCTCTGCCTCGAGCTCGAGGCCCCCGAGACCGCCCCGCTGGCCCAGCTCGACCCCGTCGCCGCCTCGGGCCTGCACCGCCTGCTGTCGACCCACCGCGTCCAGCCCGGTCTGCCGGCCTCGGTGGCCCTGCGCGCCTGGCCGCACGTCGAGGTCACCGGCGACGCCGACACCGCGCGCTCGCTGGCCCGCTCCGTCGTCCTCCAGGCCGCGATGCAGCACGCGCCCGAGGACCTCGTCGTCGCCGCGCTCGTCTCCCGGGAGGCCCGGGCCGAGTGGGAGTGGCTCAAGTGGCTCCCGCACGCCCTCAGCCCCCGCGAGCACGACGCCGTCGGGCCGGTGCGCCTCGTCGGCGAGTCGGTGCACGACCTCCTCCCGCTGCTGCCGCAGGAGATCGTCGAGCGGCCGCGCTTCGGGCCCTCCGACCGGCCGTCGCTGCCGCACGTGCTGCTCGTCGTCGACGGCGGGCACGTGCCGCCCGGCAACCCCGTCGTCACCTCCGACGGCGTGCTCGGCGTCACCGTCCTCGACCTGCCCGAGCAGTGGGGCGAGCTCGACTCGCCGACGACGCTGCGCCTGGCCGTCGGTCAGCGCGCCGAGGGCGGGCCGCGCGTCGGCAGCGCACCTCTCGAGATCATCAGCCTGTCCCGCGGGGTCGCCCACGGTGTCGCCGACCAGGTCTCGACCACCCGGGCGGAGGCCGCGGCCCGCCGGCTGGCCCCGCGCTACACCGCCGACGAGCCCGAGGCGCGCGACGCGCTGAGCGCCTCCACCGAGCTGGTCGACCTGCTCGGCACCGGCGACGTCCGCGACTTCGACACCGAGACCGCCTGGCGCGCCCGGCTCCAGCGCGACCGTCTGCGCGTGCCGATCGGGGTCGACGAGAAGGGTCTTCCCGTCGCGCTCGACATCAAGGAGTCCGCCCAGCAGGGCATGGGCCCGCACGGGCTGGTCATCGGCGCCACCGGCTCCGGCAAGTCCGAGCTGCTGCGCACCCTCGTGCTCGCGCTGGCGATGACCCACTCGCCCGAGGCGCTGAACTTCGTCCTCGTCGACTTCAAGGGTGGCGCGACGTTCGCCGGGATGGCCGACATGCCGCACGTCTCGGCGGTCATCACCAACCTCGGCCAGGAGCTGACCCTCGTCGAGCGCATGCAGGACGCGCTCCAGGGCGAGATGACCCGCCGCCAGGAGCTCCTGCGCTCGGCCGGCAACTTCGCCAACGTCACCGACTACGAGCGGGCCCGGGCGGGTGGGGCCGACCTCGAGCCGCTGCCGGCCCTGCTCATCGTCGCCGACGAGTTCTCCGAGCTCCTCGCCGCCAAACCCGAGTTCGCCGACCTCTTCGTCGCCATCGGCCGCCTCGGCCGGTCGCTGTCGATGCACCTCCTGCTCTCCTCGCAGCGCCTCGAGGAGGGGCGCCTGCGCGGGCTCGAGTCGCACCTCTCCTACCGGATCGGCCTGCGCACCTTCTCGGCCGGCGAGTCGCGCACCGTCATCGGCGTCCCCGACGCCTACGAGCTGCCGCCCGTGCCCGGCCTGGGCTACCTCAAGCCGGACCAGACGACGCTGACCAAGTTCAAGGCCGCCTACGTGTCCGGGCCCCCGAAGGGACGGCGCCGCCGCGCGGCCGCCGAGCCGGGAGCACCGAGCACCTCGACCGAGATCCTCCCCTTCACCCTCGCCCCGGTCACCGCCGGGAGGCGGGGGAGCGTCGAGCCGGTCGAGGTGGCCGCGGTCGAGAGCGCCGAGGAGCGGGCCGTGTTCGACATCGCCGTCTCCCGGATGCGGGGCAAGGGCCGTCCGGCACACCAGGTCTGGCTGCCACCGCTCGACGTCCCGCACTCGATGGACCAGCTCTTCCGCGACCTCGTCGCCGACCCGGACCTGGGGCTGGTCAGCCGCTCGTGGCGCGGGCGCGGCGACTACGTGCTGCCGGTCGGCATCGTCGACCGACCGCTCGAGCAGCGCCGCGAGCTCTACGTGCTGCGCCTCGGCGGGGCCGCCGGGCACGTGGCGGTCGTCGGTGGCCCGCGCTCGGGTCGCTCGACCTTCGCGCGCACGGTCGTCGCGGCCATCGCCCTGACCACCACGCCGCTCGAGAGCCAGGTCTACGTCCTGGACTTCGGCGGCGGCACGTTCACGCCGCTGGCCAAGCTCGCGCACGTCGCCGGGGTCGCCAACCGGAGCGAGCCCGAGGTCGTGCGGCGCCTCGTCGCGGAGATCCGCGGCATCGTCGACGCCCGCGAGACCTACTTCCGCAGCCACGGCATCGACTCCATCGAGACCTACCGGCGGCGGCGGGCCGAGGGTCGCGTCGACGACGGCTACGGCGACGTCTTCCTCGTCGTCGACGGCTGGCCGACCGTGCGTGCCGAGTTCGACGAGCTCGAGCAGCAGATCACCGAGCTCGCCGGGCGGGGCCTCACCTTCGGCGTCCACCTCGTCGTCACCACCTCGCGCTGGATGGACTTCCGCAACCAGATCCGCGACGTGCTCGGCACCCGCGTCGAGCTGCGGCTCGGCGACCCGACGGACTCCGAGGTCGACCGCAAGGTGGCCGCGAACGTCCCGAAGGGCCGCCCCGGCCGCGGTCTGACGATGACCAAGCACCACTTCCTCGGGGCCGTCCCGCGCATCGACGACCGCGGCAGCGTCGACGACCTCGGCGAGGGCGTCGAGGACCTCGTCACCCGGGTCAACGCCGCGTGGCAGGGTCCGCGCGGCCCGAAGCTGCGCCTGCTCCCCGACGAGATCACGCTGGATGCGGTGCGCGAGCTCGCCGGCCCGGACGAGCGCCGGCTGCTGCTCGGTGTCGACGAGGCGAACCTGGCGCCCATCGGGCTCGACCTCGCCGAGGAGCCGCACCTCTACCTCCTCGGTGACGGCGACAGCGGCAAGACCGCGTTCCTGCGCACCGTCGCCCACGAGATCGCCCGCCTGCACACGCCGCAGGAGGCCAAGCTCTTCGTCGTCGACTACCGCCGCGGGCTGCTCGGCGAGCTGCCGGAGGCGCACGTCGGGGAGTACCTGACGACCGAGGAGCAGACCGTCGGCGCCGTCGAGGGCATCGCCGAGTTCCTCCGCAGCCGCCTGCCCGGCCCGGACGTCACGCCCGAGCAGCTGCGCGCACGCTCGTGGTGGTCCGGCGCCGAGGTGTACTTCCTCGTCGACGACTACGACCTCGTCGTCACCTCGTCCGGGTCGCCGTTGCGCCCGCTCGTGCCCATGCTGGCGCAGGCCGGTGACGTCGGCCTGCACCTCATCCTCACCCGGCGCACCGGTGGTGCGTCGCGGGCGCTCTTCGAGCCGGTGCTCCAGTCCGTCCGCGACCTCGGCTCGCCGGGCATCCTGCTCTCGGGCAGCGCGGACGAGGGCATGCTCATCGGCCGCGTCAAGGCCTCGCCGCAGCCCCCCGGGCGGGCGCGCATCGTCTCGCGCGACCTCGGCGACCAGGTCTTCCAGACCGCGTGGCAGCCCCCGAGGCACGACTGACCTAGGCTGCGGGCATGGAGCCCGTGTACCGCCCCGTCATCCACGCGGCGAAGACGCTGTTCTTCCTCCAGGGGACGCGGTTCACCATCACCGGCGAGGAGAACGTCCCGCGCGTGGGTGGCGCCGTCATGGCGATCAACCACACGTCCTACCTCGACTTCATGTACGCCGGCCTGCCCGCGTGGCCGCACCGGCGCTACGTGCGCTTCATGGCCAAGAAGTCGATCTTCACCCACAGGGTGGCCGGGCCGCTGATGCGCGGGATGGGCCACATCCCCGTCGACCGGCACCAGGGCGGGCAGGCGTTCAAGGACGCGATCCGCGCGCTCAAGGACGGCGAGGTCGTCGGGGTCTTCCCCGAGGCGACGATGTCCCGCTCGTTCGAGCTCAAGGAGTTCAAGCCGGGCATCGTGAAGATGGCGCAGGTCGCCGGGGTCCCCGTGCTGCCGACGACGATCTGGGGCGGGCAGCGGGTCTGGACCAAGGACCTGCCCAAGCACATGGGCCGGGCGAACATCCCGGTGTCGATCACGGTGGGGGAGCCGCTCGAGATCGGCCGCCGCGAGGACGTCGGCGAGGCCCTGACCCGCATCAGGACGGCGATGCAGACCCAGCTCGACGCGCAGCAGGCCGCCTACCCCACGCTCACGGGCGAGGACCTGCGCTGGGTTCCCGCCCGCCTCGGCGGCACGGCGCCCACGCCCGAGGAGGCCCACGAGGCCGACGAGTCCGACATGCGGCGCACCCGGGACAAGTTCACCGGCTGACCGGTGGGTCCGGCGTCGCCCGAGCCGGTTCCCGGTGGTCGAGCCGCCTGCAGCAGGCTCGGGCGCGGCCACCCGGCTCGCGTGCGTCGGGGCCCGGGGCCCGGGGCCCGGGGTCAGGCGGTCGGCGTCAGGCGGGCGGGCCGACCTCTCGCGTGGCGGTTCGAGCGCGATGCCGTCGGGGTCGCGGAAGTTCAGGTGGTGACCCAGCGGCATGTCCTGGATGGCATCGAGGCCGGTGACGCTCAGCGAGACGTGGTTCGGACCTGAGAAGCTCCGGGCGACCCTCACTGTGGGCGCGCCGACCACTGCGGTCGAGGCCGGGCCGTCGGGCGGCGGGTCAGACGGAGTGGCCGAGGTGGGCCAGCGCCTGACGCAGCAGCACCCCGTGGCCGCGCTCCATCTCGGCCTGGATGCCCGGGTCGAGGGCCTGGCTCGGCGTCAGCCAGGTGAGGTCGAGCGCGTCGTTCTGCGGGGCGCAGTCGCCGGCGACCGGGACGACGTAGGCCAGCGACACCGCGTGCTGGCGGGGGTCGTGGAACGGGGTGACCCCGGGGGTCGGGAAGTACTCGGCCACGGTGAACGGCTGCGGCGAGGCCGGGATGCGGGGGAGGGCCACCGGCCCGAGGTCCTTCTCGATGTGCCGCAGCAGCGCGTCACGCACCCGCTCGTGGTGCAGGACGCGGCCGGAGACCAGTTCGCGGCAGACCTTGCCCTCGCCGTCGAGGCGCAGGAGCACCCCCAACGCGGCGACCTCCCCGCGCTCGTCGACGCGAACGGGCACGGCGTCGACGTAGAGGATCGGCAGCCGCTCGCGCGCCGAGTCGAGCTCCTCGCGGCTCAGCCAGGCGGGGTCGCGGTGGAGATCGAGGGGGTTCATGGAGGCGATTGTGCCAAGTGCGGCGGCCGGTCCTGCGCCGGGCTCGCCGACCGGCCCGGACCGGCGGCGTCCTCGAAGACGACCGGCGCCCCGAACGCGGCCCGGCGGGCGGCCCGGCGCAGCGCCCCGAGCACCGGACGGGCGGTGAGGGTGACGAGCACGGCGTTGGTCAGAGCCCTCCCGAGGTCCCAGCCGAGGCTGGTCGCGAGGCTGAAGACGACGAACCGGTGGAGGTTCTCGGTGACCGGCGCGCCGGCGACGAAGGACAGGCCGCCGGACAGCCCGGTCGAGAACGGCCAGAACGAGAGGTTGAGCAGCATCCCGTAGGCCAGCCCGGCGAAGGCCCCGTAGCCCGCGAGCATCGCCACCTCGCGCTTCCCGCTCGCGCGCGGCAGCAGCCCGGCGCCCCAGCCGACCCACGCCGCGCCGAGCATCTGGAAGGGCAGCCACGGCCCGACCCCGCCGGTGATCAGCGCGGACGCGAAGAGGGTCACGGCGCCCTGGACGAACCCGAAGCCGGCGCCGAACACCCGCCCCCCGAGCACGAGGAGGAAGAACACCGTCTCGAGCCCGGCCGTCCCGGCGCCCAGCGGCCGCAGCGCGGCCCCCACGGCCGAGAGCACGCCGAGCATCGCGACGGCCTTGACGTCCATCCCGCCCTCGGAGATCTCGGCGAGCACGACGGCGAGCAGCAACGGCAGGACGAGGGCGAGGACGAGGGGAGCATCCGTCGAGTGGGCCAGCCCGGAGCCGGGGGTCACGAGCAGCGGCCACCCGAAGGCGATGAGGCCGGCGACGCTGACCAGCGCGACGGCGACCGCCGACCGGGGCCGCAGCGCGATCG
>JAESFK010000110.1_pt1 | contig 71813 bp, 64 predicted proteins | sample 9269391 | NCBI WGS metagenome assembly JAESFK01 (sample SAMN14506231, study PRJNA617097) | algae metagenome | isolation source: Drouetiella hepatica UHER 2000/2452 and co-occurring heterotrophs from... | place: Slovakia: Slovak Paradise National Park, Hrabusice, Kosice Region | collected 2000-01-01
ACGACCATATCACCAGCGGCATCGGCGCCGCGCAGATCGGCTGGTACGGCACCGCGATGCTTTGCTACGTCACGCCCAAGGAGCATCTGGGCCTGCCCGACCGCGACGATGTAAAGGTCGGCGTCGTCACCTACAAGCTCGCCGCCCACGCCGCCGACCTCGCCAAGGGCCACCCCGCCGCACAGGTCCGCGACGACGCGCTATCGAAAGCCCGCTTCGAATTCCGCTGGCGCGACCAGTTCAACCTGTCGCTCGACCCCGACACGGCGGAGCAATATCACGACCAGACCCTCCCCGCGGAAGGCGCCAAGACCGCGCATTTCTGCAGCATGTGCGGCCCGAAGTTCTGCTCGATGAAGATCAGCCAGGAGGTACGGGAATTTGCCAAGCTGCAGAATCAGGACAGCGCGGGCTTTATCGCCGTCGAAGAGGCCGAGAAGGGCATGGCGCAGATGAGCGAAGTTTATGAGGAAACCGGGCGCGAGTTGTATATGGGCGCGGGTGGTCGGGAGCATGATTGAGCTGTTATTAGCGCCTTGAATCCTATGCTGATACCGCAAATAGCCGTATCCTCAAAAGGATGCGGCTATTTGCTCTCGGAGCGCTGCCAAGGCAGGATAGTCATCCACTTTGAGATGGTGGCGAACAGCTCGCGCCATTCCGTTAGCGTCGGTGCACCCTGCCCTTCCGGCTAAATTAGCTAACAGCTCTTTGCCGGGCGCAACCATGAGAAGCTCATCAATATTCCGACTGCCAACTATTGCTCTTAGTTTTTGACATTCATCGTCGGCTACGCGCCTGACATAGTCCTCATCGAGCCGCTCTGACGCTAGGTTTTTTTGCTGATTTGCGTCGTGCACCAGCAACTGCTTTAGCTGCTCCTCGTCCTCCACGCGCCCCAGCGCCTTCGATGGCACCGACACGCCGACCCGCACATTCAATCTCGCGGCCGAGCGGCGCGCGGCCAATTTGAAAAATATCCCATCAATAAAATTGCAGATCGTGTCGATAATTTCCGCATCTCCAGGAGTCGAAACTACAACACCTAGCGCTTTGGATAGGTCAATTATCACTTTAGGGTCGCAAAGATAACTTTCCGCTTCGTGATAAGGTAAGATAATTGCGCCAGATTTCTCAATATTATTGATATCACCTTCTGATTTATAGTCGCGATCAATAACTCCAGCCAATTTCACATTCGGTGAAATACGACTCCATTTTCCGGACCGTTGGGCAATAGCGATCACGTCTTCGCACCCTCCAACCGCCGTTGGAGAAATACTATTGTCTCCAATCAACCAATTATAGAATATGCTATCAAATGAATCATCTAAACCTTCAACAAGAAGAGTATTTTTGTTAGCAATAAGAGAAGTTATATTTCCAAGGAGCTCTTCTTTTTCCTTATCAGAGAGCGATTCTAAATTGTCTAACTTCTGAATATTTTCATCATTGTCACTGAGAACCAATATATTATCAACTGCATCCCTCATAGCAAAGCTAACACTGTGAGTGGCATAGATGAAAACCGACTCTCCAAGGATGCTTTCTATAGAAGACCAGAGTTTATTAGCTAAACTTGGATGGAGATTTAACTCCGGCTCATCAACGAATAAGACCGTATTCTTCTCAGACAACTCTACAACGTCAACAAGGACAGAAAAAACCTGCTTTTCACCCTCTGATAAGGAGGTCGGCCCATAGCGGGATCCATTCTTATTACATCTTAACCTCCTATCATTTGGATAGTATTTAAGATTTATAGCTGGAAATATGTCAGAGAAAGTTTCAAATACCCTCTCCATAGGATCTACCGGCCGACGCGGAATTTTATCAGGATATACTTTCGCTTCATCGGTTCCCAGCCAACTTGTTACCGCATCGGAATGTTCGATCTTCTTTGATTCTCCAAGTTGCTCTAGCGTCTTTAATCCATCAAATAAGCGACTTTGAAGTGTCCCTTGTCTCTTTCCCTGAAATCCTTTATATGTCTGCTCATAGGTTCTATATTGGTCATAATTTCTCCGATCTAATTCCAACGTGTCATACATCTGGAGAGCACGCCCTCCTTCGATATTTAGGACTTGAAATCCCGGCAGAGATTGCTCTATTTTTCCTCTAATCTCATTCAAGAGCTTTGTTTTTCCGGTACCGTTTGCCCCAAGAAATACGTTAATCCTAGACAGGGAAATGGGATTTTCTCCAGTTCTCGAAGTCGCAATCTGAAAATCCACTGAGTCCTCCCCACAGAATAGGCACGCTAGAACGTCGATGATCATTATTTATCGGGTTCTGCTACAAATGACCTACGCTTACAATCCTCAGGTTTGGGACGACAGAAGCGACATACTCAAAATGTTTAGGAATAAGGAAACCGGCCTCGCTCCCAACCTATGCTACACTCCCACCCACGCGCGCCCGTAACCCCCTCTACGTCATGGCCCAGCCGCCGCCGGAGGTGCAGGCGCAGATCGCCGCGCTGCCGCGCAACGATTCTTCGCGCGGGGTCCACCTCCTCCATGTCACGCTCAACTCGCTCTACGGCCTGCACACTGCGCCGCCCGAGTGGCTGCCTGCCACTATCGCCGCGCTCGACAGCTTCGCAGCGCCGGCCCCTAATCCACCACCATCAGCTGCGACGGAAACGGCACCGCCAGCGCCGCCGCCGCCTCGGCGTCGCCGTCCAGCCATGTCGCATAATCATCCTCGGCCAATATCACCGGCATCGCCTTGGGGTGCAGCGGCGCGACCAGCGGGTTGGGGGCGCAGGTCAGGAACGCATAGGCATCGCCGACCGCGGTCGGGCGCCACAGCCCCGCGAACGCCGCGACCTCGCGGTCCGCGACGCGGAACCAATGCTCGTCCTTCGTCCCCTTGCCGTCCGGCCCCAGCTTGGGTTCGGCAAAGCGGCTGAACGGCACCAGGCACCGCTGCGCCGGGCGTTTCAGCATATTGGCCCAGAACGGGCTGGCTAGGTTGCGGACGTTGGTGACATATTTGGTCACCGTCGTCCCCGACCGCTTGCCGGGCAGGGTCAGCGGCACCCCCCACGCCATCTCGCCCGCGACGCGCGCGCCATCGACCGTCCGCACCACCTCGCCCATCCGCCGCGGCCACACGTCGATCCGCGTGTCCGAAAAGGGCGCGTCATACGGCAGCGCGCCGATATATTCGCGCCACGTCGGAATCGCCTCGGGATGATTCTGATAATGGTTGCACATGGTGGCGGCATCATGCCCGAAACCCGCGCATTGCCAAACCCCCAGCTCTCGGTTTGCTGTCGCCTAAGGCGTGCTGGCCGTTTTCCACCAAATCGCCATTTCGTTGAAAACGACGGGCCGGTTTTCAACCAGCGTTGAAAACTGCAGCGGAGCTAAAGCGAAGCCACATCATGCTACACTCCCACCCATGCGCGCCCGAAACCCCCTCTATGTCATGGCCAAGTCGCCGCCGGAGGTGCAGGCGCAGATCGCCGCGCTGCCGCGCAACGACCCCGGACGCGGCCCCGGTTCTCGCCGCCGGAAGCCCCGTCAACCGAAGCGACGACGAAACCAGCCCCGCTTTTTCGGCACCATCGGCGACTGGCCGGAAATGCGGATCAGATACTGGCCCAGGATCGCCGCTTGCTGCTTGGTCATCAGAACGCGGAACAGGTCGGGGTCGTGCTGTTTTGCCGCTTCCGAAGACTGCACGCTTTCGATCCGCAGCATGATGCGCTCGCCCGCATCATGATGTGTCCAGCCGACCAGCGCCCCAAAACTCTCGATCATCTCGCCCTGCCTTTCACGGTTTTCGCGCGACCGACGCCAACAGCCCAGAAAGGTGTTTACCAGACCATCGGCGGGATGTCGTCCACCCATGGTTTCAGGGCGCCCGAACTTGCCCGCGTCGCCCGCTCGCCGCACCGGCCGATCCTATTTTTCACCGCGCGGGCCAGAAACCCCTTTCCTACAATTCATGCATCTGCTTCACCGATTTGGACGCTGCGACAGAGCCGCTTGCTGCTTCCGCTTTGTCGCCGCCGCCGCATCGCCATTGGGCTGAACTTTCCTGAACTTTGGCGGGCAAAAGAGATCAAAGGCCCGCCCCCGCAAAGGCACCGCAATGTCCCACCCCTCCAACATCGTCCACTGCACCGGCCCCGGTGATCCGCACGCGCTCGACGGCATTTCGGTCCGTCACCGGACCGGCGACCTCGATGTGCGCTGTCCGGTGTGCGCGGGCCATGGTCAGTGGAACAGCCAGATCGACCTGATCAGCCACCGCTCGATCCGCGTCCCCTGTCCCAAATGCGATGGGCGCGGCTGGATCGAGACCGGGGCCGACATGGTCCCCAGCCACGACATTGCGCTGTCGCCCGACGGTCGCCCGATGTGGACAGTGCGGCTCGATCCCTCCGACGATGTCGAAGGATGTTCGCGACCGGACGGCTCGACACACGCTCGCGCCGCCGATAGGCTGACATCGGTTACCGATTTGGGAGAGCAAGGATGCGTGGACAGGTCTGGCTGATCGCGGGCGCGATGCTGGCGATCGCGGGGTGCGGCAAGGCGGAGGCTCCCGCGAAATCAGAAACCGCAGCGCCCGAACCATCGGTCCTCGCCGACGGTCCCGCCGCCGAGATCAGCGAAATCGCCGCCGCCGACCTGCCGCAGGGCGTGCGCGACGCGGTGCTGGCGCGGGTGCCGGACATGACGATCGCCGAGGCCGAGCGCAAGGCGCGCGGCGGCATGGTCTTTTACGACGTCGAGGGGACGCGCGCCGACGGCAGCGACGTCGAACTCGACCTGATCGAAGAGGCGGGAAAATACCGCGTCGTCGAGATGCAGCGCGACATCGCCTGGGCCGCTGCGCCCGCGCCGGTGCGCGCCGCCGCCGCCGCAGCGCCCGACGCCTTCGCTCCTGCGCGCGTCATCGAAAGCACGCAAGAGGACGGCACGATCGTCTATGAACTGTTCGCTCCGGGCAAGCCCGACGAGCCCGCCGCCGAGATCGACTGGAAGGACGGCAGGGCGGTGCTGCGCACGACACGCAACGCCTATTGATCCGATGACCAACGCCGCTCCCACCGGCCCCGATATCGGCGCCACCTTCTACCACGGCACCCGCGCCGATCTGAAAGCCGGCGACCTGCTCGCGGTCGGCTGGGGCAGCAATTATCAGGCTGCGCCGATGTCGTGGATCTATTTCTCCGCCGCATTGGAGTCCGCGATCTGGGGCTGCGAGCTCGCGGTCGGGCCCAAAGGAAATGAAGACGCGCGCGAGCGGATCTATATCGTCGAACCCACCGGCGACTGGTTCGACGACCCCAACCTCACCGATCAGAAATTTCCCGGCAACCCGACGCGCAGCTATCGCAGCCGCGCCCCCTTGCGCATCGTTGGCGAGGTCGAAAGCTGGGAAGCGCACCCGCCCGAGCTGCTAGCCGCGATGAAGGCCAATGTCGCCCGCTTGCAGGCGGAGGGCGCGCCGATCATCGACTGATCGCCCGCAACGCTCGCACCGCCGCGGAACTATGCGCGCCACCGGGGGTCTATCAATCAGAGGGGTAAAACATACGAACCCGCGTGCCTGGCACAGGGCCCCATTGGAGAGACCTCGATGAAAAAGATGATGATGATCCCCCTCGCCGCGGCGACCGTGATGGTCGCCGGCTGCGCCTCGAACGGCTTTTATGGCGGAGTCGGCGCCGGTACCGGGTATGACGACGGCGGCTACGGCTATTATGATCAGAGCTATTACAGCCAGTACGGCAATTACGATTACAACCGCCCCGACCCACGTCACGGCGGCTATTATGCCGACAATTATTACCGCAGCGATCGCCGCTACAAGGAACGCCGCCTGTCATCGAACGACCGCGTCTATCGCGGCCGCGACAACAAATATTATTGCCGCCGCAATGACGGTTCGACCGGGCTGATCGTCGGCGGGATCGCTGGCGGCGTCGCGGGTAACGTCATTGCGCCGGGCGGTTCCGAAACGCTGGGTACCGTGCTCGGCGCGATCGGCGGCGCGGTGGCTGGCCGCGCGATCGAACGCAGCGGCAACAACAACGACGTGCGCTGCCGCTAACGCCCAGCGCGCGACAGGATTGGGGGTCGCCAGCCAAAGCGGTCGGCGGCCCCTTTCCCTGCCAATCCCCCGCGCGATAAATTGCCGCCATGTCCCACCGCTCGATCCGCGTCGCCTGTCCTAAATGCGACGGGCGCGGCTGGATCGAGACCGGGATCGACATGGAATGAGCGAAGCCTGATCCAGCGCGCCTCGACTAGGGACTTGCCAGACCCGCGCTACATATGTAGCACGCTACAAACGTAGCGCACCCGGGAGCCCCCATGCTGACGACCCTCTTCACCCTCGCCGCCGCGACCGCAACACCCGCCCCCGCCACCCCCGCCGACCTCGCCGCGATCGAGGCAACATGCTTCGACTATGTCGACGGCCAGCTTGAGGGTGATCCCGAACGGGTCAAGCGCGCGCTGCACCCCGACCTCGCCAAGCGGCGCGTGCTCGGCGACACCCCGGAGGAGCGGCTCGGCCTGCAACGCATGAGCCGCGAGGAGCTCGTCGGGCTGACGCGCGAGGGGGCGCTCGAGACCCCGCGCGAGCAATGGAACCGCAGTTGCAAAATCCTCGACGTCGCTGGCGATGCGGCGGCGGTGCGCGCCGAAACGCCGTGGTTCGTCGATTATTTCCACATGGGGAAATTCGGCGAACGCTGGGTGATCGTAAATGCCCTCTGGCACATGAAGCCGCGCCCGGCAGCGAAATAGGCGTCGGCGCGCCGTTTTCGCCGCCGCGCCGCTAAGCGCTGATCTCCGCCGTCGCCGCGCGCTCGATTGCGGCGCGCCAGCTGCGCTGCACCGGCAGGAGGAAAATCTCGCCCAGAACGCGCTCGATTTCGTCGGCGGTCAAATAGCGCCGGTCGGTCCGCCCATCGGCCAGCCGCGTCGTCAGCCGGTTGTCGCGCAGCCCGTAACGCGCCTCATTGGTCGTCCGCGCCGCGATCAACTGGCGGGTGAAATGCGACTCCGGGTGCGTCGACGTGTACCAATTGCCGACGACACAATCGATCGGCGGCGCGGCGGCATCGTCAAGCCGATAGAGCGGCTTCCACTCTTCGCCGATCTGCGCTTCTACATCCCATCCGAAACCACCGCGCCGCACGCGATAGCTTTCGTGGCACGTCGGTTGCGGCGCTTCGCTGTCCATCGCCAGCGGCTGCGGCGGCACCGCGGCGCCGAACCCGACGTCGGCGAGCCACGGCCGCCCGTCCAGCGTCACCAGCACCACCTGATGCGTGCGCGGGGTCGCGGGGGCATCGTCGGGCAGCATCCAGCGCACCCGGCCCAGCATCGCTTCAGCCTCGAACCCCATCGCCTTCAGCACGCGCAGGAACAGGCCATTCTGCTCGAAACAATAACCGCCGCGCCGCTGATCGATCAGCTTCGCCTCGACCGCCTCGGCACCGATGTCGATCCCGACGCCGGTCAGCGCGTCGATCGCCTCGAACGGAATCGCCGCGATATGCGCCGCCTGCAACGCGGCGAGGACATCGCGCCTCGGCTCCACCGGCCCGGTATAGCCAATCCGCGCCAGGTAGCGCGTCAGCAGCGGCGCCCGCTCGGACGGCGCAGCATCGCCATCGTCGGCGCTGGAAACAGGGGCAGCGGGATAGTGCAACATCGGCAAGGACTCCATTAGCGAATCAATTGCCGACCTTATGAAAGCTCAAGCGCAGTTGAGATCAAGCATCAATCGCGCACCTCACCACCGCCGCCTAATTTTCCAGGCTATGCTCCAAGGTGATTTCACAATCGAGCAGCTTCGACACCGGGCAGTTCATTTCGGCTTCCTTGGCGATCTTCGCAAACTCGTCCGCGTCGATTCCCGGCACTTTGGCGACCAGCGTCAACGCCGACTGGCTGATCTCGAACCCGCCCTCGACTTGGTCGAGCGTCACCGCCGCGCTGGTCTCCAGCGTCTCACCGCTATAGCCCGCGCGCGCCAGCCCGAACGACAGCGCCATCGTGAAACACGCCGCGTGTGCCGCCGCGATCAGTTCTTCGGGGTTCGTCCCCGGCACCCCTTCGAAGCGCGTCCCGAACCCATAGGGCTGCTTGTCGAGCACCCCCGACTTGGTCGTGATCGACCCCTTGCCCTCCTTGCCGAAGCCTTCGTAGCGGGCGGATGCGCGATTGACGGTCATGACGATCTCCTTGGAGTGAAGTGAGGATTGGACGCCGGACGACGCCGAATTCGTTAGGTCTTAATCTTTCGTGCCAGTCCCACCGCGACGTCCTTTGCCGTAGCATTTGGGACGCTGCCGACGGTCAGCACGATAAAACGGCTGTCATCAAGGAAGACATTGAGCTGATTGATCCCGGGTACGAAAAATGCCGCCTTGCCCAGCCCAGCGACATCCTCAATCTTCTTGTCCGAAAAGGCCGCCATCGTTTTTTCGGTCGTCTCGCGTGTCTGCTTGATCGCCGCATCGCTGTTGTCGCCGATCGGCGAAAGGCGCGTCATCAGCGTCGCACTGCTGCCGCCCGCCAGCCGGTATGTGCATTCGGAAGTCGCGGCATTGGCACCCTCGGCCTTGTTGACCAGCCCCAGGCTGGTTTCGGTAACGCTATCGCCCAGCGCCGCACTGACGGCCGCTTTGTCGAGCAACGCGCAGGCGTCGCTCGCGTCCCAGCCGTTTGCGGCCACCTTGGCGTCGCCATCGGTCGCCGCGCCGTCTGCCGTGCCATCGGTCGCCGTTCCGCCGCACCCGGCGAGCAGCAACATCGCCATCCCTGCCGCTATCGCCCCATCTACATTCTGACGCATAGTGCCTCCCATCAGCGCGACCTTCGCGCCACTCCTGCCTTGTCGAGTTCGGACCCTAGTCGCCCGGTCAGCCATAGCCCCCAAATTTTGAAATCGGCGGCCAGGCTCCACAGCGGATAGTTAAAGGTGGCGGGCCGGTTCTTCTCGACCCCGAAATGCGCGACCCATGCAAAGGCATAGCCCGCCAGCGGCAAAGCGATTAGCCACCCCCACCGTCCGCTCACCACCGCGGCTACCGCGATCAACGCGACCAGGCTGGTCCCGACATAATGCAACGCCCGCGTCGATTCCTTGCTATGCTCGCGCAGGTAAAAGGGCCAGAATTCGGCGAAGCTGGTATAGAGTCGCGCCATAGCATCAGGATGCGGCGACGCGTCGGCGCGGTCAACCTTCGTAAAAACGGCTAGCCGCGCTTCAACCGCACCAGCGCGCTGTCCAGCGCCTGCAAAAACTGCGAACGATCGGCCTTCGTGAACGGCGGCGGACCACCGATCTGGTCGCCCCCGGCGCGCAGGTCGGCCATGATCGCGCGCGTCGCGATCGCCGGGCCGATCGACGCCTTGGTGAACGGCTTGCCATTGGGGCCAAGCACGATCGCCCCCGCCTTCAGCGCCCGGTCGGCGAGCAAAATGTCGGCGGTGATCACGACGCTCGCCGCATCCGCCGCTTCGGCGATCCAGTCGTCGGCGGCGTCGAAGCCGTCCGACACCACCACCCGTTCGATCAGCGGATGCTCGGGAACGCGCAACCGGCTGTTGCTGACCACCTTCACCGCGACCTCGTGCCGCCACGCGACGCGGTAAATCTCGTCCTTCACCGGACAGGCGTCGGCATCGACAAGGATCTGGAGTGCCATCGACGACGCAAACGCGGTCAGCCGACCACGACGCCTTTCCAGAAGGCGATGCGGTCCTTGATTTCGGCCGCCGCATCCTTGGGGTCGGGATAGTACCAAGCGGCGTCTTTGTTCACCTGGCCATCGACGGTGACATGGTGGTAGCGCGCGGTACCCTTCCACGGGCAAAAGCTCGTCGTCCCACTGGCCGACAGCAGCGCCGCATCGACCGCGGCGCGCGGAAAATAATGATTGCCCTCGACGACCACCGTAGCGTCACTCGCGGCGATCACCGCACCGTTCCATCGTGCCTGAACCACGCTTGTCTCCTGCCCGCTACACGCGCCTATTTCTTCATATTGTCCAGCCCCGCAACCACGCCGGTCTTGGTCGACGGATTGCTCGCATTCTGTTTCTTGGGCTTTTCGGCCTTGGGCTTGCGGACTTCGCGGCTCGTCTTCTTCTGGCCTTTGGCCATGGTCAATACCTTGAAAAGGGGCGGACGCCTGTGCCCGTCGCGGCGCAGCCTAGGCGCTTTACCACCTCAAGTCGCCCCCTATCCCGCCACCCCGTCCCACATCAGCTTCGCGCCGAGCAACACCATGAGCAGGTAAATCAGGACATAGAAACGCGCGCCGTCGATCCGCTTCAGCCAGCGCACCGTCAGCAAGGTCGACACGATTGCGAGCGGCATCAGCAGCGCCGCGGCGACCAGCACCTCGCGCGGAAAGGCGCCGAGCGCGACATAAGCGGGCACCTTGATCCAGTTGATCGCCGCGAACAGCACCGAACTGGTGCCGACGAACGCCAGATGCGGCAAGCGCCGCGGGGTCACCCACATCTGGAACGGCGGCCCGCCCGCATGCGCGATCTGGCTGGTGAAGCCCGTCGCGACCCCGAACAGGCTGCCGACCCAGCCCGGCGACGTCGATGCCGCGACCACCCGCCCGCCGCGCTCGACCCACAGCCGGTACACGCCGAACGCCAGCGTGATCGCGCCCAGCGCCGCCATCAGCTTCGCCTCGTCGACCTGTTCGGCGAAGAAATAGCCAGCGGCGATCCCCACCGCGGCGCCGGGCAGCATCCAGCCGATGATCCACCCATCCCACGTCTTGCGGAACGACCACACGCTGACGACATCCTGCACGATCAATATCGGGAGCAGCAGCGCCGCAGCCAGCGTCGGCGGCAGCACCAGCGCGACAATCGGCGTCGCCAGCGCGCCGACCCCCGACAGCCCGCCCTTGGCCAGCCCGAGCAGGATCACCGCAAGCGCCAGCACGGCGAGCGTCAACGGGTCGCTCAGCAAACTCATACGGCGGCGTCCGGATTCTCCGGCAACTGCCAGTCGATTGTCCCGCGCCCCTGTGCCGCGAGAAACGCGTTCGTCTGGCTGAACGGCCGCGACCCGAAAAATCCATTATGCGCCGACAGCGGCGACGGGTGCGGCGCGCGCAGCACCAGATGCGGGCTGCCCGCCCCCAGCCCTGCGACATTCGCCGCCTTCTTCTGCGCATGGCTGCCCCACAGGATGAAGACCTTCGGCACCGGATCGGCGGCGACCGCGGCGACCACCGCGTCGGTAAACTGTTCCCATCCGCGCTTCTGATGCGACGCCGCCTGCCCCGCCTCGACCGTCAGGCAATTGTTGAGCAGCAGCACGCCCTGCTCCGCCCAATGCTTCAAATAGCCATGCGACGCGCGGGGAATGCCCAAATCGCTCTGCATTTCCTTGTAGATATTGACGAGGCTCGGCGGGGTGCGCACCCCCGGCTGGACCGAAAAGCACAGCCCATGCGCCTGCCCCGGCCCGTGGTACGGGTCCTGCCCCAATATAACGACAAGCACGTCCTGCGGCGGCGTCGCATCGAGCGCAGCGAACCAGTCGCGCGGGCGCGGATAGATGGTCTTGCCCTTGTCACGCTCGCTGGCAAGAAACGCTTTCAGCGCCGCCATATAGGGCTGCTCGAATTCGCCGCCGATGCGGGGGAGCCAGTCGGGATGCAGTTTGACGTCGGGCATGTCGGCGCTTCACCAGAGGGGCGCGGGCTTGTCCAGCCCGTTGGTCCGTCGTCGATCGGGCCGCTACTTAAAACAATCCTCCCCATCGACTTGCGATGGGGAGGGGGACCGCCGCCGCAGGCGGTGGTGGAGGGGCAGCAACGTCGCGGCCCCTCCGTCAGCCCTGCGGGCTGCCACCTCCCCATCGCAAGTCGATGGGGAGGATCAAAGAGTCCGCCCCTAAATCTTCCCCCGCACACTCAAAAACACCCGTCGCCCCAGATAATCATATTGCGTCCCGAACGCGGGCGCCTGCCCGATCACCGGCGGCGTCGCCGTCACCACCGTCGAGACCCGCGGCGGCGGGGTATCGAACAGGTTCGCGACCCCCAGCGTAATCCGGAACCGCTCGGCAACATCGCGGCTCAGCGACAGCGAGTGATAGAAGGTCGCAGGCACGCTGACATCGGGGCAGAAACGCCCGCCTGGGCGGAAGCTCGACGTGCGGCACGCATCGCCGCCCTGCGCACGCAGCAGATCGGCCTCGTTCGACGCGGCGCCGGTGACGTCGAGCCCGTAGAACAAGGTCCAGCCGCCTTTCATCCAGCCGAGGTTGAAATCGCCGACCCATTTCGGATTGCCGATCTTGCCATTGTCGTCAATCTCGGTGCCGGGGAACAGCGCCACCTTGTCCTTCACCTGCCAGGTCATCTGCGCCCGAAACGCGAGCGCGCCCAGCTTGCCGAGATCCTGATCGATCGCCAGCGACAGGTCGACGCCGCGATTGCGCTGGCGGCTGATATTGACATAGCGGTCGGTGACCCCCGCGACGCTCTGCGCGTCGGGGCCGGTCGCCGCGCGGGTAAACAGCGCGCACAGCGGCTCGTCGGGGAAGGCGTCCGAATCATAACAGCCGCTCAAGATGTTCCCGGCGCCGAGCAAGGTGATCTCGTCCTTCACCTTGATGTCGAAATAATCGACCGCCAGGCTAGTCTTGAGCCCGCCCCACAATGCCCCCGACAGATCAGGGGTCAAAATGACCGACACGGTTTTGGCGGTCGATGTTTCGGGCTTGAGCTGGCCAATCCCGCCCCCCGACACGATCGTCGCGGGGCCGATCCCGCCCGCAAAATTCGGGCCAATGCCATCCGCCGCACAATTGTCAGCTACGCGCTGGCTGATCGCCCCCGCCGCGAGCCGCGATGCGGTCTGGATGCACGGATCGATCGCCTGCTGGCCTAGGAAACCCGTCTGATTTTCCAGGAACAGCTCGAACAGCGCCGGGGCGCGGAACGAGGTGCCCCAGGTGCCGCGAAAGCGCAGCCAGTCGGTCACCGCCCAGTCGGCGCCGACCTTCCACGTCGTGTCGCTGAAACTGTCCTGCACCCCGTCACGGCGGGTGGCTTCGACGTGCGTATAGCGCGCGGCGCCCGACAGCGTCAGCCGCTCGATCATCGGCACGCCTTCGAGCAAAGGCACTTCGACTTCGCCGAACAACTCCTTCGCCACGGTGCGTCCGGCGGTGATGCCCGAGGTGGTGAAATTGGCGACATTGCCCGCCAGCGTCGCCGCGCCCGGGGTATCGTTGATTTCGTCACGGCGGATATTCGCCCCGAACGCCGCGCCGACCGGCCCGGCGGGCAGGGTGAGCAGCTTGCCGGTGAGCAGCGCCTCGGCCGAGGTCTGCTTGAACAAGGTTCGCCCGGTCTCGCGGCCCATCAGGAAGGCGCGCTCGGCAGGCGTGAAATCGCCGCGCAGCACGCGCGGGTCGGTGAAATCGATATCGATGCACGGGACGCCGCGGATCGCGGTAGCCGTGCCGACGCACGAGCGGGTGCGCAAGGTTTGCGACGCGAGGGCATCCTGATAGATCACGTCCTGCGTATAACTGGCGTCCAACCGGCTGTGCTGGCCATGGACGTCCCATTTCCAGCCGCCGCCAAACGTGCCGCGCAACCCCACCACACCGCGATAATAATCGACATCGGCGCGGCTTTCAGACTTCGCCAGCACGCGCGGGCGCAGGATGAGGTTGCCGCCGAACTCGCCGTTGAACGGATCGCCCATATCGAACGGGTCGCAATTGTTCGCCGCCGGGTTGCACAGGAAAAAGGGCAGCATCGACGCGCCGGTAAACTGCTCGAGCGTCAGCACCTGAAAGCCGGTGTTGCGCGACTTGCGGTTGCTGAACAGTGCTTCGCCGTACAGCGTGATGCGGTCGGTGATGTCATAGGCCGCGTCGGCAAAGGCGCTGATCCGGCTGACCCCCGAAAACACGTCCGAATCCTGCTCGACCGGCTCGAACTGGTTGAGCGCCCCGGTCGACGGACCGTCGAAATTGAGCCCGAAGAAATTGGCCGGGCCGAATACCCCGATCGGATTATAGGCGTTCAGCGGAATGCCGACCGCGGCAAATTCGGCGCCATATTGACCGGCAAAGATCGTCTGGCCGTTCGGTGCGATCAGCCCGGGGCCAAAGGTCGGAAATCCATCCGGATCGACCCCCGAAAAATCGCCAAAGACGATGGCATTACCCAATGTGCTGCTGCATGCCGGGCGTCCGGTGCGGAAATCGACGATGTCGGCGCGGCTGCCATCGGCCTCGCGCTTCAGATATTCTTCCGAACAGAACAGGAAGCCGCGGTCGCGGCGGGTCAGGTTCTGCTGTTTGAAATAATCCACGGTGGCGAAAAAATGGCCGCGGTCGAATGTCTTGCCGAAACTTGCATCGACGCCATAGCTTTCGCCGCCGCCATGCTGCGTGATCGACGAAAAGCCGCCGCCCTCAAAACCGTTCAGGTCGTTGCGGGTCAGGATGTTGACCACCCCCGCGACCGCATCCGAGCCATAGATCGACGAGGCGCCGGTCTTCAGCACCTCGACCTGGCGCACCACCGACAGCGGCAGGACGTTGAGGTCGAACGGCGCGACGGACCCGCGGATCCCCGCCGGTCCGGCGCGGCGCCCGTTGATCAGCACCAGCGTCCGCTCGGCGCCCAGCCCGCGCAGCGACACCGTCTGCACATCATTGCCGCCATTGGCGATGACGCGGTTCGACAGCGCCGAGGTGATCTGGATCGATCCCTGCGCCGCGGGGGTCGACTGCAATATGTCGGCCAGCTGGACCTGCCCTTGCAATTTGGCGCTATCGGGGTCGATGATCTGGATCGGGTCGGCGCTGGTAAATTCGCTCTTGGCAATGCGCGATCCGGTGACGACAATGTCGTCGTTACCGTCCTGCGCGGCAGCGGGGATCGCGATCAAGGCGATAACCGAGGCCGTTGCGGCCAGAAACACCTGGGGGCGGGTGCCTGATTTCATGATATTTTTTCCGAATTACTAGCGTTGAACCTGCCCCCCGGCGCGGAAAAGATACGGCAAACCGCGTTTCGATATGGTTACTGGCGGATAAGATTCCGATCCTGCGGCCTGCGCGCCACAGCTTGTCGCCGCGCGCCCGCGCCGCTAGTCACGCTCGCAAAGGGAGCGCGCGGATGAGCAAGGCAATGGGTGAAGCGCTGGGGCGGCTCGAGGCCGTCATCCACGACCGGCTCGCCGCGGGCGAAGCCGAAGCCTCCTATGTCGCCAGCCTAGCCGCCAAGGGCCGCGGCAAGATCGCGCAAAAGCTGGGCGAGGAAGCCGTCGAGGCGGTGATCGCCGCGGTCAGCGAGGATGATCCGGCGCTGATCGGCGAAGCGAGCGACCTAGTCTTCCACCTCTCGATCCTGCTCGCCGAGCGCGGCATCGCGTGGGACGCCATCGCCGCCGAACTCGCTCGCCGCCACGGCACCTCGGGTCACACCGAAAAAGCCAGCCGCCAACCATAGGAACAACCATGCCGATCGACGCCACCCAGCCCTATGACGACAACAATATCTTCGCCCGCATCCTGCGCGGTGAGCTGCCGTCGAAGACCGTCTATGACGACGAGTTCGCGCTCGCCTTCCACGACATCAACCCGCAGGCGCCGCTGCACATCCTCGTGATCCCCAAGGGCGCCTATGTCAGCTGGGACGATTTTTCGGCGCGCGCCAGCGACGCCGAAATCGCGGGTTTCGTCCGCGCCGTCGGCCAGGTCGCGCGCGACGCGGGGCTCGTCGCCCCCGGCTACCGCCTGCTCGCCAACACCGGGCTCGACAGCCACCAGGAAGTCCCGCACCTCCACGTCCATATCTTCGCCGGACAAAAGCTCGGCCCGATGCTCGCGCGCTGATGTTAGGCGGCTGTCTATGACCGCCGTCACAGCCGTTTCCTGAAACGCGGCTAAGCGTTCCCGGTACGCGGCGACGGGTGGACAGCAGCCCCTGTTTCCAGCAGGATAGCGGCGCGGGTTTATGCGGGGAGACGGTGCGATGACAATGCAATGGCAGGGGCTGGCAGCAAAGTTCGCCGCCAAGGCAAAACTGGCGCTGATCCTCCCGCTTTCGCTCGCGATGGCGGCCACCGCGACCGCCGACACCGTGCCGCAAGTCACCCTCGCCACCCCCGGCAGTTCGGGGGCCGGCGACGGCACGATCACCCGCTTCACCCTGCGCTTTTCCGAAGACATGGTCCCGCTCGGCGATCCCCGCGCCGCCGCGCCCGCCACCAACGACTGCAAATTGCCCGCAACCGGCCGCTGGGTCGATACCCGCACCTGGGTGCTCGAATTCGACAAACCGCTCCCCGGCGGGCTGCGCTGCCACGTCGAGCTGCGCAATGGGTTGAAGACCGCGCGCGGCATCACCGTCGCGGGCAACGAACGCTTCGCACTCGACACCGGCGGCCCCTCGGCGCGCGCGATCCTTGCGGGCGGAATTTACGACGGCATCGAGGAGGATCAGATCTTTCTTGTCGCGACCAATGTCGCCGCCGACCGCGCCTCGGTCGGTCGCTATGGCTATTGTGCGGTCGACGGGATCGGCGAAAAGATCCCGCTCGACGTCCTGCCGCGCGCCACCGCGACCGAAATCCTGACCGGGCTTGGCGACGCCAACTGGTCGCGCCAGTCCTTCACCTATGACGCCGGGCTGCCGCTGCGCCTGCCCGCCGCGGGCGCCGACCGCGAGGCCGCGCTCGACCGCGTCGTCCCGGTCAAATGTCGCCGCCCGCTGCCCCCGGGGCGCGAGATGGCGGTCGTCTGGGACGCACGCATTTCGCAAGCCGGGGTTCCCGGCCGCACCGCCGGGCGCGACCAGCGCTTCGATTTCGACGTCCGCCCCGCCTTCACCGCCAAAATGTCGTGCCGCCGCGTCAATCCGCAGGCGGGCTGCAACCCCGTCCAGGACGTGACGCTCAGCTTCGCCTCGCCGGTCGCGCGCGACACCGCGCTAGCCGCGACGCTGACCACCGCCGACGGCAAGCGGCTGACCCCCAAGGTCGACGACGACGACAAGAATGACGCATTCCTCACCAGCGTCCGCTTCACCGGCCCGCTACCGCAGAATGTCGACGCGACGCTGACCCTGCCCGCCGATGTCACCGACCAGAGTGGCCGCAAGCTGCAGAACCAGTCGAACTTCCCGCTGAAATTCCACATCGACCGCGCCCCGCCTTTGGTCAAATTCGCTGCCGAATTCGGCATCCTCGAGGCTGGCGAGGGCGGCGTCTTGCCCGTCACCGTGCGCGGGGTCGAAGGGACTATGGTCAGCAAGAACCTCAAAATGCCCGCCACCGCGCTCAAGGTCGGCGACGACGACGCCGCGATCGCGCGCTGGCTGAAGCGCGTCGATGACGCCGACGACACCGATTATCGCGAGGAAAAGGACCGCACCGGCAAGGACATCCGGGTCAACTACACCGGCACCAAATCGGTGTTCGCCGATGCCCCCGCGGGCGGCGAGCGCCGCGACCTGCAACTGACCCCGCCCGGCGGCGGCAAGGAATTCGAAGTCGTCGGCATCCCGCTCACCGAAAAGGGTTTCCACGTTGTCGAAATCGCCAGCCCCGAACTCGGCGCCGCGCTGCTCGGGCGCAAGGCGACGCGCTATGTCGCGACCGCCGCGCTCGTCACCAACATGGCGGTGCATTTCAAATGGGGCCGCGAAGGCTCGCTCGCCTGGGTCACCGCGCTCGACACCGGCTTGCCCGTCGCGGGCGCCGAAATCCGCGTCTCGGACAGCTGCACCGGCCGCCTGCTCGCGCGCGGCACCGCCGACAAGGCGGGGCGCCTCGCCTTTGCGGGCGGGCTGCCCCAGCCGGAGACCTATTCGAGCTGCGAGGAAACCCCCGATCCGACCAAGAGCGAGGGCCATGCGCTGATGGTCTCGGCGCGCTCGGGCGACGATTTCAGCTTCACCCTCACCGATTGGGGCCGCGGCATCCGCCCCTATGACTTCGACCTCCCCTATGGCTGGTCGGAACGCGAGGATATTCTCCACACCGTCTTTGACCGTTCGCTGGTGAAGGCGGGCGAGACCGTTCACATGAAGCATATCCTGCGCCGCCCCGTCGGTACCGGCTTCATGACGCCGCAGCCGCTCGGGGGGAAATTGCGCCTCGTCCACCGCGGCTCCGACACCGAGTTCGAAATGCCCTTCGCGATTGCCACGAGCGGCAGCGGCGACAGCGTATGGAACGTCCCCGCCTCGGCGCCGATGGGTGATTATGAACTGGTGTTCGTCACCAAGGACAAGGATGGCGAGGACAAGACGATCTGGTCGGGCCAGTCGGTCAAGGTCGATGAATATCGCCTGCCGACGATGAAGGCGTCCGTCACCGGACCGAAAACATCACCGGTGCGCCCGACCGCGGTGCCCTTGTCGCTGTTCGTCGGCTATTTGTCGGGCGGCCCCGCGCCGAATATCCCGGTCGAACTGCGCACCAATTTCCGGTCCAGCTGGTCGCCGCCGCAGGACTACAAGGATTGGGATTTCGACGGCCAGCCGGTGAAAGAAGGCGTGATCCAGCTCGACGACAGCGGCGAGGAACCCGCCGCCGACCTGCCGCTCGCGCGCTCGGTGCCGCTCAAACTCGACGCCAATGGCGCTGCGACGACCAGCGTCGCGGTCGATCAGCCGATCACCGAACCGACCGTGATGGCCGCCGAAATGGATTATGAGGACGCCAATGGCGAAACCTTGACCTCCAGCCGCCGCATCACGCTTTATCCCTCCGCCGTCCGCCTCGGGCTCAAGACCGACGGTTGGCTGATGCGCGACAACGACCTCAAGCTCAATTTCATCGCGCTCGACCTCGACGGGAAGCCGATTGCGGGTCAGCGCGTCGCGGTCGCGCTCTACAACCGCGAGATCATCACCGCGCGGCGCCGCCTGATCGGCGGCTTCTACGCCTATGACAACCAGATGCGCACGACGAAGCTGACCGCCAATTGCACCGCGACGACCGACAAGCTCGGCCGCGCCCGCTGCGCGATGGCGCCGGGCGTGTCGGGCGAAGTCACCGTCGTCGCAACAACACTCGACGCTGATGGCAATGAAGCGCGCGCCGTCCGCTCGGTCTGGCTCGCGGGTGACAATGAATGGTGGTTCGGCGGCGACAATGGCGACCGCATGGACGTGATCGCCGAAAAGCCGCGCTACGCCGCGGGCGACACCGCCAGCTTCCAGGTCCGCATGCCCTTTCGCGAAGCGACCGCGCTCGTGACCGTCGAACGCGAAGGCGTGCTGTCGAGCTTTGTCGTGCCGCTCAAGGGCACCAACCCCGTCGTCAACGTCAAGCTGCCCGCCACTTATGCGCCCGACGTCTATGTCTCGGTGATGGCGGTGCGCGGCCGCGTGACCGGCGATGAAAGCTGGTTCCGCAAGATGAAGCGCGCGGTCGGTTTCAAGATCGAGAATAGCGAAGGCGCCCCGCCGACCGCGCTCGTCGACCTCGCTAAGCCCGCCTACCGCATGGGCATCGCGCGGATCAAGGTCGGCTGGGAAGGCCATCAGCTCGGCGTGAAGGTCAAGGCCGACAAGGCGAAATATGCAGTCCGCGAGACCGCCAAGGTCAGCATCGAGGTCAAGACCCCGGGCGGCAAGGCGCCCAAAAACGCCGACGTCGCCTTCGCCGCGGTCGACGAAGCCTTGCTCCAGCTCGCCCCCAATGAAAGCTGGGAGCTGATCGATGCCATGATGGGCGAACGCACCCTCGACGTGCTCACCTCGACCGCGCAGATGCAGGTTGTCGGCAAACGCCATTATGGCCGCAAGGCGCTCGAACCCGGCGGCGGTGGCGGCGGTGATCTGTCGGGCCTGACCCGCGAGGATTTCCGCCCCGTCCTGCTGTGGAAGGGCAATGTCCCGCTCGACAGCAAGGGCCGCGCCACGGTCGACGTGCCGCTGTCCGACAATCTTTCGGGCTTCCGCCTTGTCGCGATCGCGACCGACGGCTCGCAATATTTCGGCACCGGCGAAACCAGCGTCCGCACCGTGCAGGATCTCGGCATCTTCGCCGGCATGCCCGAACTCGTCCGCACCGGCGACACCTATGACGCGCGCTTCACGCTGCGCAACGGCACCGATCAGGCGATGGAGGTCACCGCGACCCCGACGCTGTCGCCCGCGGTCGCGACCGCGCCGCCGCTGACCGTCACCATTCCGGCGGGCGGCGCGGTACCGATCAGCTGGTCGATGACTGCGCCCGAACAGACCGGTCCGATCGAATGGACGGTCGAGGCCGTCGCCAAGGGCGGCAAACAGCGCGACCGGCTGGTCTTCCAGCAAGTCGTCGAACCCGCTGTGCCGGTCGAAACCTGGGCCGCCAGCCTGTTCCGCGTCGGCCCCGGCACGTCGCTGCCGATCGGCATTCCCGCGGGCGCGCTGCCCGGCGGTTATGTCGATGTCGCGCTCGCGGGAACGCTCGCGCCGCCGCTGGCCGGGGTGCGCGACTATATGAGCGCCTATCCTTACACCTGCTTTGAACAGGAAACGTCGCGCGCGATCGCGCTCGGCGATCTCGGCCGCTGGCAGGCACTGGCCGGGGCTCTCCCGACCTATCTCGATAGCAACGGCCTCGTCCGCTATTGGCCGAACGAGCGGATGGAGGGCTCGATCGAGCTCACCGCCTATGTGCTCAGCATCACCGCCGCGAACGGCTTTGCGATCCCCGAGGCACCCAAGGCCAAGATGGTGGCAGCCCTGCAAGCGGCCATCGAAGGACGGCTTATCCGCAAAGGCTACGGCCCCTATGACATCCGCCCGGTCCGCATCGCGGCGCTCGCGGCGCTCGCGCGCAACAATGCGTCGAGTGCGCAGCTGGTCGCCGCGAACGACGTCGCGCCGATCGATTTGGCGACCAGCACCCTCGCCGACTGGCTGGTGGCGATCGAACGCACGCCCAGCGTCCGCAATGCCGCCGCGCTGCGCACCGCCGCCGAGGCCGAGCTGCGCAAGCGGCTCGTTTACGAAGGCACCCGCCTCGACCTCGTCGACGATGCCAAGGCGCCCTGGTGGATGATGACCAGCGGCGACGAAATGGCGATCAAGGCGCTTGAAGCCACACTCGGCCGCAAGGGTTGGGAGGATGACGCGGGCAAGCTGATGGTCGGCGTCGCGCAGCGCCAGCGCAAGGGCCATTGGGACACCACCCCCGCCAATGCGTGGGGCGCGGTCACTGTTCGCCGCTTTGCCGAACTCTATCCGGCGAGCGCGATCACCGGGGTCACCAATATCAGCCTTGCTGGCGCCAGCGCCTCGCAAAGCTGGCCGCTGCCTGCCGAAACGCCCTCGCCGCTCCGCGTTGCGCTGAACGCCGCGACGATGAGCCTCGGCCATCAGGGCACCGGCGCGCCCTGGGCGACGGTCAGCGTCAAGGCCGCGGTACCCTTGAAGGAGCCGCTCAACGCCGGGTACCGGATCAAGCGCTCGGTCAGCATCGTCAAGGCGGCGAACAAGGATCGGCTGACGCGCGGCGACGTGATCAAGGTGCGGATCGAGGTCGTCGCGGCCGCGGGCCGGACCTGGGTCGTGATCAACGATCCGATCGCCCCCGGCGCGACGATCGTCGGCAACCTCGGCGGCCAGTCCGAAATGCTCGCCGATCAGGCGGGTGGTTCAGGCGCGCAGCCGAGCTATGTCGAACGCGGCCGCGACAGCTGGCGCGGCTATTTCGGCTGGATGCCCGCAGGCACCCACGCGGTCGAATATGTCGTGCGCCTCAACGGCTCGGGCCGCTTCTCGCTCCCCCCGACGCGGGTCGAAGCGATGTACTCGCCCGCAATCCGCGGCCAGTGGCCGAACGGCACGCTGACGGTGGCGAGCGTGGGGTCGTGAAGGAACACTCGCCTTCCCTCTCTCCGTTCGTGTCGAGCGAAGTCGAGACACCCCGAAGGCATACACGACCGATAGGCATCTCGACTTCGCTCGATGCGAACGGGGAAGTCGGATTCCGCTTCTCTATCCCTGTGCCCCTGCGAAGGCAGGGGCCCATCACCGATCGGTTGAAAATCGCACCGGCAGGAGATGGGCTCCCGCCTTCGCGGGAGCACGCAGTAGTTTAACAATGAATTTGCCCCGCCAACGCCGCTGGCGTGACGAGCTGGCCTGGCTCGCCCTCGCCCTGCTCATCCTTACCACCATCGCCCACCTCGCCACCAAACCACCCCCCATGCCGACCTACGCCGCCGTCCGCGCCGACTGGCAGCCCAGCGAAGCCTGGCTCTACGACCGCGACGGCCAGTTGCTCGACAGCGAGCGCGTCAATTTCGAACGACGCCGCCTCACGTGGGTGCCGCTGAAGGACATCAACCCAGCCGTCCGTACCGCCGTGGTACAAAGCGAGGACCGCCGTTTCTGGTCGCACGGCGGGGTCGACTGGCTCGCGGTCGCCAGTGCAGTCCGCGCGCGCTGGACCGGCGACCGGTCGCGCGGCGCCTCTACGCTGCCGATGCAGCTCGCTGCGTTCCTCGACCCGAGCCTCGCCCAACCCGGCAAGCGCGACTGGCGCACCAAGCTCCGCCAGATGCGCGCCGCACAAGCACTCGCTTCGCAATGGTCACACTCCGAAATGCTCGAGGCCTATTTCAACCTCGTCCCGCTGCGCGGCGAAGCGCAGGGCATCGGCGCTGGATCGCGCGCGCTGTTCGGCAAGCGCCCCGCCGACATGACCCGCACCGATGCCGCCTTGTTCGCGGGCCTGCTCCCCAATCCCACCGCCGGCGCCGACGCGCTCGGCCGCCGCGCCTGCCGCGTCGCCCAAACCCGCGACTGCACCGCGATCCGCGCCGCCGCCGCAACCCTCGTCTCGGGCGACCGCGCCGCGCAGCTCGACCCTGCGCTCGCGCCGCATCTCGCCGTCCGCCTGCTCGACAAACCCGGCAAGCGCGTTACCACCACCATCGACCGCCGCATCCAGACCGCCGCGATCGTCGCGCTCCGCCGTCAGCTCGCCGGGCTCGGCGCCGACCGCGTCCGCGACGGCGCCGTCGTCGTGCTCGACAATGCGACCGGCGAGGTGCTCGCCTATGTCGGCGGCGTTGGGCTCAAATCGACCGCCGCGTCGGTCGATGGTGCCAACGCCCGGCGGCAGGCCGGGTCGACGCTCAAACCACATCTCTATGCACAGGTGATCGAACATGGCTGGCTCACCGCCGCCTCGATCCTCGACGACAGCCCGGTCCAGCTCGACACCGCCTCGGGGTTGTACGTCCCCAAAAACTACGATCACAGCTTCAAGGGACCGGTCAGCGTCCGCCACGCGCTCGCTTCGTCGCTCAACGTCCCCGCGGTCCGCGCGCTCGTCATCGACGACGTCCAGCAGTTCCGCGACCGCCTCTGGGCGCTCGGCTATCACGGCCTGGTCGAGGACGGCGAATATTACGGCTTCAGTCTGGCGCTCGGATCGGCCGAAGTTTCGCTGGTCGAACAAGCCAATGCGTTCAGAACATTCGCAAATTCTGGAAAGTGGTCGCCGGTCACCTTCGACGCTACGCGGCACCTTCGCCAACATCCGCCGCAACAAATCGTCAACCCCGCCGCCGCCTTCATCGTCGGCGACATCCTCGCCGACGCCTCCGCCCGCACCGACGCCTTCGGCGCCGACAGCGCGCTCCGCCTCCACTTCTGGGCGGCCGCGAAGACCGGCACGTCGAAAGGCATGCGCGACAATTGGTGCATCGGCTGGTCCGACCGCTTCACCGTCGCGGTGTGGGTCGGCAATCTGGAGGGCGATTCGATGCGCGCCGTCTCGGGCACCTCGGGCGCCGCGCCGATCTGGCGCGATGTGATGCTCGCGCTCCACGCAGGCAGCCCCGGCAAGCCGCCCGCGATGCCCGATGGTGTCGAAGCCCGCGAGATCGCGCTGCCCGGTACCCGCGAACCGCCGCGCCGCGAATATTTCATGGCCGGCACCGCGCAGACCGAAATGGCCGCCGCCCCGCAAGCCGCGCGCCGCCCTCGCATCACCAGCCCGGTCAGCGGCAGCGTCTATGCGCTCGACCCCGATATCCCCATCGACCGCCAAAGGCTCGCGGTCACGGTCAGCGGCTCGGTCGCCGGGTACCGCCTGATCCTCGACAAGAAGCCGCTCGGCGATGCCGACGCTGGGCAACAGATTTTGCCGCGCCCGGGCAGCCATTTGCTAGCGCTCGTTGATCCCGGCGGACGGATGATCGACCGGGTCCGCTTTACGGTGCGATAAAGTGCGTGTCATAGTCCTGAAATTAAGTTGCGCTGACGCGCGGAGCGGCTAGTCTGCGCAGCCTGGAGACGGACGGCATCAGCCGCCACAAGGGGACAATTTATGCTACTTGACCGGGTAAAACCGTTAGATGCCATTTTAGCGACAGCGCAGAAAAAGTCGCTGCACCGCACCTTGGGTGCTTTTCAGCTGACTCTGTTTGGTATTGGCTGTGTCATCGGCACCGGTATTTTCGTGCTGACGGCCGCTGGCGCACAGAAAGCTGGTCCCGGCCTGATGCTCGCCTTCGCGATCGCCGGGCTCATCTGCATCGTCGCGGCGCTTTGCTACGCCGAAATCGCCGCGATGATCCCCGTCGCCGGCTCTGCATATACCTATACTTACGCGACGATGGGCGAAGTTCTCGCATGGACGGTCGGCTGGGCGCTCGTTCTCGAATATGCCGTCGCCGCTTCGGCGGTGTCGGTCGGGTGGTCGGGTTATCTCAACGGATTGCTGATGGAGTTTTTCGGCTTTCAATTCCCTGCGTTTCTGTCCGGCGCGCCGCTCGCGCTGGGTGGTGTCGAGGGCGGATTCATCAACCTCCCGGCAGTCGCCATCGCGTTGCTCATGACTTGGCTGTTGATGATCGGCACCACTGAAAGCGCCCGCGTCAACGCCGTGCTGGTCGCGATCAAGGTCACCGCGCTCACCGCGTTTATCGCCCTGACCTTGCCCAGTGACCAGTTTTCGACCGACAATTTCAACCCGTTCCTGCCCGCTGGTGTTTTCGGCGGCTTTGGCTCAGGTATCGGCGCGGTCGGCGCCGCGGCGACGATCTTCTTTGCTTATGTTGGCTTCGACGCGGTTTCAACCGCCGCCGAAGAAACCAAGAACCCGCAGCGCAACGTGCCGATCGGCCTGATCGGATCGCTGCTCTTTTGCACCGTTTTCTACATCCTCGTCGCGGCCGGTGCCGTCGGGACCGTCGGCGGTCAGCCGATCATGGGGCCGAACGGGATCCCCTTCCCCGCTGGCTCGGAAGAGTTGGCGCGCCAGTGCGCGACCTACGCTGCGAACGAACTGCCGCTGGTCTGCTCAAACGAAGCCTTGGCGCATGTGCTACGCCAGATCGGCTGGTCGGGGGTCGGTAACATGCTCGGCATCGCCGCCTTCGTGGCGCTGCCGTCGGTCATCCTGATCCTGCTGTTCGGTCAGACCCGCGTCGCATTCGTGATGAGCCGCGACGGCCTGCTGCCCGAATCGTGGAGCAAGGTACATCCAAAGTGGAAAACGCCGCATGTGATCACCGCGATCACCGGCGTCGCGGTTGCGTTCGCGGCCGCTTTCCTACCGGTCGGTAAGCTCGCCGACATCGCCAATGCGGGGACGCTGTATGCGTTCATGATGGTTGCCATTGCCGTGATGATCCTGCGCAAGACTGCGCCCGATACACCGCGCGCGTTCAAAACGCCCGCTTTGTGGCTGATCGGTCCGCTGACGATCGCAGGGACGGTGTTCCTGTTCCTTAACCTGCCGTTCGAAGCGATGATCGTGCTGCCGGCGTGGGGCGCCGTCGGGCTGGTCTTCTACTTCCTCTACAGCCGCAGCCGTAGCCATCTGGGCCGCGGCATAGTGGAAGTGCATGAGGATGATCTGGAACCGCACGCGCCGATCAACTGAGCGCAGAGCGCAGTCAAATGAAATGGGCCGTCCCAGCATGACCGGGGCGGCCCATTTGTTTTTTCAGTACGGCGTTTTGGGCGCCGTGCCCGGTCGGGTGAACAGCTTGCCGCGCTCAGCCCAGAACACCAGGACCAGACCAACGACGGCGCTGACCAGAAAAGCGTAAGCGAGCGGCAAGGTCGATCCATCATATTGCTGACCGATCGTCGCGCCGACGACGGCCGCCAGCAAGGTCTTGGCAAAGCTCTGATACGACGATGCGACCCCGGCCATATGGCCAAAATCCTCCATCGCGATCGAGCCAAAATTGCTGCCGATAAAACCGATCAGCCCGACATTGACCATCATCAACGCGGTGAACATCCATAGCGTCTCGGCACCGCTCAATGCCGCGACGATCTGCGCGATAGAACTCGCCATGAAGGCAAAGACCGCTGTCTGCGACACCCGCCGCGCGCCGAACCGCTCCACGATCGCGGCATTGGAGAAATTGGCGATTGCGATGCCGACGGCGACGCAAGCAAAGATCAGCGGGAACCAGCTTTGCGCGTTGAACACTTCGTCGATAATCTGTTCGCTGCTGTTGAGATAACCATAGAGCGCCCCCTGCATCATCCCCGACGCGATCATATAGCCCGCGGCACGGCGATGCCGCGTCACCGTCGCCCAGCCGCTGACCATCGTCCGCCAGTCGAGCGGGCGAACGTCGGCGGGATCGAGCGTCTCGGGCAAGCGGCGGAGCCAGGCGATCATGACCAGGCCCATGACCGCGAGGACTATGAAGATCGCGCGCCAACCCGCCAGAGCCGCGACGCCGGCGCCGATCGTCGGCGCGATGATCGGCACGATCATGAACACGAGGAAGATCAGCGACAGCCGCTTTGCCATCGCATCGCCCGCGAACAGGTCGCGGATCACCGCGACCACAATCACCCCCAGCGCCGCGCTGACCAGACCGTGACAGAAACGCAGCGCGAGCAGCATCGGAAAGCTGGTCGCGAGTCCGCAGCCGATCGAGAAGGCAACATAGGCGAACAGCGCCGGGACGAGCACGCCCTTGCGCCCAAAGCGGTCGGCGAGCGGGCCATAGATCAGCGAGCCGAAGCCGATGCCGAGCAGATAGAGCGAGATGACATATTGACGGTCGTTGGCGACGAGGACGCCGAGCCCTTTGCCGATCGCCGGCAGCGCGGGTAGCATCGCATCGATGGCGAGCGCGTTGAGCGCCATCACCATTGCCATCATGACCACCATTTCGCGTTCGCCCGGCAGGGTCCGCTGGGGGGGTGGGGCCGGGCTGTGCATCGCAGCAGCCTATGCCCCCAAGCCGGTGCTTTGAACACCCCCCAAGGCAACGAGCATTGCTATGCAACGCAAAAGGGCCGCTCCTCGCGGAACGACCCTTAAAGCGTGTAGAAAGACGGGGTCAGCTCTGACGAGTGCCGGTCATCGCCATGGAACCGAACGCACCGGCCTTGATCGTGCCGGTCAGCGCGTCGCCGTCGATCGTCGCTTCGCATTCGAGCGTCATCGGCATCGGCACCTTCATGTTCATCGTCCAGCTCAGCTTGTTGCCGTCGACCTTGCCATTCTCGACATCGAGCGCGCCCATCGCACCGGCATTCTGGCCGCTGAAGCTGTCGCCGTCGCTGGTGACGGTGAACACCGATTTCTGGTCACCCATCGGCGACTTGGTAATGCAATCATAGCTGCCATCTACGGACATCGAAGCTCTCCTTACTGAAATCAATGTTAGTTAATTGGAGTCGCTGTTTCGACCGTCAAACCCAATCCGTCAAGCTGCGGTTTGACCACCGCCGCATCGCCGACGATGACATAGACGAGATCGTCGGTGCTGAGCGCTTTGCGCGCCGCGGCGTCGATTTCGGCCGTTGTCATCGCCTCATAAGTCGCGGGCAGCGTTTCGTAATAATTGTCGGGGCGCGAGAATTTGACGATATTGCGCAGCCCCGCGAGCACATCGGCCGAGGTTTCGAAACTGCCCGGCAATTCGCGAACGCTGCCGTTGATCGTGCGCTCCAGCTCTTCTTTCGTCACGCCTTTGTCGCCGAGGAAGGCCTTGAGGTCTTTCTGCAACTCCTTGATCGAATCGCCGGTGCGGTCGGCTTGCACTGGCGCCACCGCGGCCCAGGCGAGCCGATCCTTGTCGCCCGAAATCCGGCTACGGACGCCATAAGACCAGCCCTTTGTCTCGCGCAAATTGGTGTTAAAGCGCGAGAGGAAATTACCGCCGAAAATATCGTTTGCCGACCGCAACACCTCCAGCGCGTCGCCGCCTTTGGCATCGAGCACTTTGCCCGCAAGGATCACCGACTGCGGCGATTTGGGGCGATCGAACAGCACGATGCGCGGCTTGGGTGCCGGAATCGCGATGTCGAAATTCTTGACCGGCTTCGCCGTCTTCGGTGCCTTCCACTGGCCCAGCGTCGCATCAAGCTGTTTCTTCACCTCGGCCAGCGTCGTGTCGCCAACCACGAACACGCGCGCATTGTCGGGCCGAATCCACGCCGCGTGGAACGCCGCGAGCTGGTCGCGCGACGCTGCCGTCACCGCCTTGGCATCGCCGAGCCCCGACGGCGGGATGCCATAGGGATGGTCGGTGCCATAGAGCATCGGCGCCATCAGGCGTCCGGCGATCGCGTTCGGGTTGTTGAGTTCGGCTTGGAGCCGGTTCAGCTGCTGCGCACGAACCCGCTCCAGTTCCTTGGCATCGAACGCCGGGTTGCGGATATAGTCGGCGAGCAGCGACAGCGACGCGCCAAGATTGGGCTTGAGCGCGAACAGGCTGAACACCGTTTCGTCGGCATTGGCAGTCGCATCAATCTGCGCGCCGAGCCGTTCCTTGGCTTCGGCAAAGGCAATCGAATTGAGGTCGGTCGTGCCTTCGTCCATCAGGCTGAGCATCAGCGACTGGGTGCCGAGCGCGCTGTGCGGATCGGCGGCATAGCCCGCGTCAAAGCTAACCGCGACATTGACCGTTGGCACCGTCGTGCGGCGGGCGAAGATGACTTCGACGCCATTTTTGAGCTTGGTGCGTTCGATCGCCGGGAAGTCGAGCGCAGTGAGATCGGCGACCGCGGGCAATTGCGAGCGGTCGGCGATCGAGGCGGCGCTGCCAATGCCGGTGTCGGGACCGATGTCGCCGAGCGCCGCGTTCCAGTAGCGATCGGGTGTGACCGCTTCGGTCAGCTTACCCGCCGTCACCGCCCCGCCGCGATTCTCGCCGCCTTCGGTGCGTTCGCCGGGGGTGTAGGTCAGCGAGAAGGCCGGGCGCGACATCCATTTGCGCGCCACCGCCGCGACCTGTGCCGGGGTCGATTTGGCCATCCGGTCAAGCTCGACCTTATAATAGCCGGGATCGTTCGAATAGAGCGCCCCCTCGGCCAAGGTCACCGCCTTGCCGCCAAAGCCGCCAACCGATTCGAGCCCCGCGATGGTGCCGCCGAGATAGCTCGCCGCGGCGCGCTGCAGTTCGTCGGCAGTCGGGCCAGTCTCCAGGAACTTGGCGATTTCTTCGTCGAGCTTCTTGCCCACCGCCGCGACATCGGTGCCGGGCTTCACATCGGCCTGGATGATCAGGATACCGGCATCTTCAAACGGCTGGGCAAAGGCGGCAACGCTGACCGCGACAGGGTCGGTGCGGACCATCGCATTGTCGAGCCGCGACGACGACAGGCCGCCGAGCACAGCGGTCGCCATCTGCAATGGCACGGCTTCGGCATCGTTGAGCCCCGGTATCGCCCACATGCGATAAATGCGCGGGGTCGGGATCAGATCCTTGACCTCTTTTGCCAGCGGGGCAGGCAAGGTAGGAACGGTGGTTTGCGGCGCGGCAATTTCGGGGCCGCGCGGGATGTCGCCGAACCATTCCTGCACCTTGGCTTTCGCTGTCGCGACGTCGACATCGCCTGCGAGGACCAGCACTGCATTGTTCGGGCCGTAATTGTCGGTGAACCATTTCTTCACATCGTCAAGGCTCGCCGAATTGAGGTCGGCCATCGAACCGATGGTGCTGTGGTGATAGGGGTGGCCCTTGGGGAACAGATTTTCGAAAATCTCGTAACGGAGCAGACCATAGGGGTTATTGTCGCCCTGACGCTTTTCATTCTGGACGACGCCGCGCTGGTTATCGAGCTTTTCCTGTGTCACCGCGCCGAGCAGATGTCCCATGCGATCGCTTTCGAGGAACAGCGCGCGGTCGAGCGCGCCGGTCGGCACGGTCTCGAAATAATTGGTGCGGTCAACATTGGTCGTCCCGTTGCTGTCGGTGGCGCCGACCTGTTGCAGCGGCTCGAAGAAATCGCCGGGCGAATTTTCCGACCCGTTGAACATCAGATGCTCGAACAGATGGGCAAAGCCCGTTTTGCCCTTGGGTTCATGCTTCGACCCGACGCGGTACCATACCGACACCGCGACGACCGGCGCCTTGCGGTCCTCGTGGACGATCACGCGCAGGCCATTGTCGAGGGTGAAGGCTTCGTAGGGAATGTCGACCGCCTTCACCAGATCGGCGATCGGCGCCGGATCGGCGGCCTTGGCCTTGGCAAGCGCGGGACCGGCAGCGACCAGCGACGTGGTCATCGCCAGAGCAAGGGCGAAACGATGGAAACGGGGCATGGACATCCTCTTGGATAATTGCGGCAGACGCGATACGGCCTGCTTACGACCGGGTGCCGGACGGCACTGTATCAACGGTCTAGGACAGGCTTTCGTAGCTTTCAAGGCCGATAGAAGCGCGCGCCGCTGGCTTTGAGCGCCGCCGGATCGAACAGCACAGGTTTCAGCTCGTGGCGCACGAACAGCGGTGCCTGATCGTTGTAATGCGGGCTTTCGGGGCGCGTCGTCGCCGACCCGAACGGCTGGATCGACTCCGAGCGGACCTGCCCCTGCTTGTCCCAAGTCATGAACATGATGAAGCTGTCGCCGTGGCGCACCTTCAGCCGCCCGTCGGGCTCGGCATCCCACAGCGTCGAGGCGCGCACCGTGTCATTGCCGCCATCGAGCGGCAGGTCGATGCGGGAGGCGCCTTCGCCATGGCGCAGGCGCAGCACCGTCCCGAGTTTGGGATCGAGCCCGCCGAAATGCTGCTGCAAATGCGTCGCGGCCTCGGCCAGCACGGTGCGCGGTTCGGGACCGGCGCGGCGCTGGTAATGGCTGCCGTTGGCGGGGCGCAGCACCATCAGCGCCAGCGCATCGCCCTTCCCTTTGCCGTCGAGGTTCCAGTCCCAGCGGCGCAGCAAATTTTGCGCGTCGACCAGCGCCGGATCATCCTTGAGGTTCAGCGCGAGAAGGCGATCGATCCACGCCTTGGCGTAACCCGACTTGGCATAAGCGGTGTCATATTTGATCGCCTTCAACCGCGCCTCGTCGATCTGTCCCGATGCCTCGAACAGATCGATCAATCGCGTCGCGCGGTTGGTCATATCGTCCTCGACCCCCAGCAATGGCGAGAAAGCCGCAGCGTCGAGCTCGTCGCCCGGCCCTGCGGCGACCCACGGGGTGTTGTTGGCGTTCATCACATAGCCCGAGCGCGGATTGACCAGCGCCGGGGCGCGGTCGAACGGCAGCGTCTTTGTCCACAGCGCCGCCGACGTGTCGCCCGGCAAAACACCGCGCCAGTTGAACCCGTCGGGTCGATCGGGGAACATCGCGTTATAGAATAGTCCGATATTGCCCTTCGCATCGGCGTAGATGAAATTGGTCGCCGGCACGCCCTGCCCCGCCATCGCGGCGCGCCATTCGGCGAAATCCTTCGCCTTGTTGAGGCGGTAATATTGGGTGACCATCGCCGACTGGTCGATCCCGGCGTAACGGATCGCAAAGGCGCCCTTCTCATTCTTCACCACAGGACCGTGAACCGAACGATAGATGGTGCGCGGGATCGGCAGCACGAACGGGCCGAACTTGACCTTGAGCCAAACGCGTTTTTCCTCGAGCGGCCGCCAGGCACCGTCGTAGCGATATTTCCCGCCGCTCTCGTCCAGCACCAGCTTGTACACATCGATCAGGTCGGGGCGATTGACCGTGTTGGTCCAGCCCAGATATTTATTGTGGCCAAGGAAGGGATAAGGCGAACCGGGGAAATTCGCGCCCGCAAAATCCCAGCCTTCCTCGCTATGGACCACCAGCTCGTACCAGGCGACTCCGCCGGTCCACGGCTGGTGTGAATTCGATACCAGCCGCGTCGCGGCATCGGTCGAGCGCGCGGGCGCAACCGCCATCGCGTTCGATCCGTTCGAAGCCGGGTCGCTGCCCACCGGGGTGTCGGCGCGCGGAACAATCTTGCCGGTCGCGTCGAGCGCCGGACCGCCTTCGCGGTTCAACGGCTTGCCTTCGACCAGCGATCCCAGCACCGAATCGAGCCCGAAAAAGAAGGGCGAGCGCAGCACGAAACCCGCAACGACATCTTCGCCGGTCACCGGGAACAAGCCCGACAGCCGTATTTCCCCGGGATGCTTGTCGGCATAACGATTGAGCCCCGCGGCATAGGCGGTGAACAGCGCCTTCACATCGGCGGGCAGCCGCGGCCAGTCGCGCGCGGTCGTCGCGCGAACATCGAGCAGCGCCGCGGCATAGTCGATCTTCGCGCCATCCTGCCCCAGCATCGCCCCGGCGCGGCCGCGCGTCATCGCCAGCACTTCCTGCAAGGTCGCAAAATCATCCTCGGCGTGCGCGTAGGCGACGCCATAGGCGACATCGGCGTCGGTCTTGCCAATAATATGCGGCACCCCGAACTTGTCGCGCGCGATGCGGACGTCGGTCGGCTTGAACAGCGGCGCTTCGGGTGCTTCGGCGGTCAGCGGCTCCCACAGCGCCAGCGACACGGCAGTGACGACGAGCAACAGCAGAAACCCCAGCAAAATCCGTCGCAGCATCTCTGGTCCTTCTCACGCGCCTGATCCGCGCCTGTCTGACCGCCATGTCGTCCGATGGCAAGCGACTGTCGTTCGTCGAGCCGAATTTGCGATCAGGCGCCACTTGGCTATGCAGGGTGTCATTACTTAAAACGGGGAATTTCCATGAATCACAAAAGCCTGCTTCTTGCCGCGTGCTTGTCGTTCGCATTCGCTCCGTCCGTTTTTGCCCAGACCGTGACCGGGTCGGGCGTCGTTCCCGCTACCGTCGCCAACAGCGCCGAACGCGCGATCGGTTTTGCCGCGAGCGCCCCGACAACCGGCGCGCTCGTCATCGTGATGACCGACGCGACGCTGCCGCCGTTCGATGGCGTTTCGCTCAGCGCCGCTGAACGTCAGGCGGTGACCGTGGCGATTGCAGCGGCGACGTTCGACGGCAAGGCCGGATCGACGCTGTCGCTGCGCGGGATCGGCGCGTATTCGCGCATCCTGCTCGTCGGTACCGGCGGCACCCCGACCTCACTCGCCCTCGCCGAAGCGGGCGGCAAAGCGGCGCAGGAACTGAAAAGTGAAGCGCAGCCGGTGACGATCGCGGGCGCCTTTGGTGATGCCTCGGCCGCCGACGTCGCTTATGGCTTCGCGCTCGGCCAATACCGCTTTGACCGGTACAAAACCGTCGACAAAAAGGCACCGCCAAGCGGCGCTGTCACCGTCGTCGGCGCCAATCCGGCGGCGGCGGAAGCGGCGTTTAATGGTCGCTGGAAACACCTGGTCGATGGCGTCCGCCTGTCACGCGACCTCGCCAACGAACCCGCGAACGTCATTTATCCCGAAAGCTTCGTCGCGCGGGTGCGCGAAGCCTTTTCAGGAACCGCCGGGGTCAGCATCGAGGTGCTCGACGAGGCCGCGATGCGCAAGCTCGGCATGGGGACACTCGTGGGCGTCGGCCAAGGCAGCCCGCGCGGATCGCGGCTGATGCTCGTGCGCTATCGCGGCGCGAACGCCGCCGCAGCGCCGATGGCCTTTGTCGGCAAGGGCATCACCTTCGATTCGGGCGGCATTTCGCTGAAGCCCGGTGCGGGCATGTGGGATATGAAGGGCGACATGTCGGGCGCCGCGTCGGTGATGGGCGCCGTCCTGTCGCTCGCCAAATCGCGCGCCTCAGCGCATGTCGTCGGGGTCGCGGCGCTCGCCGAAAACATGCCCGACGGCAATGCCCAGCGGCCCGGCGACGTCACCCGCACGATGTCCGGCAAGACGATCGAAATGCTCAACAGCGACGCCGAAGGACGCCTCGTCCTCGCCGACGCCAATGAATATGTCGCGCAGGCTTACAAGCCGCGTGCGATCGTCAATATCGCGACGCTGACCGGTGCGATCGTCGGCGCGCTCGACGATCAATACGCCGGGCTGTTCGCGCGTGATGAGACGCTGGCTACCAACCTGCTCGCCGCCGGGAAGGTCAGCGGCGAGGAATTGTGGCGGATGCCGCTCCACAAAAACTATGCCGAAAAGATCAAATCAGACATCGCCGACATCCGCAACATCGCGCCCAGCCAGGGGCCGGGCGCCAGCATCGGTGCGCATGTCATCGGCTATTTCGTCGATGAAGCGACCCCCTGGGCGCATCTCGACATCGCCGGGGTGAACCAGGCGGACAAGGCGACATCGCTGGTCCCGAAGGGCATGACGGGCTTTGGCGTGCGCTTGCTCGATCAACTGGCGCGCAGCGCGGAATAGCTGCCCCCTCATCCGTCGCCTTGGCGAAGGCCGGGGTCTCGCCTTTGCGTAGCAACGCGAGGGCGAGATCCCGGCCTCCGTCGGGATGACGATTTGAGAGGGTGGCGGCCAACGCAACCCCTTGTGTTGCCAAATAGCAACACTATCTTGCCAGACAAGAAAGGGGCTTATTTCCCATGAACCTCGAAAAATTCACCGACCGCGCCAAAGGCTTCTTGCAAGCCGCGCAGACGATCGCGATCCGCATGAACCATCAGCGGATTTCGCCCGAGCATATCGCGAAAGCACTGCTCGAAGACAGCGAAGGCATGGCCGCGGGGCTGATCGCCAAGAGCGGCGGCGATGCGCCGCGCGCGGTCGCGGGGATCGATGCGTTGCTCGCCAAGGTGCCCGCCGTATCGGGATCTGGCGCACAAGCGACCCCCGGCCTCGACAATGACGCGGTGCGCCTGCTCGATCAGGCCGAACAGGTCGCGACCAAGGCGGGCGACGGCTATGTCACCGTCGAGCGTCTGTTGCTTGCAATGGTGCTGTCGGCTGCGACACCCGTCGGCAAGGCGTTTGCCGACGCGGGGCTCAAGGCCGACGCCCTCAACGCCGCGATCAACGACCTGCGCGGTGGCCGCGCCGCCGACACCGCAACCTCCGAAGACCGCTATGAAGCGCTCAAGAAATTCGCCCGCGACCTCACCGAAGTCGCGCGCGAGGGCAAGCTCGACCCAGTAATCGGACGCGACGAAGAAATCCGCCGTACCATCCAGATCCTCGCGCGCCGCACCAAGAATAATCCGGTGCTGATCGGCGAACCCGGCGTCGGCAAGACCGCGATCGCCGAAGGACTCGCGCTGCGCATCGTCAATGGCGACGTTCCCGACAGCCTGAAGGATCGCCGCCTGCTGTCGCTCGACATGGGATCGCTGATCGCCGGGGCCAAATACCGCGGCGAGTTCGAAGAGCGCCTCAAGGGCGTGCTCGACGATGTGAAGGCCGCCGAGGGCGAGATCATCCTGTTCATCGACGAGATGCACACGCTGGTCGGCGCGGGCAAGGGCGAGGGCGCGATGGATGCGTCGAACCTGCTCAAGCCCGCGCTCGCGCGCGGCGAGCTGCATTGCATCGGCGCGACAACGCTGGACGAATATCGCAAGCATGTCGAAAAAGACCCCGCGCTCCAGCGGCGCTTCCAGCCCGTGTTCGTCGGCGAACCGACGGTCGAGGATTCGATCTCGATCCTGCGCGGACTCAAGGAGAAATACGAACTGCACCACGGGGTGCGGATCACCGACGGCGCGATCGTCGCCGCCGCAACCTTGTCCAACCGCTACATTTCCGACCGTTTCCTGCCCGACAAGGCGATCGACCTGATGGACGAGGCGGCGAGCCGCATCCGGATGGAGGTCGAATCGAAGCCCGAAGAGATCGAGACGCTCGACCGCCGCATCATCCAGATGAAGATCGAGGAATCGGCGCTGTCGAAGGAGACCGACGCCGCGTCGAAAGACCGACTCGCGACCTTGCGCGCCGATCTCGCCAACCTTGAGCAACAGTCCGCCGAGGTCACCCAGAAGTGGCAGGCCGAGAAGGACAAGATCCACGCCGAGGCGAAGATCAAGGAAGAGCTCGACGCCGCGCGTTCGGCGCTCGATCAGGCGCAGCGCGCCGGCGATCTCGCGAAAGCGGGTGAGCTCAGCTACGGCACCATCCCCGGCCTCGAAAAGCAGCTCGCCGACGCCGAGGCCGCGGCCGGCAATGCGATGCTGCGCGAAGAAGTCACCGCCGACGACATCGCCGCGGTGGTCAGCAAATGGACTGGTATCCCGGTCGATCGCATGCTGGCGGGCGAGCGCGAGAAATTGCTCGCGATGGAAAGCCATATCGCCAAACAGGTGATCGGTCAGGATCACGCCGTTCATGCGGTTGCGACGGCGGTGCGCCGGTCGCGCGCGGGTTTGCAGGATCCAAACCGCCCGCTCGGCTCCTTCCTCTTCCTCGGCCCCACCGGGGTCGGCAAGACCGAGCTGACCAAAGCGCTCGCGCGATTCCTGTTCGACGACGACAATGCGATGGTCCGCATCGACATGTCCGAATTCATGGAAAAACACAGCGTCGCGCGGCTCGTCGGCGCACCTCCGGGTTATGTCGGCTATGAAGAAGGCGGCACGCTCACCGAAGCCGTGCGCCGCCGCCCCTATCAGGTCGTGCTGTTCGACGAGGTCGAGAAAGCGCATCCCGACGTGTTCAACCTGCTGCTCCAGGTACTCGACGACGGGCGCCTGACCGACGGACAGGGCCGCACGGTCGATTTCACCAACACGCTGATCATCCTGACCTCGAACCTTGGCAGCCAGGCGATCGCGGCGCTGCCCGACGACGCGCCCGTCGAACAGGCCGAACCCGCGGTGATGGAAGTCGTGCGCGCGCATTTCCGGCCCGAATTCCTCAACCGCCTCGACGAAATCGTGCTCTTCAACCGCCTCGCGCAGCAGCATATGGGCGGCATCGTGGATATCCAAGTCGCGCGGGTGCAGAACTTGCTCAACGATCGTAAGGTGACGCTCGACCTGACCCATGCAGCGCGCGCCTGGCTCGGCCGCGTCGGCTACGATCCCGTCTATGGCGCGCGCCCGCTGAAGCGCGCGGTACAGAAATATCTGCAGGATCCGCTTGCCGATCTGATCCTGAAAGGCGAAGTGAAGGACGGTTCGACGATCCAGGTCGACGAGGGTGATGGCGCGTTGAAACTCGCGGCTGTTTAAGTGGAAGGGCGGTCGTCGTGCCGCCCTTATCGCTCAAACAAGCTGCTGCGCCGCCAGCGCCGCAAGCCATTCAGGCTCCGGCTGTTCAGCATCGTAATATTCGAAGATCAGATGGATGCGCGGGGTATCGCCGCGATTTTCCACAGCATGGACGCCCATATTATTGACCTCGGCCGCCTCGCCTTCGGCAATATGATAGCTGTGACCATCGATGTGAAACTCAACTTGGGCATTAGTCTGGATCGGCACGTGGATCTTGTGCGGCCATTTGGCGGCAGGATTGGCATCGCGGTGCGGTTGGATCACTCCACCTGCCGGCATTCGCGCCAGCATCACGCGTGGGAAAACGCCGTTCTTATAGTCATAATCCGCGGTCGCCGCGGCCAGCACTGGTGCCAGAAAATCGTTCCACTCATCCCATAACGGACGGGCATAACCGCTCCGCCAATCGCGCATGTTGGCGACAAAACGGAAAACGATATGTGCAGTCGCGTCGAGCGCTTCGAATCGGTTGGGCTTGTCGGCGTTTTCAGCCTGCCATAAGCTTTCGGGGATCGCGAGCACTGCCGCCTTCAACGCAGCGATATCGACCGAGCCAAGCCGCCGGATGCTCGTTGTTTTGCGGGGGTTGGGATACATGCGGGCTGCCTCGACTGATAAGGTTAGTAATCATAGCCGAAAAGTTCGAGATCGCGGGCATAGATTTTGGCGACGCCATCGATCAGTTCCTGATCATAATAGTCGCGATAATCACCGCGCCGCGACCGGTTGGCGTGATCGAGCGGCGACGTTGCAACGCCAATTTGCGCGCAGATTCCGTCATAATCTGACTGCATCGTCTCCACCTTGCCCAGCCGGTCGGCGAGCAGGCTACCGTCCGGATCGGTCAGAAACAGATGTTGCGGCCGAAAAATAATATGCTGGAGCGGTGGCGCCGTGAACAGGAAATGGCGCATAACTCGTTTTGGATCGCGCGCGAAACTACCCTCGCGGCTTGTTGCAAAGGCGCAGTAGGAGATGAAGCGGTCAAATGGATTGCGGACGAAGGCAAATTTGAAATAGTCCCCGAAAACCTCGTCACCCAGGAAGGGGCGAATTTCGGCGAAGCTGATGTGCCCGTGACCCATCCGTGCGATTTCGGGGATCGGAAACTGCTTTTCGACGAACAGCCGTGCCTGTTCCATGTCGCCCTCGCCCAGATGATCGCGGAGGCCTTGGCGCACCGAATGCGTCCCCGTTTTGGGAATCGCGACAAAAATGAAACGGTGTTGATGCGATACGATCATGGTGTTCAGGCCGTCGCGGCGACGGGTGCTTTGTCGGGGGCGGCGATCATGAAGATCAGTTCGGCGAGCGCGCGATCGAGCGGCACGTCATTGCCTGCCAACAGGGTGCGCTGCGCCTCCAGCCGCTGCAAATCACGCTGGACCTGCTCAATCAGGTGACGGTAGGCGGTTATCCCGGTGATATTGGTGCCATATTGCGCCCACAACGCCCCCCATGCGTTTGCGAATTGCTCCAGCCGCGCGGCGATTGCATCGCGCGCGGGCGTCGCGGCGCATTGCTGCAACAGATAATCGATGTGGCAGCGAATCTCCCATACCGACATGATCGTCGGCAAATTGACCTGTTCATACGCAAGTGCCGGCGTGCCGACCGACCCCGGCGCCACGCTTACCGGTGGCTGGCCATCACGACCGAAACGCTTCGCATCGGCGATCATCGACCACAATTTTTCGCCGCCAACTGTATCGAGCACCAGATGCACACGCTTGGCGTCGCCATCGTTGCGCACATTATGCATACAGAAGCTGTCGAACAACCAGCATTCACCCGGCGCCATATGCACCGTTTCCTTGTCACAACTGAAAGCGACCTTCGGATTGGTGACGATGGGAATGTGGATACGGATATGGGTGCGCCAATAATAGCCGACATCGACATGCTCGGGCACGATGGCGCCGGGCGCAAGACCCATCAACCGACTGCGTCCCCAAACCGCGCCGAGATCAGCAAGAATTTCCATGATATAGGGGCATTGGCGCAGGGCGTCGGTCGGTGCCATCGGCCCCGCAAAGCCGTTCGACACCTGCCCCGCCGGGGTGATCAGCGGCACCGCGTCATTGCCCGGGATACGCCCCGGATGCGGCAGCCATGCCGATTGCGGGAGGGCCGCTGCCTCTTTTGCCAGCGTTTCAGAACAGTATCGCCGCGGCAGCTTAATCAGCGGCGCACCCAACTTCATGAAATCATTCCCGCCGAATTTCGACTTGGGGTCGGTTGACCGTTTCCGCCATATCGCGCTTATGCTGTTCCGTGAGTGCCTCCCACTGCGCCGCCGTCTTGCAAATCTTGCTATGGAAACGCGTGCCGGTGCGCTGCGTGCGCTTACAGATCATCTTGTCCTTTGCGTCAACTGCAGGCGCATCATTGCTCGACGAGCTTGCGTAGCCCGGGGCAACAGAGAGTACCGACACAGCAATCGCAATTGCCCACAATCGAATTCCGCGCATGACAGTTTTCCTCCGAACTTTTATCGCTTGCCCTCAACATATTCGCTTGCCTTGGTTCCGTCAAACGGGCTGGGCGACCTAGGGCATTGCGGCGCAGACAGTGGAACAATCGGATGCAACGGGATTTTTGTTTATCGGACCGTATCGATTGGGATGCGTTGAAGAACAAATTTGCGCGTCATCAGCGCATCGAAATCGTGGATTTGCTGGCCGCCGGACAAGCCGAGACGCTACGCGCTGAACTGGTTGCCCGGAATGACTGGCAGTTGGTGATGAATGCCGGCGACAAGGTTTATGAACTCACCCGCAACGCATTCGCTGCACTGGACGCGAAGCAACGCGACGACCTCAACCGCCTCGTGCTCAGGGCTGGTCGCCAAGGCTTTCAATATCGATACGAGGCGATTCGCGCGCCCGACGGCGGCGATGCGGACGGGCGCGATCCGTTGCACCGCTTCATCGCCTTCCTGTCCTCCCCCGACGTAATCGAACGGTTAAACTATGTTCTCGGCACTACAACCGTGGCTTTTGCCGACGGGCAGGCAACCAGTTATGATGACGGCCACTTCCTGACCTGCCACGACGACGACGTCGCCGGAAAGAATCGGCAGGCTGCCTATGTGTATTCGCTTGGACCCGCATGGCGGGCCGAGTGGGGGGGCTTGCTGATGTTTCATCGCGCGGACGGCAACATCGAGGAAGCCTTCGTGCCGCGCATGGGGGCGCTTCGGCTTTTCGCGGTGCCGCAGCGCCATAGCGTCAGTTATGTCACGCCCTTTGCACCCGAACCGCGGCTGTCGATCACCGGCTGGCTTCGCGCTGGCGAGCCGGATCAATCAAGGCTGTAACCATAACGATCGACCCACGGCGCGAGGATTGGCAGCACTTCGCGCATATGGGCTTCATAGCGTTTCCACCGCCCGCTGGCCGACGAATAGATGGGCTCCATCACCTGAGCGTAACTGGGTGTGCGGATAAATCCGCGCGCGGCGGCGGTTTTTTGATGATCGAGCACCGCATCCTGCCAATCCAGACCCAAAAAGTCGAACAGCGGACGCGTTGCTGCGCCGGGATCGGCGACCATCGCTTCATAGCGCAACATATGCATGTCGATCGGAAACACGTCGCGACACGTCTCCCAATATTGAAAGATGCGGTCATAGGTGCGGCTGGCGTTGGCGAGGTCGAGAAAGCTCGCCATCGCCTCGGTCGGTTTGAAGTTCTGCATATAGCAGCTCAGGACGACGTCGCAGGGATGCCGCATCGCCAGGATGATCTTGGCATCCGGGAAAAGGCGGTGGATCAGCGGCAGACGGATCATCGACAGCGGATTCTTGTCGATCACCGCGCTGCCCGGCGGTGGCGGCGATATTTTGTCGAGTTCGGCGAAATATTGGTGCCGGAGACTGGTGACCGCCGGCGCATCGAGCGTTCGGATCATATCCATTTCGCCCAGCGATTTGCCGAGATTCTCGATGATGGGCAATTCTTCGAGCACATGCGTGTCACTATGCCCCATCAGGATCGTGTCGAGCAGCGTCGTGCCCGAGCGGGGAAAGCCGACCAGAAAGGTCGGCGCAGGCCGCTCAGCGGGTAGCGGCGGCGCCTGCCAGCCGGCAAACCATGCCGCGGTCGTCTGTGCATCGAGCAACGCGATCGCCCGCTGATAGGCGCTGCGGTCGACCCCGACACCCATCGGGCTTTGCGCCTGCGCCGCGTTCATATCCTCGTAGAAACGGATTGCGTCGTCGGTGCGGCCCAGCCGGTCGGCGAGCTGGCCGGCAAATTGGGCTTTGATCGATGGATTGATCGCGGGCGATTGAAGGTCGCGCACCAGATTTAGGGCCGCGGCGCGGTCGCCGTCGCGGCTGAGCAAAAGCGCGCGAAGATAGTCGATCTCGTCGCCCGTCAGCCCTGCAGCCTCGGCGGCGACGATCAGGCCGCGGAGCTCGTCGGTGCGATTGGCCTTTTCGAGCAATATCCCGAGGTTGAGATAAGCCGGAACGAATTTCGTGTCCGCCTTTATGGCGAAACGAAGCGCCCTCTCAGCCTGGTCATTACTCTCCATATCCATGAAGGCCACAGCGATCGCGAGGAATATCGTCGGATCAGCCGGATCAAGACGTGCGGCTTCGCCGAGCGCACGCAAGCCTGCTTCGACTTGATTGATGCTGGTCAACGCCCGCCCAAGCTCAAGCAGCAGCGCGGGATCTTTGGGCGACAGCAATGCCGCCTTTTCGAAAAGCAGGCAGGCTTCCTGGTATCGGTCCAGCGAGATCAAGACGCGCGCCATGTTGGTGTGAATGAGCGACGATTGCGGGTCAATCTGACGCGCGCTTTGAAAGGCTTGCAGCGCCCCTTCAAGGTCGCCGGACGCGTGCCGCGCATTGCCCAGATTGTTCCAGCTGGCAAGGTCATCCGGGCGCTCCGCCACGAGCCGTTCGTAGGTCCAACTGGCTTCCGTCGCGCGGCCCTGCGCTTTCAAAATCTGCGCCTGCATCGCTTGTAGCTCGGGAGAGCTTGCCATGTCACCGTCAGCGCAGATTTTCGCGGCGTCATCCAGATCGCCCAAATCGAGCAATGCGCGGGCCAGGTTTATCCGGTTGTCGGCCGTATCGCCGCCATGGTCGAGGGCACGGCGCAAATAGCCAACGCCTTGGCGCAAAGCCCCGGTCTGGCAACTGACGACCCCCAGCAATTGTAACACGGTGGCGTTCGTCGGTTGGGCGGTCAGAGCGGCTTCGCCTTGGGTCTTCGCAGTCGCGAAATCACCCTTGGCATAGGCGGCGTAGGCAGCACGCAGTCGGTCGGTCACGGTCATTGCGACTATCTATAAAAAAAGAGGGCGGGACACCAGTCCCGCCCTCTCTGTTATTCAGGACGCTGGAGGTTAGAACCTCAGGCGTGCCGACACATAAGCGCGGCGGCCAATGACGTCGTAGGTCGACGGATCGGTACCCGACTGCACGTTCGGCGTATAGGTCGGCGGTTGTTTGTCGAACGCATTGTTCAAACCGATACGGAACGTCATCGCTTCGACTTCTGCCTGCAGGGCGAAGTCGAAGTAGAACACGCTGCCCGGACCCGTGAAGGTTTCACCGACATACTGGCGCGAAGCACGGTTTTCCATCGAATCGATGAAGCGCACGCGGGTATCAAGGCTGAGTTCCTTGCTGAAGTTCAGCTTTGCATTGTACGTCGCCTTCCAGCGCGGGAAGCTCGTTCCCAAGCCAGCGCCGAAGTAAGATGCGGTCCCGGCATAGTCCGTTTCCAACCCGCCCAGACCGACATTCTTGAAGTCGATGAGATAGGTCATCAGCAGGTTCATGCTAAGCCCGCTGTCTTCCCCGATGAACGGGGTCGGCAGGCGATAGCCGAGCTGAACGTCGATGCCCGAGGTCTTGATCGACCCCTGGTTGACGTTCTGGAAGTAACCCGTGACCGGATCGCCGCCAAGTTCGGGCGGCAGGAAGATCGCCGCGATATTGTTGTTCGAGCGGGCCAGGCCGGCGCAATACGGGCTGTCCGGATCGAGGCCTGCGTTGATGTCGTTGTAACCATAGCAAGATGCGATGATTTCGTTGACGTCAGGCGGGAAGATCGTGTCCTTGATCTTGATGTTGTAATAATCGATCGATCCCGTGAAACCGCCAGCCTGGAAAACAGCACCGACAGTGAAGGTGTCCGACTTTTCAGGCTCCAGGTTGGGGTTACCCGTCGTGGTGATGAACGCCTGAGCGCCCGGGGTAGCCTGGAAGGTACCGACCGTAGCTGCGCCGACACCCGTATCTTGGCAGAATTGGGCCGCTGCAGCGCCCCCGGTGGTGCGGAAATTGGTGTTGACCGAGCAGGGATCGAAAATCTGCGGGAAACCGCCGCCGGCCGAGAAGAGCTCACCAAAGTTCGGTGCGCGCACCGAATGCTGGTAGCTGGCACGCAAACGAACCTGATCGATCGGGCTCCACGTGACAGTACCGCCGTAAGCCCAGTCATTGGAAGGCGCACCATTTACGCCATTGGCGACGTCGTTGAAGTCGCTCTTTGAGTGGCGAGCGGTCAATGACAGTTCCAGCGTGTCCATGATCGGGGCACGAAGTTCGCCGAAGAAGTCGAGGAACGTGTTGGTGCCAAGGTCAGGCGCCTGGGTGTTGAAACCCGCGATCGGACCGAACAGCGCGCCCGGATCGAAAGCATAGCGGAACTTGCGCGATTCGACACCAAACACGACGCCGAGCGGCCCACCGGGCAGGTCAGCAAGTTCACCCGACACATAGGCCTGGGCGATTTTCTGCGTAAAGGTCGTCTTGGTCACCCCGACTTCGTCAACGAAGTCGACGCAGTCAGCCGAGAAAGGCTGGATACCGAACGGGTTGAAGCCGCCATCGCAAAGGCTCAGGCCACCGTCAGGCGCTTCGAGCAGTTGCTGAACGCGCTGGACGTTGACATTGCCCGTCGCGCGCTGGTCGATCGTGGTTTCGCCCCAGCTGTAATAAGCTTCGTAACGCCAGCCCTGCGTGATTTCGCCACGCAGACCAACCAGGCCTTGGATAACTTCGTTTTCGATCTGCTGTTCGCGCAGGCCAGTGCCAAGGAAACGGTAACCGATACGGATACCTTCAGCCGCGCCGGTTCCCGACAACAGCGGATCGTTCCCGGTGCGCGTATTGAGCAGCGAGCGAAGATCGGCCGACACAAACGGGTTGGTAACCGGGACAACAAACCCCGTGATACGCTGACCGACTTCGACCAAAGGCGAACGAGCATTGGCAATGCCGGCATTGCTCGTCGGGTCGACGATGCCGGTGCTGACCGGCGTCGGCGCCAACGCGGTTGCCGAATTATAGTTCGTGTAACCACCCTGGACGAACACATCGAACGAAGGGTTGATTTCGTAGTTCGCGGTCACGAATGCCGACTTGCGCTCCAACGGGAGCACAAGGATGTTCACGATGTCGAAGTTATAGGTATAGAAATCGGGGAAAAAGTTGAGGTTGGGATTTGCCGGCGATGACAGGTCGTAGCGGAAGTTGGAAACTTCAACCGGGCTGTTAAACGTACCGACACCGAACAGCGAACCGTCGCCGTTGAACGCCAGCTGGTTGATCCGCGGGGTCTGAGCCGCCGAAACGCCATAGCCTGCGAAGAGAGCGTCGACCGAAGCCTGAGTGATCGGGTTGGTCGCGCTATTGACGAACGAGCCGGTCGGAAACGAACTCGTCGTCGAGGTCGCCTGCGATGCGAAGTCGCGCTGCGCCTTGATCAGGCCCTGGCGCTTCGAATATTCTGCCGACAGAGCAATGTTGCCGCGGCCGTCGGCAAAGTTGCCGCCGATGATGCCGCTGATCTGATATTCGCGTGCGTCGGTTTCCGGAATGGAGTTCGAGTAGGTCGCGCGAAGGTCGATCCCTTCAAAATTGTCTTTGAGGATCAGGTTGACCACACCCGCGATCGCGTCGGCGCCGTAAGCCGCACCGGCGCCGCCGGTCACGACTTCGATGCGCTCGATCAGACCCTGCGGAATGGTGTTCAGATCGACCGTTTGGTTGTTTGCCGACACCATCGGACGACGACCGTTGATCAGCACCAGGTTGCGGTTCGAACCCAGGCCGCGAAGATCGATGTTCGACTGGCCGCCGTTACCGGGGTTGTTCGACGTCGTCGTGCCAGCCGGATTGACCTGCGGCAGGGTGTTGAGGAAGGTGTCGAGCGTGACGTCGGCGTTTTCGACCGTCTGGTCGCCGCTAACCACGGCAACCGGGCTGTTCGAATCAAGGTTCGGACGCGCGATACGCGAACCGGTAACGATGATCGTTGCTTCACCGTCATCGGTGGCGCCAGCTTCCTGCGCATAGGCAGGAGCCGAAGCCAGGGCGACGCTCAGTACGAGCGGCGCAGCGCCTAGCTTCAGCTTGGAAAATTGGGTTTTCTTCACAGTGCAGTCCCTTGCTACTGGTGGATTGAATTACCCGAGCCCCTGATGCGACGGTACACCGCCGACGCACAAACACCCCGATAGCGTGCGGAATGATCCCTCCCTCTTGTCGAGTAAAGGAAATTTCCCGCCTAATCCGCCGTTTCCAAATGCATTGTGACGTATTTGCAACAACCGTGACATCTGGCGAAATACTATATGCCGCGACACCGGATCTGCGACATATTGTTTCACCGGTAACGAATTGCCGCGGCGCTGAACAATATTCAGCGGCCGATCGGCCCGGCAAGCTTTCCCGGATCGAGCCGCGCATCGCGCCATTTCAGCCCCCAATGCATGTGCGGCCCCGTCGCGCGCCCAGTCCGCCCGACAGTCCCGAGCGTCTGCCCCTGTACCACCCGGTCGCCAACCCTGACATCGAGCCGCTGGCAATGGAGAAAGGCGCTGGTCAGTCCCATGCCATGGTCGACGATCAACAGATTGCCCTCCAGCGTGAACGGTGCGCTCGCCGCAAGCACCACCACGCCGTCAGCGGGCGCGACGAAAGGTGTTCCCGCCGGTACCGCGATGTCGGTGCCGCTGTGATAGGCACCGGGTTTGCCCTGATAGACGCGCTGCGATCCGAAGAAGCCCGACAGGCGTCCGGTCACCGGCCAACGGAAGCGCTGTTTCCAGCCGTCCGATGCGACCTGCCGATTTCGCGCATCGGCGATCTGCGCGAGTTCGGCCGGACGGCGACGCTGGAAATCGGCGTCGCTCGATGCGCTGCCGCGATGGGGTGCGTTGATATGTTCGAGCCGCCAACTGCCCGGTGCCACCGCAATGTCGCGCGCGATCGTTCGCCCGTCGGGAAAGGTGGCGACGAGCCGGGCGCTCGGTCCGGCATCGCGGTCGAAGGCGATGAGGAAATCGCCATCGGGGGTGAGCGGGATCGCCGCGCCGTCGAGCGACAGCGCCTGCGTTCCGCCGGGAACCTGTCCGATCATGACGCCGCCTTGATCGGCAACCCCGCGCAGAACGAAGTCACGGCGCAACGGTCGAGACGGCCCGAATACTACCGGCGGCGAGGCTTTAATATCAGGGGGAGGTGCTGCGGGCGGACGGGGTCTCGCGGGTGCCTCTGCCGGTGGTACACAGCTCGCCGCGACGATCAGAAGCGGCAGCGCGGCCGCATAGCGAAACCCGAAACGCGCAAATCTCATACCCCGCGCGCGGCGTCCAGTTCGGCCTGCACCGAAATGGCGGCGCTGGCGTAGGGTTCCTGCCGCGCCACCGACCAGTAACGCAGCTCGTCGAGCCCGATCGGCGCGCTGGTCACCGCGCACAGCACATGATCACCCGGTTCCAGCACGCGAAATCCATTGGGGCCATATTGCAGGCGGGCGAGGCGGTTGCGGCTGGCGATCAGCATGATTCAGTATCCGTTCGAGGGTCGGTGATTGCACCCACTATAGCAGCCGGACACGGCACGGCCACCCCCGGCGGAGTCAGAACAGCTCGCCCTGCCCTCTCTTTGGCGGCGGCGCTGGCGGCTTGCGCGCGGGACGAGGGGCATCCTGCGTAGGCGGCGGGACGCTGCCAGCGACCACCACCGAAACCTCGCCATCAGCAAATTGCAACCGCAGATGCCCGGCTGACTGCGCACGGGCTGCGGTGGTGACGATCGCTTCCTCCGCATCGCGTACCATCGCATAGCCGCGCGACAACAGAGCGCGCGGATCGAGGCTGTCGAGCAGCCGCCCCAGCCCTTCGAGCTGCGCGCGGTCGCGGTCCCAGCGCCGCGCCAGCAACGATGGCCGCAGCGATCCGCCGCGCGTTGCCAGCCGCTCAGCAATCACCGCGAGCCGCTGGCGCTGGCTGCGGTCGAGCCGGTCGCCGCTATCGTCGAGCCGCTGGCGCTGCGGCGCATAGAGCGCCTCGCGCCGTGGCAGATGGCGTGCGAGCGCGGTCAGCCGCTCACCCCACAATCCCTGTTGCCGGTTCGCGGCGCCGATCATCCGCCCGTTCCACGTCGCGAGCAATTCCTGTAACTCGGCCCGCACCGGCACCGCCATTTCCGCTGCTGCGGTTGGGGTCGGCGCGCGGCGGTCGGCAGCATAGTCGGCCAGCGTCGTATCCGTTTCGTGGCCGACCGCGCTGATCGTCGGGATGCGGCACTCGGCGATGGCGCGCACGACGACTTCCTCGTTGAACGCCCACAAATCCTCGATCGAGCCGCCGCCGCGCGCGACGATGACCAGATCAGGCCGCGGCACCGCGCCGCCCGGTTCGATCGCGTCGAAGCCGCGAATGGCGTTCGCGACCTGCGCCGCGGCGCCATCGCCCTGCACCAGTACCGGCCAGACGATAACATACGTCGGAAAACGGTCGGCAAGGCGGTGGAGAATGTCCCGGATCACCGCGCCCGTCGGCGAAGTGACGACGCCGATGATCCGCGGCAGGCGCGGCAATTCCTGCTTGCGCTCAACGTCGAACAGCCCCTCGGCGCCGAGCCGCGCCTTGAGTTTTTCGAACAAGAGCATCAACGCGCCCTCGCCCGCGACCTCGAGCGTATCGACGACGAGCTGATATTTCGACCGCCCCGGATAGGTGGTGAGCTTGCCGGTCGCGATCACTTCGATGCCGTCCTCGGGCCGGAACGCCAGCCGCGCGGCTTGACCCTTCCACATCACCATGTCGATCAGCGCGTTATCGTCTTTCAGTGCTGCGTAGAAATGCCCTGACGCTGCGCGTTTCGTCCCCGACAGCTCGCCGCGCACCCGGACGCGCGCAAAGCCGTCCTCGACCGCCCGTTTGATCGCCGCCGACAATTGGCTGACCGACAAAGGCGGGACATTGTCGCCGGGCGCCGCCTCGGCTAACAGCCGCGCCGCGGGGTCGGTTTCGGACGCCGGATCGGGAAAAGGGACTGCCATGAATATCCTGCTGGTCGGATCGGGGGGCCGCGAACATGCGCTTAGCTGGCAGTTGGCACAATCGCCAAGCTGCGCCAAGCTCTATGCCGCACCCGGCAATCCCGGCATCGAAGCCCACGCCGAATGCATCGCGATCGCCGCCGACGATCTCGACGGCCTCATCGCCTTTTGCGCTGCGAACGCGATCGATTTCGTCGTCGTTGGGCCCGAAGCGCCGCTGGTTGCAGGGCTTGCCGACCGCCTGCGCGCAATCGGCATCGCAACCTTCGGCCCCGGCGCGGCGGCGGCGCGGCTTGAAGGGTCGAAAGGTTTCACCAAGGATCTGTGCGCGCGCGCGGAGATCCCGACGGCCGCTTATGTCCGCTGCACCTCGGCCGACGAAGCACTTGCGGTTCTCGACGGCTTTAGCATCCCCGTCGTGATCAAGGCCGACGGCCTTGCCGCGGGCAAGGGCGTCGTCATTGCCGAAACGCGCGATGAAGCCGAGGCGGCGATCGCCGATATGTTCGACGGCGCCTTCGGCAGCGCGGGCGCCGAGGTGGTGATCGAGGAATTTATGACCGGCGAGGAAGCGAGCTTTTTCGCGCTCTCCGACGGCACCAACGTGATGCCCTTTGGCAGCGCGCAGGATCACAAGCGCGTCGGCGAAGGCGATGTCGGTCCGAACACCGGCGGTATGGGCGCGTACAGTCCGGCACCGGTGCTGACGCCTGACCTCGAAGCGCAGGTGATGGACCGCATCATCCGCCCGACCGTGGCAACGCTCGCCGCTGAAGGCACGCCCTATGTCGGGGTGCTGTTCGCCGGGCTGATGCTCACCGACGCGGGACCGAAACTGATCGAATATAACGCCCGCTTCGGTGACCCCGAATGCCAGGTGCTGATGATGCGCTACGCAGGCGACCTCGCGGCCCTGCTCTACGCCTCATCGACCGGCGAGCTGGCGACCGCAACTCCGCCTGCCTTTGCCAGCGACTATGCGCTGACTGTCGTCATGGCCGCCAACGGCTATCCCGCCACGCCCGAAAAGGGCGGCACGATCCATGGCATCGCCGATGCCGAAAGCGGCGGCGTGCGGGTCTTCCACGCCGGAACCGCGCGCGACGGCGACATGATCGTCGCCGCAGGTGGTCGCGTGCTCAATGTCACCGCGACCGGGCGCACCGTTACCGAGGCACAGGCGCGCGCCTATGCCGCGGTCGACACGCTCGATTTCGCCACCGGCTTCTGTCGCCGCGACATCGGCTGGCGCGAAGTAGCGCGCGAGGCGGAATGAGAGCCGCTGGACGCGGCGCAGCGCGGCGCATAGGCTGAACAAAAGACAGGAGCGGAGGCGGATATGACGTGGCTTCAGGAAAATTGGATCATCGCGGTTGTCGGGCTGGTCGTCGCGGTCGTGCTGCTTTGGTGGCTGTTCGGACGCGCTAAGCCCGAAGATATCGCGCCGCCATCGATCGAACCGGCCAAGCCCGCCAAGCCGCTCGAACCCGTCAAACCCGAGATTGTCGCGGCTGAACCCGCGCGCTTCAAACCGATCGAACCGGCCCCGACGCCCATTGTCACGCCGACGCTGCCACCAATAGCAAAAACCCCGCCCCCACCGCCGGTCGTCGCCCCGGTCGCCGAGCCCGAACCACCGGCGCCAGCCACGGAGCCGGCGCCGCAGCCTGCACCGATCGCGCCCGCGCCGGTCGAGCCACTTGCCGCCGAGCCAATTGCGCCGGCAGCAGCGCCCGAACCGGCACCCGAGCCGCAGCCTGCGCCTACACTCACGCCAACCGCCGAAGTCGGCGCAATCAAAGCCGACAATCTGCAGTTGCTGAAAGGCGTTGGGCCAAAGATGGTCGCGCTGCTAGGCGGCCTTGGCGTCACCAGCTATAAGCAGATCGCCGATTGGACCGACGCCGACGTTGCCGCCATCGATCCCCAGCTCGGTGCCTTCCAGGGCCGCATCGCGCGCGACAATATTGTTGATCAGGCGGGCTATCTGGCGCGCGGTGACAAGGCTGGGTTCGAAGCGAGATATGGCGCGCTCGGCGGCGAACTCTAGGGATCCATGACGACCAAAACCAGCCGTCGCCCCCGCGAAGGCGGGGGCCGCTGTCGGTTTACGCAGCGACTCTGGAAAAGGCCGATGACGGCCCCCGCCTTCGCGGGGGCGACGGTGTATTAAAACGACCGCTCCTCACCCCTTAGCCGACATTACCAGCCCCGCGGCAAAGGAGACCCGGTCGGGCTAGGTTTCGTCGGTATCCTTGGGCCGCGACAGCTCGGTCAACAGCAGCTTGTCGATCTTGCGCCCGTCCATATCGACGATCTCGAAGCGCCAGCCCTTATCGGTGAATTTCTCACCCTCCTTGGGGAGATGCTTCAGGACAGCCAGAACATGGCCCGCCGCGGTCGCATAGTCGCGGTCGTCGTCGAGCTCGATCCCCAGCCGTTCGGCCATCTGGTCGGCGGGCATCGATCCCGCGATCAGCAGGCTGCCGTCGTCGCGTTCGACGACGAACGGCTCGCTGCCGATATCCTGATCCGACGCAAATTCGCCCGCGATCGCCGCCAGCAGATCGGCCGGGGTCACCAGTCCTTCGAAATGGCCATATTCGTCGTGGACGAACAGCATCGGCACGTCGGCGACACGCAGCGCTTCGAGCGCGTCCATCGCGTCGATCTGATCGTGGATGACCTTGGCGGAGCGAGTCAACGTCTCAAGGTCCAGCGCCTCGCCGCGGAACAGCGCCGCGGCAATGTCGCGCGCCTGCACCACGCCAACGATGTCGTCGACCGACCCGCGCGCGACCGGCAGGCGGCTGTGCGGACTTTCAACCAGCTTGTCACGCACCCCCTGCGCGTCGAGCGATATGTCGATCCAGTCGACGTCCTTGCGCGGCGTCATCACCTCGCGCACCGGACGGTCGGCGAGGCGCACGACGCCCGAAATGATCGCGCGTTCGCTTTCCTCGATCAGACCCGATTTCGATGCCTCGGCGACGATCAGGTGCAGCTCCTCGGCGGTCACCCGGTCTTCGGATTCGCGGTTGAGGCCGAGCACGCGAAACACCAGCGCCGAACTGCGGTCGAGCAGCCACACCAGCGGCGCGCCGATTTTGGACAGCCACAGCATCGGCAGCGCGATGAAGATCGCGATTGGCTCGGGTGCGCGCAGCGCGAACTGCTTGGGTACCAGCTCTCCGACGATCAGCGAGAAATAGGTCGTCACCGCAATGACCACCGCAAACCCGACGGTCAGCGCGGTTTCGTCGTCGAGGCCGAACAGCGCCTGCAACCGCTCGCCCACGGGGCCGCCCAGGCTGGCGCCAGAATAGGCGCCCGCCAGAATGCTGATCAGCGTGATGCCGACCTGCACCGTCGACAGGAAGCGCCCGGGATCGGCGGTCAATTGGCGCGCGACCGCGGCGCCGCGGCTGCCGCGCTTTTCCGCCGCCTGCAAGCGGGGCGCACGTGCGGAAACGATGGCGAGTTCGGACATCGCGAAAACGCCATTGAGGAGGATGAGAACGGCGATGATCGCCACGTCGGACCATGGGAAAGGGGTCATTGGGCGGTAATCTGGCGCTTTGGCGCCCGGCCCCTGTCAGCTTCGGTCATGACGGGCTTATAGGACAAAGCGACGCCATTGCACAATGGCGGCTGAACACACGCCTCAGCGAGCGTTCAGCCGGATTCGGGAACTAGAACGCCAGCCATATGTTATCGGCAGGAACGGCGGTGCGCGAATGACCCATGCGGCCGCCAAAAAAGGGAGCGACCAATGAATATCAAGACCATCAAACTCGCCACGCTGGCCACCATCAGCGCCGTCGCGCTGACCGGCTGCGTCACCGACCCCAACACCGGCGAGAAGCGTATTTCGAATGCCGCAATCGGCGGCCTCGGCGGCGCGCTCGGCGGCTATCTGCTCGGCGACCTCATCGGCGGCAAGAACAGCCGCACCGAGGAAATCGTCGGCGCGGGCATCGGCGCCGTCGCCGGTGCGGGCGTCGGCTATTATATGGACGAGCAGGAAAAGAAGCTGCGTCAGCGCACCGCCGGCACCGGCATCGATGTCGAGCGTCAGGGCGACCAGCTGGTGCTCAACATGCCCGGCGATGTGACGTTCGACTACAACAGCGCGCTGGTGAAATCGCAGTTCCGCAGCGCGCTCGACAATGTCGCCTCGACGCTGGCCGAATATCCCAGCACCTATATCGACGTCTATGGCCACACCGATTCGACAGGCAGCGACAGCTATAACCAAGGCTTGTCCGAACGCCGTGCCTCGTCGGTCGCCGACTATCTGGGCGGCCGCGGCATCCAGCGCGCGCGCATGGCGACGATGGGCTACGGCGAATCGCAACTGAAATGTTCGCCCGAGCGCGGTGAGACTGATTATCAGTGCAACCGCCGCGTCGAAATCCGCATCGCGCCGGTGACGCAAGCGGACGTCAACGCCGCCCGCTAGATTCCATTCCCGTGGAATAAGAAAGGGCGTCGCCTGCGGGCGGCGCCCTTTTCTATGTCAGGCTGGGGAAGCTCGCTTTCAGCCCGTCGATGACAAATTGCGCGGCGAGCGCGGCGAGCAGCACCCCAAGCAGGCGGGTAATCACCGCCTCGCCCTTGTTGCCGATAAAGCGCATCAGCGGCCCCGCCGCGAGCAACGCGCCGAGCGTCAGCAGCAGCACGAGCAGCAAGGCGCCGAAGATCACGAACGCACGGTCGAGCCCGTTGTTTTGCGCCACCAGCAGCATCACCGATGCGATCGATCCCGGCCCGGCGAGCATCGGCATCGCCATCGGGAACACCGACACATCCTCAATCTCGGGGGTCGCGATCAGCTTTTCGGCGCGCTGTTCGCGGCGCTCGGTGCGCTTTTCGAACACCATGTCGATCGCGATGATGAACAGCATGATGCCGCCCGCGATGCGAAAGCTGTCGAGGTCGATGTGCAGGAAGCTGAGCAAGGCTTCGCCGAACATCGCGAAAAAGACGAGGATGCACCCGGCAATCACCGTCGCGCGGATCGCCATCGACCGGCGCTGCTGTGCGCTCGCGCCGGTGGTCAGGCTGGCGTAGATAGGCGCACAGCCGGGCGGGTCGATGACCACGAACAGCGTGACAAAAGCGGAGATGAACAGGTCAATCATGGCTGTTTGGGCGCCGCTACTTGGTCGTCGATGACGGTCGCCATCGCCTTGCCGTCCCACAGCCGGATCGTCACGCGGCGCGACTGGTCAGGGCGAACGGTGGAAGTCCAGCTCAAGGTCTGGTCGGGCGACAGACCGACCGCCATATCGTCACCCTCGGCGCCCGCCTCGATCGGCACCGCCGGACGCGATCCGCACACCGCCTGCTTCGACGCGATGAATTCGGGCGCTTCGCGCGGGGTGGTCAACCCATCGCCATGATCGAGGATCCAATCGGTCTTGCCGCTCTTGGGATCGCGCATCCACACGGTGCTGAAAAAGCCATGCGCTGGCCCCTTTTGCCATGCGCCGGTCGTCGCGCCGCTGTTGCCGTCACAGCTGACATAGACCGCATGCGGTTGCCATTTGACCGCTTCGGCGGGGTCTTTTTGCGTCTTGAGCCAATCGCGCGCCTTCACCCGCTGCGGCACAAACATCACCGCGTCGGGATGCGATGTTTCGCGAAACGCGGTCCACTGACCTTTCTCTTGCGCCAGCCGCGCGAAGCCGATTTCGGCAGCGACGAAGGCGCTGGGGTTCGGTCCCAACGGGCGATTCCGGACGTCGTTGGGATCGCCGGCGCATCCGGCGAGCAGCGACAGGGCAAGGGCGGGAAGCAGCAGGGCGCGCATCAGAATCCTTCCGGATCGGCCAGACCCGCACGGCGGTGGGCGGCGACGAGGGTGTTGCGGAGCAGGCAGGCGATCGTCATTGGCCCGACGCCGCCAGGAACCGGGGTGATCGCATCGGCGACCACCGCGACCTCGGCATAATCGACGTCGCCCACCAATCGGCCCTTTGCCGCGCCGTCGACGGGCGGCAGACGGTTGATGCCAACGTCGATGACGATCGCGCCGGGCTTGATCCAGTCGCCCTTGACCATTTCAGCGCGCCCGACCGCCGCAACCACAATATCGGCGCGGCGGACGAGGGCAGGCAGGTCTTTGGTGCGGCTGTGCGCCATCGTCACGGTGGCGTTGGCGCCGAGCAGCAATTGTCCCATCGGCTTGCCGACCAGGATCGACCGCCCCACCACAATCGCGTCCTTGCCCGACAGGTCGCCAAGCCGGTCCTGCAGCAGCAGCAGGCAGCCATAGGGGGTGCAGGGGACCATGCCGGCGATACCCAGCGCGAGACGCCCGGCGCTGACCGGAGTCAGCCCGTCGACATCCTTGTCGGGATCGATTGTCGCGACCGCCGCCTGTTCGTCGAGATGACCGGGCAGCGGCAATTGGAGAAGGATGCCATCGACCGCTTCGTCGGCGTTTAATCGCGCGAGCAACGCTTCGACTTCAGCCTGCGTCGCGCTAGCAGGCAGGCGATGCTCGAAGCTGACCATACCCGCGGCAACGGTGGCCTTGCCCTTCGACCCGACATAGACCGCGCTCGCCGGATCGTCGCCGACCAGCACGACCGCCAGCCCGGGCGCGCGCCCGGTCGCTGCGACAAAGGCGGGGACGGCGTCAGCAATCCGGCCGCGCAGACCAGCGGCAAACGCCTTGCCGTCGATCACCTGCGCGGCGGTCTCAACCGTCATCATGCCATGCCGTTCGCATAAGCGAGGCGCCCGAGATAATTGAGCACCGGTCCGTCGAGAATGATGATGATGATCAGCACCAGCATCGGGGTCAGGTCGAGCCCGCCGAAATCGGGCATGATGCGGCGGAAGGGGCGGTATAGCGGCTCGGTAATCCGGTCGAGCACCGTCCACAGCTGATTGACGAAATCATTGTGCGTGTTGATCACGTTGAACGCGATCAGCCACGACATCACCGCCTGCGCGATGATGAACCACCACAGGACCGTCAGGATGATGTGGACGATCTGGAGGAGCATGAGAACCAAGGTGATTTCTCCGAAATAGGGTGTTGCCGCGTCTCTTAGCGGTGAATGAGCGTGCCTGCACCCCTTGCGGTGAAAATTTCCAGCAGCATCGCGTGCGGAATGCGCCCGTCGAGGATGACCGCCGCCTCGACCCCGGCATCGACCGCGGCAACGCAGGTTTCGACTTTGGGGATCATCCCACCGGTGATCGTGCCATCGGCCTTCAGGGCATCAATCGCGGCGCGGTCGAGGTCGGTCAGGAGGTTTTTGCCTTTGTCGAGCACCCCGGCAACGTCGGTAAGCAGGAAAAAGCGTTTGGCGCCGAGCGCCCCGGCGATCGCGCCTGCCATCGTGTCGGCGTTAATGTTGTAGGTGGCGCCATCGGCGCCGAGCGCGACGGGCGCGACGATCGGGATGAAATTATCCTTGGTCAGGTTGATCAAGATCGTCGGATCGACCGCCACCGGCTCGCCGACGAAGCCGAGGTCGACATGGCGCTCGATCCCCGAATTGGGGTCGGGCTCGGTCCGCCGAACCTTTTCGGCGAGCACCAGATTGGCGTCCTTGCCCGATATGCCGACCGCACGCCCGCCGAGCGCCGCGAGCCAGCCGACGATTTCCTTGTTGATCTTGCCCGCCAGCACCATCTCCGCGACCTCGGCAGTCGCGGCATCGGTGACGCGCAGCCCGCCGACGAAAGAGGATTCGATCCCGAGCTTTTTCAGCATCGCGCCGATCTGCGGCCCGCCGCCGTGGACAACCACGGGGTTGATACCGACAGCCTTCAGCAACACGATATCTTCGGCAAAATCGCGCTGCGCTTCGGCATCGCCCATGGCGTGGCCGCCATATTTGATCACGAACGTCTCGCCGGCGTAGCGCTGCAGATAGGGCAGCGCCTCGACGAGTGTCTCGGCCTTGGCGAGCATCGCGGGATCGGGGGCGTGATTCATGCGCCCGGCTTGCTATCGAGATTGCGGCCCAGCGCAACCAGCCCGGTGATGACAAAGGGGATGACCAGGATCGAAAGCGCGACCTTGGCCAGCATCTGGCCGCCCATCAGATTGGCGATCGGGAACACACCGTAAAAGGCGATGGTGACGAACAACAAGGTGTCGACGATCTGGCTCAAGGCACTGGCAATCGCGCCGCGAATTGCGAGCCAGGTCGTGCCCGTTCCCGCGCCTTCGCGTCCGCGCAGCTTTGAAAAGATGGTGACGTTCAGGAACTGCGAGGTGCCATAAGCGACGATCCCTGCCGCCATCAGGCGCGGAGTCTGGCCCAGAATCATTTCGAACGATGCCAGCCGCGCGGGGTCCATCTCTGGCGCTGCCGGTAAGGAATAGACCAGCGATGTCAGCATAATCGACATCACCAGCGGCACAAAGCCCCACAGCACCAATTTGTTCGCGGTCGATTGACCCTGCAGTTCTGACACCGCGCTCGACAGCGCGACGAGGATCAGGAACGGGAAAATCCCGGCCTCGACCGCCAACCCGCCAAAGAGCGCGACCTGCTTGTTCCCCAGCACCCCGGCGAGCACGACCATGCCGCCATAGATGATGGTGAAAAGAAAGAGCGAGGGCGAGAGCGTGCGCGGCAGCGCCGTCGATGTGGTGTCGGTCATGCCGCCCGATAGTCGGTTTTATCGGCGCTGGAAAGATGCGAGCGGCGGCAACACTTGCCCCCCCGTCAAAGCCCGCTAGACAAGGCGCAACAATTTGCGGGGGACGCACAAATATATGGAACGCCTGATTGGTTTGGTTGGCATCGTCGCACTGCTCGCGATCGCCGTTTTGTTTTCGTCGAACCGCCGCTGGATTCGCCTGCGCGTCGTCATTCCCGCTTTCCTGCTCCAAGCAGGTTTTGCACTGCTGGTGATCGGCACCCCATGGGGCCGCAATATCATTCAGGCGATGTCGAACGGCGTTTCGAACTTGCTCGGCTATGCCAAGGCGGGCACCGATTTCATCTTCGGCCCGCTCGCCTCGCCCGAAATCGGCGCCAATAGCTTCGCCATCGCGGCGCTGCCCGTGATCGTCTTTTTCGCCTCGCTGATTTCAATCCTCTATTACCTCGGCATCATGCAACTGGTGATCAAATGGGTCGGCGGCGGCATCCAGAAAATCACCGGCATCACCAAGGTCGAAAGCCTGGGCGCCGCAGCGAACATCTTTGTCGGCCAGTCCGAATCGCCGCTGGTCATCCGCCCCTATCTCTCCGGGCTCACCCCACCGCAGCTGTTCACGATCATGACCGTCGGCATGGCCGGGGTCGCGGGGACGATCCTCGGCGCTTATGCCAGCATGATCGGCGAACAACTGCTCCCCTATCTGCTCGCCGCCAGCTTCATGTCGGCGCCAGGCGGGATATTGATGGCCAAGATCATGATGCCCGACGATCCCAAGGATCTGGGCATCGAACCCGTGATCATGCCCGAGGCGAGCCATGACGACGAAAAGCCCGCCAATATCATCATGGCCGCCGCGCAGGGCGCGCAGACGGGGGTGAAACTCGCAGTCGCGGTCGGCGCGATGGTGCTGGCGTTTGTTGCGCTCGTCGCGCTCGCCAACGGCCTGCTCGGCGGGATCGGCGGCTGGTTCGGTTATCCCGAGCTGTCGTTCCAGGCGATCATCGGCACCTTGTTCCGCCCGGTGATGTGGCTGATGGGGGTGCCGTGGGACGAAAGCGCGGTCGTCGGCGGGCTGTTCGGCAGCAAGATCGTGCTCAACGAATTTGTCGCGTTTATCGATCTGGGCAAGGTGCAGGGCGACATGTCGCTCGCCGCGGTCGCGATCGCCACCTTTGCATTGTGCGGTTTCGCCAATTTCAGTTCGATCGCGATCCAGATGGCGGTGACCGGCGGACTCGCCCCCAACCAGCGGCCGATGATCGCCAAGCTGGGGCTGAAGGCGCTGCTCGCGGGCAGCCTATCGAACCTGATGTCGGCGGCGCTCGCCGGGCTGATGCTGGGGATCGCACCGCCTGTGGCGCCGCCGCCGACGGCGCCCGCGGTCGAGGCGGTTGCGGTACCCCCCGATGCGCCCGTAGCGACGCCCGACCCGGCCACGGCCGCCGCAACCGAAGCCCCCTGACCTGCCCGACGCGGCGCTTGGGAGAATTTGCAAGCCGGTCTGAAATGGCGTAATCTATTGGACGATAACGAACCCCGGGTCGCGTTCACCAACAGGGAGTTTGCCATGAAAATCGCCTATCGTTTGTCGATCCTCGCCGCGGCCGCCGCGTCGATTGGGGGGAGCATTCTCGCGACCTCCAATGCGCAAACTCCCGAAGACCGCATGGCGTGGCCGCCCGAGGCCACGATCTATCGCGACGCCGCCTATCGCGGCCCAGCAGTGTTCATCGGCGAAGCGAAGCCCAATCTGGGCCTCGCCTGGCCGGTCAATTCGGTGCGCGTCGCCAGCGGCCGCTGGGAATTGTGCGAAAAGACACGCTTTCGTGGCACGTGCCGGACAGTCGAACGCGACACGCCGATGCTGAACAATGTCCTGCGCGGCCTGACCATCCAGTCGATCCGTCCGGTCGGCAGCGGCGGCGGTTGGGATCCGGCGCCCCCCGCCAACGATCAGGTCGCGCGCGGCAATTTCGCCGAATTCCACACCCAGCCCGCGCAAGGCAATCGCCGCGTCCTCGCCTGCCAATATGGATCGGCGACGGCGAACTGCGCGGCGCAGACGGCGGATAATTACTGTCGTTCGATCGGCTGGAACGGATCGGCGCGCGAGCATATGGAAACGGTCAGCAACCGCGTCTATCTGGCCGACGTGCTGTGCGTCCGCTCGGGCTATTGAGGGCGGTTGCGATGCACAGGATAAAATTCGTCGCGCTTGGCGGCGCCGCGCTGCTGCTGTCCGCCTGCATGTCGGTCGGCGGGCCGGGGGTCAGCACCTATTATGAATGCGACCGCGGCACCCGGCTGAAGGTCGATTTTATGGGTGATCGCGCCTTGGTCAGCGTGAACGGCGGACTCCCCGAGGCGATGCGTTCCACGCCCGCGGCCAGCGGCGCGATCTACGAAAACCGCGCCGGCTGGCGCCTGCATACCAAGGGCAATGAGGCGATGTGGAACACCGCGCTGCGCTCGGCGCCCGAAACCTGTCGCCAGGTGGTGGTGCCGCGCTAGGGTCGGGTCAAAGCTCCATCTTCGCCAGTGCGGCGCGTACCTCGCTGGCGAACAGATCGGGCTCCTCCCACGCGGCGAAATGACCGCCACGGGGCAGCTCGTCCCAGTGGACGATATTCTTGTAGCGCCGCTCGGCCCAGCGCCGCGACAGACGCATGATTTCGTTCGGGAACAGGCTGCATCCTGTCGGCACCAGAATCTCGCCCGCCGCGAAATTGCGGAAACTGTGCCAATAGAGCCGCGCCGACGACGCCGCGCTCGCGGTCAGCCAGTACAGGCTGATCGCGTCGAGCATGGCATCTTTCGACAGCGCATTTTCGGGGTGCCCGCCGACCGACTGGCCGCCGGGCTGATGCCCGCAATCGGTCCAGCCATGGAATTTTTCGGCGATCCACGCCATCTGGCCGACGGGTGAATCGGTTAGCGCATAGCCAATCGTCTGCGGCCGGGTGGCGTGCTGGGTCGAATAGCCGCTGTCCTTGGACTGATACCAGCCGAAGCGCGCCAGATAGAGTTTTTCGGCATCGGTCAGGTCGCTCATCAGGTCGGGCGGCGGCGCGCCGACGACCATGTTGACGTGGATGCCCGCGCAATGATCGGCGTGGTTCATCCCGATCGCACAGGTCACCGCACTGCCCCAATCGCCGCCTTGCGCGAAATAGCGGTCGTAACCGAGCGCAACCATCAGCGCGTCCCACGCCGCGCCGATATACTCGACGCTCCATTTCGCCTCGGTCGGCTTGCCCGAAAAGCCATAGCCGGGCAGCGACGGGATCACGAGATGATAGTCGGCCGCCAGCGGTTCGATGACATCGAGAAACTCGAGCACCGACCCCGGCCAGCCGTGGGTCAGGACCAGCGGCCGCGCTGCGGGATTCGCAGAACGAATATGGAGGAAATGAATATCGAGCCCGTCGATCGTCGCCAGATAATTGGGCCGCGCGTTCAGCCGCGCTTCAATCTGGCGCCAGTCATAGCTGCCCTGCCAATAGGACGCGAGTTCCTGCGCATAGGCGAGTGGGATGCCCTGATCCCAGTCGTCCACCGTCTCCTTCTCCGGCCAGCGCGTGCGCGCTAGGCGGTCTTTCAGATCGTCGATTGCGGCTTGCGGCACATCGATTGTAAAACTGCGGATATTGTCGACGTTCATGGAAAACCCCTCCCCTCGCCGTCAGTATTTCAGGGTCGTGCAGGCGCCTTGCAGCCGCGTTCCAGCCCGATGCCTTTCAGGAAACCGCGGCGCACCGTTCCGGCATAGACCGCTTCGGCATAGCGGCGGCGTTCGGCATTGGCGCCGGTGATTTCGCCGATCAGGCTGCGAAACGGGATGATCGAGCCGGCGACGCTGCCGGCCACGCGCCCAGCCGTGCGTTCGCGCTTTTTCGCCGTGCTTTGTTCTTCGGTTTCATTGACGTCGGGGCCGAGCACATCGTCGAGTTCGACGATTTCCTGCTGGATCGCGGCGCATTTTTTCATGCCTGCCAGCGAATAGGGATCGCCCTGAATTGCGATCAGCTTGGCGGGGGCCTCTTTGCCGTCAAAAGGCTCCGTCACCTTGTTGGCGGTGTCCTTGATCGTCGAATCTTCCGGAGATCCGGACTGCGCCTGCGATGGTGCCGCGACGACCAGCGCGGCGACTGACAATCCTGCGAGAATTTTCCTATGCATATCACGCCTCCTTGGCGGCCCCCTGACCGCATAAGCTGCTAACGCGTCGGGACCGGTTCGGCTCCCGTCCAGTCGTAAAAACCGCGGCCAGCCTTTTTGCCGACCCAGCCCGCCTCGACATATTGGACGAGCAAAGGCGCGGGACGAAATTTGGGATCGCCGGTGCCGCTGTGCAGCACACGGATGATTTCGAGGCAGGTGTCGAGGCCGATGAAGTCGGCGAGGGTGATCGGACCCATCGGATGATTGAGCCCCAGACGGCATCCGGCGTCGATGTCCTGCATCGTCGCGACACCCTCCCCCAGCGCGAACACCGCTTCGTTGATCAGCGGCATCAGGACGCGGTTGACGATGAAGCCGGGGGCGTCGTTGGCGTGGACGATTTCCTTGCCGAGGCCGCGGCCGAAGGCTTCGACGGCTTGCAGTGTCGCGTCGCTGGTGGCGAGGCCGCGGATCAGTTCGATCAGCCCCATAACCGGCACCGGGTTGAAGAAATGCACCCCGATGAAACGCGCCGGGTCGGGCGATGCCTGCGCCAGGCGCGTGATCGGGATCGAGCTGGTGTTGCTGGCAAGGATCGCGGTGGCGGACAGGTGCGGGCCGACGCTGGCGAAGATCGCGCGCTTGATTTCCTCGCGCTCGGTCGCAGCCTCGATGACCAGGTCGGAGGGGGCAAAAGCGCTGTGGTCGGCGACCGGGGTGATGCGGGCAAGCAACGCGTCGGCGTCGGCCTGCGTCAGCTTTTCCTTGGCGACGAGGCGGCCGAGCGCCTTGGCGATGCCCGCCTTGCCGACTTCGGCGCGCGCCAGGTCGATGTCCGACAGCAGCACGTCATGACCGGCGCCCGCCGATACCTGAGCGATGCCCGCGCCCATTTGCCCTGCCCCGATGACGCCGACAATCATGACATTATTCTCCAAATAATCTTGAGCCCTCATCCGTCATCCCGGCGAAGGCCGGGATCCCGCCGTTTCGGTAAAACGCATCGGTGAGATCCCGGCCTTCGCCGGGATGACGATATGGGAGGGCAGCCCTACGTGATCAGTCGCCTCCGTCAAGGGGCGCGGATCAAGGGGCGGAACGGAAGGCGGTCGCTTCGGCGAGGATCAGGGCAAAGGCGGGGTCGGTGTCGTCCCACGTCGCGACCGGGGTCCAGCCGCTCGACCGGAGCAGCAGGTTGGCATCCCGCGCGCCATATTTATGGCTGTTCTCGCTGTGGATCGTCTCGCCCGCCGCCATCTGATAGGCGCGGCCGTCGACGGTGAAATCGATGTCACACGCCGCAACAAGGTGCATTTCGATCCGCGCATGGACGTCGTTCCAGATCGCGCGGTGGGTGAAATTATCGACCGGGATGTCGCCGCCGAGTTCGCGGTTGATCCGTTCGAGCAGGTTGAGGTTGAACGCCGCGGTGACCCCCGCCGGGTCGTCATAGGCGCGCTCGAGCACCGCAATATCCTTGATCCGGTCGATCCCGATCAGCAGCAGCGACTCTTCGCCGAGCGCTTCGCGCCAGTTGCGCAGCAGGTCGATCGCCGTGCGCGCGACCATATTGCCGATCGTCGAGCCGGGGAAAAAGCCGAGCTTGGGCAGCGGACAAATCTCGCGCGGCATGGCCACGCGCTGGGTGAAATCGGCCTCGACCGGATAGATCGGCAGGCCGGGGAAGCGCGCGGCGAGCGCCGCGGCGCTGTCGCGCAGGAAATCGCCCGAGATATCGACCGGCACATAAGCGGCGGGCGTGATCGCGCCGAGCAGCAGCGGGGTTTTGGTCGAACTGCCCGACCCGAGTTCGACGACCGCGCGGCCCGGGCCGATCGCCGCCGCGATGTCGGTCGCGTGGCGGGTGAGCAGGTCGGTTTCGCTGCGTGTCGGATAATATTCGGGCAGCGCGGTGATATCCTCGAACAGCGCCGACCCCGTGGTGTCGTAGAACCAGCGCGCCGGGATCGCCTTTTGCGCCTGCGCCAGCCCGGCGTGAACGTCAGCGCGAAAGGCGATATCGACCCCCGCGGCATCGGCGTCGACCTGTCGAAGATTGCGAACCACGCCCATGTCAGAGATCCTTGGCTAAACGCACGCCGGTGAATTGCCAGCGCTGGTGGGGGTAAAAGAAGTTGCGGTAACTGGCGCGCAGATGGCCGCGCGGGGTGGCGCAGCTGCCACCGCGCAGCACGAACTGGCCGCTCATGAACTTGCCATTATATTCGCCGACCGCGCCGGGGGCGGCGCGGAAGCCGGGATAGGGGCGATAGGCGCTGCCGGTCCATTCCCACACGCTGCCGAACATCTGTTGCAGATCGGCGTCACCGGCCGCCGCAAAAGGCTGTACAGGTCCAGCGATGTCGAGTTGTTGACCCGAGGCCGCGTCGAGCGTCGCCGCGGCGGCTTCCCATTCGAACTCGGTCGGCAGGCGCGCACCCGCCCAGCTGGCGAAGGCGTCGGCTTCGAAAAAGCTGATGTGAGTGACGGGGGCGGCGGGGTCGATGGCCTGCCAACCCGACAGGGTGAAGTGGCGGTCGCCGTCCCAATAGGCGGGGGCGTCGATACCCTCGGCCTGCACCCACGCCCAGCCGTCGCTGAGCCACAGCGACGGGGTGTGATAGCCGCCGTCGGCGATGAATTGCTGCCATTCGCCATTGCTGACCGGGCGACTGGCGAGCGCATGCGGGGCGAGCAGCGTATCGTGGCGCGGGCCTTCGCAATCGAACGAGAACCCGTCGTCGCCATGCCCAATCGCGGCGATGCCTGCCTTGCCCTCGATCCATTTCATGGCAGAAAACTGCGCAACTTCACGCGCGATTGCCGTTTTTTCCCACACCGCCGGGCCGAGCGGGTTTTGCGCGAAGAGATGTTTGAGGTCGGTCAGGAGCAATTCCTGATGCTGTTGTTCGTGCTGAATGCCGAGTTCGATCAGTATGTGCGCCGCGGGGGGCAGGTCGGGGAGCGCGGTCTGCAGCGCGGTATCGACATGCGCGCGCCAGATGCAGATGTCGGCGAGCGAGGGGCGGGTCAGCAGGCCGCGCTGCGGGCGCGCGTGGCGCGGCCCCTCGGCCTCATAATAGCTGTTGAACAGATAAGCGTAGCGATCGTCGAACGCGCGGTACCCCGGCACATGATCGCGCAGGATGAAGGTTTCGAAAAACCATGTCGTGTGCGCGAGGTGCCATTTGGCGGGCGACGCGTCGGGCATCGATTGCGCGCTGGCGTCGGCGTCGGACAGCGTCGCGACGAGGTCGAGCGACAGGCGGCGCGTTGCGGCGAAACGCTGCGCGAGCAGGTCGGGCGTGTGGGCGGTTTGCGCGAGAGGTGAAGCGTCGGTTTGGCTGGCCATGGTGAGACAATCCCCCGAGGTGCGATTCGGTTTCGCTTGAGGATCGAATATGGTTACGCGGTGGTGAAATGTCTAGAACATTTGGGGAACGGTTTCGATCCTCCCTGTCGCGTAGCGATGGGGAGGGGGACCGTCCGCGAAGCGGATGGTGGAGGGGCTTAGCAACGGTAGCGCTATTGCCCCTCCGTCAGCGCTTCGCGCTGCCACCTCCCCATCGCTTCGCGACAGGGAGGATGATCCTGTCACCGCGTCGCGCCGGGTTTCCACAAAATGTCACCGCCCGCCGCGGCGTTCAGGTGCCGGGTGAGCACGAACAGATGGTCGGACAGGCGGTTGAGATAGGTGAGCGCGAGCGGGTTGAGGTCGCGCTCGCTTCCTGCCGCGACCGCCGCCCGTTCGGCGCGGCGCGTCACCGCGCGGGCGAGGTGCAGCCGCGCCGCGGCGTCGGTGCCGCCGGGCAGGATGAAGCTTTTGAGCGCTTCGAGATCGTCGTTCATCCGGTCGATCTCGTCCTCCAGCCGCGCGATCTGGCTGGGGACGATGCGCAGCGCCATGTCGTGCGGGCCGAAACCGAACTGAATGTCGGCGGGGGTGGCGAGGTCGGCGCCAAGGTCGAACATCTCGTTCTGGATCCGCACCAGCATCGCGGTGGCGTCGCTGTTCGGGTGGAGCGCGGCGACCGCAATCCCGATCGCGCTGTTCGCTTCATCGACGTCGCCGATCGCCGCCATCAACGGCGCCGATTTGGCGATGCGCGAGCCGTCGACCAGCCCGGTGGTGCCGTCGTCGCCGGTGCGGGTGTAGATTTTGTTGAGCTTGACCATTTAGCGAGGCGTGCGCAGCGGCAGGATCAGCCGCCAGCCGCGAGCAGGCCGATCAGCACGATCAGGATGATGGTGATCGCCTGCCATTTGACGCGCGACATCATCATCTTGTTCTGCATGATCTGATTTTCTTCGGCTTTTCCGTCGATGACCGCCTGATGGCCTTGCGAAAAATAGAAGAGCCCCCGCGCGAGCGAGAACAGGACGAAGCCGGCCGCCACGACGACGCCGATGATCAGCAGAATGTTCATGACCCCTATTTAGGGCATTTGCAGCGAATAACCAGTGGGAAGGCGTCCGCTGAGCAGATCGGCGGCGAGCGCGTGGCCATCAACACCCGCGGCGCGCATCGCGGCGAGCGACGCCGCGGCGTCGCGCTTGGCGAGCCGCTTGCCATCGGGGCCGCAAACCAGCGCGTGATGCCGGTACCGCGGGGTCGGCAGGTCGAGCAGCGCCTGGAGCAGCCGGTGGACGTCGGTCGCGGCAATCAGGTCGGCGCCGCGGATGACGTGCGTTACCCCCATCGCGGCATCGTCGAGGGTGCTGGCGAGATGATAGCTGGCGGGCGCATCTTTCCGCGCGAGGACAATGTCGCCGTGGGCGAGCGGATTGGCGGGGCGGGCGCCCTGCCCCTGTTCTTCCCAAACAAGGTCACCTGCAACCGCCACCGCGCGGGCCGTGTCGAGGCGCCAACAATGCGGCTCGCCCTCCATGCGCCGTTCGCGCTCACCTTCGGACATAGTGCGACAGGTGCCGGGATAGACCGCCCCCGACGGCCCGTGCGGTGCCGAGAGGCTCGCCGCAATATCGGCACGGGTGCAGAAACAGGGATAGACGAGGCCGCGGGCGCGCAGCGTGTCGAGCGCGGCGGCATAATCGCCGAGCCGCGCCGACTGGCGCAGCGGCTCGCCCTCCCAGTCGAGGCCCAGCCACGTAAGATCGGCGAGCGACGTGCCGACAAATTCCTCTCGCGAGCGGCTGCCGTCGATATCGTCGATGCGGATCAGGAACTGGCCGCCCGCCGCGCGCGCCGCGTCATGCGCCAGCACCGCGCTATAGGCATGGCCAAGGTGGAGGTCGCCGGTCGGGCTGGGCGCGAAACGGGTCAGCATCGCCGTGGTAAAAACTCCATATACTGTGCCGCCGTCATCAAAATCCTTCCATATCTTGCGGCAGATGCCCCCTTGACGTCAGATTCTGATGCGGCATGTAATAGGCTTGTCACTTGAGGAAGGCAGTGGCGCGCCATCTGATCAGCAATGGGGGCAATGTCCAACCGCCATGTTCCATCCCGATCTCGCCCGGCATCCCGATAGCTGTCCCGCGCTTGTCCTGAATGCCGATTATACGCCGCTCAGCTATTATCCCCTGAGCCTGTGGCCGTGGCAGACCGCGGTCAAGGCGGTTTTCCTCGACCGCGTCACCATCGTCGAAAATTACGAGCGCGAGATTCATTCGCCGACGCGGACGATGCCGATCCCCAGCGTCATCGCGCTGCGCCAATATGTGAAACCGTCGCAGCATCCGGCGTTCACCCGCTTCAACCTGTTCCTGCGCGACCGCTTTTCGTGCCAATATTGCGGGTCGGGCAAAGATCTGACCTTTGACCATGTCGTGCCGCGGCGGCTGGGCGGGCGGACGACGTGGGAGAATGTCACGACAGCCTGCGCGCCGTGCAACCTCAAAAAAGGCGGGCGGACGCCGCAACAGGCGCGGATGCCGATCTATCGCCAGCCGTGGCGCCCGACGAGCTGGCAGTTGCAGGACAATGGCCGCGCCTTCCCGCCCGGCTATCTGCACACGAGCTGGATCGACTGGCTGTATTGGGATGTCGAACTGGAAGGCTGACCGACGGGCAAAAAACCGGACAGACAGGGTTCATCGCGGCGGCGCTACCGGGCCGCCAGCCAGTACAGGAGAACAACCATGGTCCGTATCGCCCGCGCGCTTGCGCTCAGCCTCGTCACCCTGCCGCTCGCCGCGTGCGCGACGCTGGGGCCGTCCGAACAGCCGGTGTCGGTGACCGGCCAGATCACCTATCGCGAGCGCATCGCGTTGCCGCCGACGGCGCAGATCGAAATCCAGCTGAGCGATGTCAGCCTGATGGATGCCCCCTCGCGCACGATCGCGCAGCAAAGCTTCACCGCCGACGGGCGTCAGGTGCCGTTCGCCTTTTCGCTGACCGTCGATCAGCGTCCGCTCGACCCGCGGCACAGCTATGCGGTGTCGGCGCGGATCACCGATGCGTCGGGGCGGCTGATGTTCATCACCGACACGCGCAACAGCGTGGCGTTCGACGGCCGGAGCCGGATCGACATGGGGACGCTGACGCTGGTGAAGACGCGCTGATAACCGCCTCGACCTCCGCCACAACGGCGAGCGAACCGCGGCATGTGCGAAGGCGTCAGTTGATTTTGTCCGGTCGCAATTCGATTTTGCGACCATCGACCTGCCAAAGCCGTTGATCGTTCGTGGCCACATACAGGGGCAAACCCAGCGAATGGGACGCGAACACAAAAATTTCGGTGGGTACCGGATCGAGGCGATTGCTGGTCACCAACGCAACCGGCTCACTCCCCGCCGGCAATTTGGGCAGGTCCAGATTGAGGCAGCTCGCGCTGAACGGACGGCTTGACCACTTCTCGCCATCCGGGCCGACAACCACGCGATAATGTCCGCCGATGGGATAGCTTGCCGCCGTCGTTTGCGCGGTGAGGAGATATACGCCGATCGGGCCGTCGGAGGTCGGCACCACGACGGTGTTGAACGGCGCCGCCGAGCAAGGCTTATAGCCCTCGGCGACGGCGATCTTCGCGGCAATCTCGCGGGCCGCCGCCAGTTCTGCCTGGCGCGCGGTCAGCGGCACGGGGGCTGAAAGCAGTTCGGAACGCAACAGTTTCTCGCCTTCAACTTCGGCCACAAAGAAAGCACGCGCGTCTTGGCCCACGCCGCGAAAATATGTGGCGCGTAGCGCCGTATCGGACGCGCGCTCAATGACATAGCCACCCGATCCGGCGAGCTGCGATCGATCCATTTTTTCAAGGAGGGCGTCGGTACTCACCCGCGCCGCCTTGTCGAGAGCGTAGAGGATGGTGCCCATAGAGGCGGACTGCCCAATCAGTTGTTGATCGGCCGATGAAACAACCGGTTCCGCGGTGGGAAGGACCGGAGCCGGAGACGAAGCCTGGGACAACATGAGCATGAGCATCAGCGCGAGCATGGCGTTTCTCCTTTTCGCAGAGCCATTGTGAGGCGCTACCTGCCTCGAACCCGCGAAACAACGACGGGGAGGTACCGGTGTGCCGTCGCCGCTGGTGTGGATTTCCTCCCGCGCCGCTCATTGCGGCTCTGGTGTGTCGGTTTGGTTTGGCGGCACCGCGTCCCAGAATATCGCACATAGCTATGCACGCGCACCCTGCGCTTGACGCTGCGCGTTCGCAGGTGCAGCAATCACGCCATGGGGCCGCCGATCCAGATCTCGCAAAATCCCGACATCCGCTATCTGGGGCGGATCCTGGGTGATGTCATCCGTGCCTATGGCGGCGACAAATTATTCCGGCAGACCGAATATATCCGATCGTCGAGCGTCGACCGGCACCGCGGCATCGCGGGGGCGGAGGCGATCGATCCGGGGCTTGATGCACTCAGCCTGGATGACACGGTCGCGTTTGTGCGCGGTTTCATGCTGTTTTCGATGCTCGCCAATCTGGCCGAGGACCGGCAGGGGGTTGCGGCGGAGCCCGAGGCGACGGTGGCGGCGGCGATCGAGAAGCTGAAGGCCGACGGGATCGATAGCGACGCGATTGCCGCGCTGCTGAGCGCCTCGCTCGTCGCGCCGGTGCTGACCGCACACCCGACCGAGGTGCGCCGCAAATCGATGCTCGACCACAAGAACCGCATCGCCGAGCTGATGCTGCTGCGCGACAGCGGCGCCGACGAGACGCCCGAGGGCGACGTCGTCGAAGATGCGATCCGGCGGCAGATCGTGCTGCTATGGCAGACGCGGCCGCTGCGCATGGAGAAGCTCTTTGTCGCCGACGAGATCGACAATGCCCTGACCTATTTGCGCGACGTGTTCCTGCCGGTTGTGCCGAAGCTTTACGCGCGCTGGGAAGCCGAGCTGGGGCAGCGCCCCGCGAGCTTCCTGCGCGTCGGCAGCTGGATCGGCGGCGACCGCGACGGCAATCCGTTCGTCACCGCCGAGACGATGGTGATGGCGACGGGGCGCAATGCCGCGGCGGTGCTCGGCCATTATATCGACGCGGTGCATGGGCTGGGCGCCGAATTGTCGGTGTCGGCGAGCCTGGCGGCCGTCCCCGACGCGGTCGAGGCGCTGGCCGAGGCGAGCGGCGATGCAGCGCCGAGCCGCCGCGACGAGCCCTATCGCCGGGCGCTGTCGGGCATTTATGCGCGGCTTTGCGCGACTTATACGCAGATTGTCGGGAAGGCGCCGCCGCGGCCTTCGGCACTGAAGGGCGAGGCGTATGATACCCCCGCCGATTTCCGCCGCGACCTTGTGACCATCGCCAATGGTTTGTCTTCGAACAGCCAGGGCCAGTTCGGCGGCATCGGCGCGCTCGGGCGTTTGATCCGCGCGGTCGAGGTGTTCGGATTCCACCTTGCGACGCTCGACATGCGGCAGAACAGCGCGGTGCACGAGCGCGTGCTCGCCGAGCTGCTCAAGGTGTCGGGCGTGTGCGCCGACTATCTGGCGCTGGGTGAAGAGGCGCGGGTCGCGCTGCTCACCGCCGAGTTGCAAAGCGACCGGCCGCTTGCCGCGCCCTGGCACCAGTGGAGCGAGGAGACGGCGGGCGAACTGGCGATCGTTCACGCCGCCGCCGATGTGCGCGCGCGGCTGGGCGGGCAAGCGATCTGCCAGTGGATCATCAGCATGGCGCAGACCCTGTCCGACCTGCTCGAAGTGCATGTGCTGGCGCGCGAAGCCGGATTGTGGCGGAGCGGCGAGGCGGCGGGTCAGTCGAACCTGATGGTCGTGCCGCTGTTCGAGACGATCGCCGATCTCGACAAAGCGCCCGCGATCATGGCGCGCTATTTCGCGATGCCAGAGATTGGCCCGCAGATCGGGCAGCGCGGGCATCAGGAAGTGATGATCGGCTATTCGGATTCGAACAAGGACGGCGGGTATCTGACCTCGACCTGGGGGCTGCATCAGGCGTCGCAGGCACTGACCCCGGTGTTCGACGAGGCCGACACCGCGATGCAATTGTTCCACGGCCGCGGCGGCGCGGTCGGGCGCGGCGGCGGCAGCGCCTTTGCCGCGATCCGCGCGCAGCCCGCGGGGACGGTGCAGGGCCGCATCCGGATCACCGAACAGGGCGAGGTGATCGCGGCGAAATATGGCACCGCGGCGAGCGCGGCGACGAACCTGGAGGCGATGGTGTCGGCGAGTTTGCTCGCGAGCCTCGAGCCCGAGGCGCTGAGCGATACCGATGCGGCGCGCTATATCGCGGCGATGGACAGCATTTCGGATAGTGCGTTCGCCGCCTATCGCGGGCTGGTGTACGACACGCCGGCGTTCAAGGATTTTTTCCGCGCAATGACCCCGATCGCCGAGATCGCGACGCTGAAGATCGGATCGCGGCCGTCGAGCCGCACCAAGTCGAGCGCGATCGAGGATTTGCGCGCGATCCCGTGGGTGTTCAGCTGGGCGCAGGCGCGCGCGATGCTGCCGGGCTGGTACGGGACGGGCGAAGGCTTTGCGGCGTTCGGCGACAAGGTGCTGCTGGCCGACATGGCGGCGGGCTGGCCGTTCTTTGCGGCGCTGCTCGGCAATATGGAGATGGTGCTGGCGAAGTCCGACATGGGGATCGCGGCGCGCTATGCCGAGCTGGCGGGGCATGTCGATGGGCATGAGGCGATCTTTGGCCGCATCCGCGACGGGTGGCACCGCGCGCATGATGGGTTGCTCGCTATCACCGGGCAGACGCGGTTACTGGAGAAGAATCCGGCGTTGGAGGCGTCGATCCGGCTGCGCCTGCCCTATATCGAGCCGCTGAACCTGTTGCAGATCGAGCTGATGAAGCGGCATCGTGCGGGCGAGACCGACCCGCGGATTGCGGAGGGTATCCAGCTGACGATCAACGCGATTGCGACGGCGCTGAGGAATAGCGGGTAGCGAATAGCCACCCACCTCCGTTGGTGTCGAGCGGAGTCGATAGACGCGAACACCGCGCCCGCGGGTGTCGTC